>TBL_comb47_HYPODRAFT_10005209_pt1 | contig 14579 bp, 20 predicted proteins | sample TroBogypolimnion_40_FD_10682 | JGI IMG/M metagenome (IMG submission 10682)
GTGATTCCCCAAAAGACTGGGAAACCGCTCAAATGGTTGAGCTTGACCACAAGCCATCCCCATTTGAATCGCCTGTGCCTGCAATACATCGCCCATTCGAGGATGCTGTATGGGACAACGCCATTACCTACCCATTTAAGCATTGGATGCGTAGCCGTTTTTCAGATGGCTCTTTTGGGGTTTGGTACGGCGCTGATTCGCTAGAAACCAGTATTTATGAATCAGCGCATCATTGGTATGCTGGCCTTCTAAGTGATGCCGGATTTAATCGACCAGGCGCATATGTTGAACGCAAGGTCTATTGGGTTAGGTGTGACGCTGCATTAATTAATCTCAAAGAAAAGGTTCTGTCTCACCCCCAATTAATGGATCTAAATGACTATAGCTACACCCAAACCGTTGGGGCTAGATTGCATCATGAGGGGCATCCAGGGCTTGTGACAAGGTCCACTAGAAATCTAAGTGGTGACACTTTTGCAATCTTAAAAGCCCAGGTGCTTTCTGCGCCTCGTCATGCTGCGTATTATTCCTATGAGGTAANCAAAGACGGTATCGCGGTTCTGCTTGATGGCCGAACAATGTCCTTAAAAATTAACCTGGATATAAAAAACTAAATAAACCACGGGTAAAAAATCTTCAAAGGTTTTGAAGGCCGGGATGGCTCTCGGGACATTTAAAATGGTCAAAGACAGGCAATTCAGAGTCAAAACCACTGCATAACTGAATCCAAAGCAAAGTCTATATGTCAGCGCAAGTTCTCAACTTGCAATTTATAAGTCCCCACACGACATTGAAACCTAAGCCACCAACTTAGTACTTTTTTACTGCATTCTTTATACCAATTTAGATATAAAGAGCCAATATTTGAGTATTTGAAGTAATAATTAAAATCCTAGACAATATGGGGCTATGTACAAATACGACCATATTGACCAAACCCTTGTAGATCAACGGGTTGCCCAATTCAGAGACCAAGTAGAGCGCCGCCTCAATGGCACCTTGCCTGAAGAAGAATTTCGACCACTGCGCCTGCAAAATGGTCTCTACCACCAACGTCATGCCTATATGTTGCGCGTGGCTATACCTTATGGACTCTTAAGTGCCCAGCAATTACGCATGCTTGCTCTCATCGCGGATAAATACGATCGGGGTTATGGTCATTTCACTACCCGCCAAAATATTCAATACAACTGGGTAGAGCTAGAAGAGACTCCAAATATCTTGGCTGATTTGGCCAAGGTGGAGATGCACGCTATTCAAACTTCTGGCAACTGTATTCGTAACATTACTAGCGACGCCTTTGCTGGGGTTGCTGCCGACGAATACGTCGATCCCCGCCCGATTTGTGAGTTACTGCGTCAATGGTCCACTCTGCATCCTGAGTTTGCTCACTTACCACGCAAATTTAAATTCGCTATCAATGGCGCGAAAGAAGATCGCACCATTTTGTTATGCCACGACGTTGGCATTGAATTAAAGAAAGATGCTGCCGGTCAATTGCTGGCCGATATTTATGCAGGCGGTGGCATGGGGCGCACCCCCATTCTGGGCTCTCTCATTAAGCAAGCTTTGCCATGGCAATTACTGCCAAGCTATCTCACAGCATTACTGCGGGTCTATAACCGCTTTGGCCGTCGCGATAATTTATATAAAGCGCGTATCAAGATTTTGGTTAAGGCATTAGGCCCAGAAGAATTCGCTCGCCAAGTAGAAGGTGAATGGGCTCACATCGTCGATGGCGATGATAACTTCACCCAAGCAGAGTGGGAGCGGGTAGCTCAGCACTTTACCAAGCCCGCTTACAAGACCTTGCCAACCTTGAGTACTGAACAGTTACTCGCGCAGCTTGGCTCGGTTGAGGGTAATGAACGCATTGCTTTTACCCGCTGGTTGGAGCGCAATGTACGTAGTCACCAAGTTCCCGGCTATGCATCAGTCATTCTGTCCTTAAAGCCGCATGGGGTGCCGCCAGGTGATGTCACTAGCGCCCAAATGAATGCCATTGCAGATTTGGCAGATCAATATAGCTTTGGTGAATTACGCGCAACCCATGAACAAAATCTCGTGCTTGCTGATGTAGAGCAAGCGCAACTGGTAGCACTCTGGCGCGCAGCTAAGAAACAAAATTTGGTTTTGCCCAATATTGGTTTATTAACCGATATCATCGCCTGCCCTGGTGGTGACTTCTGTTCATTGGCTAATGCCAAATCATTGCCGATTGCTAAAGCTATCCAAGAACGTTTTGACGATTTGGATTACCTCTATGACTTAGGGGAGATCACTCTGAATATTTCTGGGTGTATTAATTCATGTGGTCACCATCACGTTGGCAATATTGGCGTACTCGGTGTCGATAAAGACGGTGAAGAGTGGTATCAAATTACTTTAGGTGGCGAGCAAGGCAACGATGCTGCGATTGGCAAAGTCATTGGCCCCTCTTTTTATGCCGATGAAATCCCTGATGTTATGACTAATATTATTAATACTTATGTGAGCCAACGCCATGAGGATGAGTCATTCATTAGCGCCTATCGTCGTTTAGGTGTCGCGCCATTTAAGGAAGCAGCTTACGCGCATGCCAAGAAAAAAGTAGCTTCTGAGCAAGCTACTGGTGGAGCGGCATGATGAACGAAATCCTACACTTCCCCAAAGATGGCAAGCCCCATTTTGCGCCAAATCAATGGCAGATTCTCAGCTGGGATCAAGATGAGGGTGGCATTCCGGATTTAGAGCATGGCCCAAGTAAAGTCTTAGTACCTTTTGCGTGGTGGGTAAAACACCATAAAGAACAAGATATTCTGGCCCGCGCTCAAGCCGGTCAAATTGGTGTGTGGTTTGCTGCCGATGATGACATCCTCAAGCATGCAGATTTGCTTGAGGAAGGCAAAACGCTGTGGCCACTGGTAGCGGCGCACTTCCCTATTTTTAGAGATGGTCGCAGCTTTAGTACTGCGGCGCTGCTGCGCGAGCGCTACTCCTGGGATGGAGAAATTCGTGCTATTGGCGATGTACTGATTGATCAACTCTTACAAGGTGCTCGGGCGGGTTTTGATAGCTTTGCTTTGCGCTCTGATCAAGACAAGGATGTTGCGCTCAAGCAATTTGATCTATTTAGTGTGACTACGCAAAATAGCTGGCGCGGCAAGCGCACTACCCTCAGCCTTTAAGAAGCATCCATGCAAAAGCCATCATCGATCAATAGCGCTTACGGCAAGGTCTTCTTGGTAGGCGCTGGCCCGGGCGCCGCTGATCTGATTACAGTGCGTGGCGCCAAATTAGTAGCGCAGGCAGATATCGTATTTCATGATGCTTTGGTCGAGCCGGAGATGTTGGCATTGTGTCCCCAAGCTATTCAGGTACCGGTTGGCAAACGCTGTGGCAAGCTCTCTTCCGCCCAACAATTTATCAATAAGCGCTTGGTTGATGCCGCCAAACAGCATCAGGTAGTCGTGCGACTCAAAGGGGGCGATCCCATGCTCTTTGGGCGTGCGGACGAAGAACTCCAGGCTTTACAGGCTGCTGGTATTGCTGTGGAAATTGTTCCAGGTATTACTGCCGCATTGGCCGGCGCAGCAGCAATTGGTCAATCCCTCACCTTGCGTGGTGTCTCTCGTAGCGTAGCCTTTGTGACTTTAGCCCAAGCAGCTGAGCCCCACCTTGAGACAAGTCACTCGCCTATTCAACATCCCACAGCCGACACTTTGGTGTATTACATGGGACGCAAAGATGCGGCGCGTATTGCACAAGAGCTTATTAGCCATAGCCCTAATCATTCACCACTCACACCAGTTCATATTCTGGAGGCAGTGAGCACCCAGCGCGAGCGTCACTGGTCCAGCACTTTGCAAGAACTAGCACTCGGTGCAGCAGATCATTGGTTCGATACCCAGTCGCCTGCCTTGATCATGGTTGGCGAGGCCCTCAAAGTGAATATCTCTGAAGTAATTGCTGCGCAGCACCAAAAGACAGGCACCTAAACGGTGATTGGGGGCGCCCTGAGGGTAAGCATTTCTATGTAGAATAGCCCCCATGCTCTGCCCCAACTATTTTCGTTGGTTCCAATTGTTTTGCACTAGCAAATCAATCAGTGCAAAGCAAAAGCTTATAAAGATCATAACGAGCGCCTTTGGTGTTGGGCTGTTTTTTGCAACACTCCACACACCGATATTGGCAGCAGAAAACAATGCGAGTAATACATCCACGAGTGCGCCTTCGGTAGCCGTGACTAGTATTGCCCAATACGAAGTACCCAGCGATGTACCAGATAGTTTGCCCAACCATCTCGTGGGTGATCTTGGTGTGGCGGTATATAGCTCGAATATGTCGATTGGCGCTACCGGCACCCAAACCTACCCTTTACCTTATGCCTTTTTTGATTACGAACGCTTCTTTGCGCGCATCGATACTGTTGGATTTAAAACAATCAAAATGGGTTATGGTTATCTTGAAGTAGCCGGTCAAGTGAACCTGGATAACTACAATCGCAAATCTACTATTACGGGCGCCACTTTTTCAAAATTAGATCCCGTGCCACTTGGACTTGGTAGCTTTCAAGAAACGCCCATCGGTGGGTTTTTTATGTACGCGTTTCAGGATATCAATCGCTCGCAAGGGCAAATCTATCAGCTGTCTTATTTTGCCGAGTTTGAATTACCCGCAAATATCAAAATCTATCCACTCCTGGGCGCTGAATACCTCACTCAGTCTTATGCTAATTACTACTATGGCGTAAGCCCTAAAGCTTCGCAAACCTTGGGTTACCCACAGTACACCGTCCCGGGCACCACCAATTACGTTACCGGTTTAATGATAGAGGTACCAATTGTGGATGATTGGTATTTCAATGTCTTTGGCAAGCGTAAGTTCATGGGCAGGGGCATCAGCAACAGTCCCATCATGGCTAACTCCTACCAAGACAGCCTCATTGCCTCTCTGGTCTATCGCTTTAAGTAAGCGCTCTAGCCCCAAAATCAATAATGGCTTGCAAAATGTGGGGATCTTCGCCCACCGCAGGTGCAGCGCTGATCTGCACAACAGGAAACTTAGCCTGACAGTCAGCTAGCAGCAGTGGAAAGTCATTGCGCAAGTGGCCGCCTTGACCAAAAAAGACCGGAATGACGCGCACACTAGTAGCTCCACCATCAATCAAACTAGCGATCGCCTCTGCTAGCGAAGGCTGCATGAGCTCTAAAAATGCCAGTGCCATGGGAGTAGTGGGATGTTGCTCCCTCCACAGAGTAGCCATGCGGTCAAATGGTTCGCGCCAACGAATATCACGGGCGCCATGGCCAAATAAAATAATTGCCTGCATCTTTACTCAATCCCTTTCAATACCACGCTAAATTGCTATAAGCTTACCCTGTATTCAATCCCGTCACCGAACTGCAGTACTTTTATAAAAGATCTCTATGTCAGCCCTACTTAATCACACCTGGTTTATTGCTTTATTAGGCATGATTTTGATTGGCGCCGTTCTCACTGCCGTGCATCATGCAGAAGTGGTGGCCCATAAAACGGGGGAGCCCTATGGCATGCTGATTCTGTCCATTAGCGTGACGATTATTGAAGTCTCACTCATTATCTCCATGATGCTCACAGGTCATGAGGGCTCGCAATTTATTGCGCGTGATGCCGTATTTGCTACTGTGATGATTGTGACCAATGGGGTCATTGGTTTGTGTATCTTTGTGGGCGGCCTCAAACATTATGAAATGGCTTTTCGTAATGAAGGGGCACTCTCTTCCTTGGGCGTACTCACCGCCTTAGCTACTTTTATTTTGGTCATGCCAGTAGTTACCGTCAGCACACCTGGCCCTGACTTTACCAAGAGCCAATTGGCCTTTGCCGGCATTGCGTCTTTTGCCTTGTATGGCGCGTTTCTATTCTTTCAGACTGTGAGTCATCGCGATTACTACCTGCCGGCTAGCGCAGAGCACATAGCGGATGAGACAGTGCATGCTGATAAGCCGAGTAATGCCAAGACGGTAGTCAGCCTTATTCTGCTATTGGTATCACTGATTACGGTAGTGGGATTAGCTGAATTACTCAGCCCTGCTATTGAAGCAGGAGTGAAAAATGCAGGGGCGCCCAAAACGGTAGTAGGTATTGCCATTGCGCTTTTGGTGTTGTTACCAGAGAGCTTTGCAGCAGTCAGAGCCGCCAAAGCCAATCGCCTGCAAAGTAGCCTCAACCTCACGCTGGGATCAGCATTAGCCAGTATTGGTTTAACTATCCCTACGGTGGCAGCCATTGCGATTTTCTTTGATCTCCCATTAAGCTTAGGTATTAGCGATCTCAATATGGTTCTGATGTACCTGTCTTTCTTTATAGGTGCACTGACCCTAGCCATTGGTAAAACCACCCTCTTACAGGGCGTGCTGCATCTGATTATTTTCTTGGAGTATTTGTTCTTGAGCTTGGTGCCCTAAAGACAGAGTACAAAACAAGAAGGCTTACTTACTTATCTAGCGAGCGCACGCCTTAAAAAAGAAGATGGCCAGTTGATGCAATAACGGCCCCCAAGAAAGAGGTTCTGGAGTTGAGCTCGCTTGGCTTGAAGATGTGGATAAGGTATCAGATACTAAATGACTTATCTGATTTTGTTGCTCTGGATGACAAAACTGATAAACGAGCACTTTGATAAGTACAAAAATTATCAATATTGCTGCAATCATCCAAATGAGTATCTTCTTATTCATCACCATCCAAGCTCATCATGGTGATTGCACTTAAGTCACATTAGAGTTTGGGAACTTGCTTCAAATCCACTTGAATAGTGGCGCCATACTGCGCATTTAAACCAATCACCGAACGCAGTGGCACATGCTCTTTTTCTGAAAACCAGATTTCAAAGGTCGCGGTGTCATCCTTTGAGGTGGTTTTGTAATAGCGGATTGCTTTTACCTTGGTGCCATCAAATGGAAAATCCCATGGCTCTCCACGTACCAAGGTATAAGTCTTGAGCGAACGTCCATCGGTGACAGGCAAGACTACCGATTTCGCAGGCAAATCTCGGCCAATAAATTGGTAACCTACCGTGAGCATATCGAGTAACTTACCAGCATAAGGTGCTGCTCCTATTGGCGCGCTACGAGAAGAGACTTTATAAAAATTAATGATGCTCATCGGGGCATCCACTTTAGCAATCAGCAGCTCAGTATTACCGCGCTTTTCTTGATAGGTGTTTGTTACCAAACCATTTGAGCCATTTGCCCCCACTGAATCACGAATTAACTTTTGGTCATTTAATACGGTAGCGAGGACGGCAGCCAAAGTACCTGTGGAATTAATGTGGTACTGGTCTTTACGAATATCGACTTTATCAACTACGGTGGCGACCTGCATCGACCCTTTAACCAAGCTAAAAACTTGCTCATAGGGACTGGGGGCTTCGCCAGATTGCTTTAAATATGCCGCCCGCTTGGCCGGATCAGCGGTAATTTTCAGATCATACTCAAATTGAGCAGTTTGGGCATGGGCAATCAATCCGGCCATTGCCAATAACACCACAATAAAAGATTTGATCGAAGACGGGTAATTGAATATGCTTTTCATCACCATATTTTACTAATAATAAAGTTGCGTACAACCGACACTGAAAACTACTGAGAAAGTAAATACCCCAATAAATGCCAGTAATTTAAGCGATTTAGATAAATAGGACTTTGGTATTTGGATTTAAATTCTATAATGATCGGATGTCAAGCTTATTAATTGCCTTTTTTGTCTCTTTTGTTTGCACGATAGTGGTTATTCGCTCACAAGCGCTACACCAGCGCTTTACAGCCGACCTAGACTTAAGTGGTCCCCAGAAATTTCATAAAACTGCAGTGCCACGCATTGGTGGCCTTGGTATTGCATTGGGGATGATTATGGCCATTCTTTATCATTCCAACCTCCAAACGTTTGCCAATGAAGAGCTCTTTATGTTGCTGTGCGCCGCACCTGTCTTTGCAATCGGCCTTTTAGAAGATTTGACTAAAAAAATTAGCGTCAGAACACGTTTAATTTTTACTGCGCTAGGTGGATTTTTGTCTATTTATTTTTTGGGCACCCAAATCATCCGCCTTGATATTCCGGGAATTGATCTGCTGCTTTTACTTAGTCCAATCTCCATCGTCTTTGCTGTATTTGCTCTTACCGGCCTTGCAAATGCTTACAACATTATTGATGGCTTTAATGGGCTATCGAGCATGGTGGGCATGATTACCTTATTAGCGCTAGGCTATGTGGGTATTGAGGTCAATGATCCACTCATTACTTATCTGAGCTTTTCGATGGTAGCTGCCATCTTGGGATTTTTCATTTGGAACTATCCACGAGGCTTAATCTTTTTAGGCGATGGTGGAGCGTATTTAATTGGATTTTGGATTGCCACTTTAAGCGTGCTCATTGTGGCAAGGCATCTGGATATTTCACCTTGGTTTGCTGTACTGGTCAATGCTTATCCCATTTGGGAAACTATTTTTACAATCTATCGCAGAAAATTTCATCAAGGGCAAAGTCCCGGCCATCCCGATGGCGTTCACTTTCACTCTCTGATTTTTAGGCGCATTCTCAATGACGCTCAAATTAAATCAGAAAATGATTTCTTTTCAGCCAATGCAAAAACATCCCCTTATCTCTGGGTCTTAAGTGCCCTCGCAGTGGTACCCGCTGTGTTGTATTGGAACTCAACACTATTGCAGGTAATATTTTTTCTCTTATTTGCCAGCTCTTATGTCTGGCTCTACAAACGAATTGTGTCCTTTAGAACACCCAAGTGGATGCGTCTATGGTAGATACTCAATACGTAATTAAATTCATAGATTTGATATAAGCACCCATCGGGCCAATGCATCCATAGTGATTGCTATTTAATAATCTTCAAAACCTGCAATATTTGCCAAACAAAAAACACTAGTACCATACTGGCAACAATCATCAAACTCAACTCAATCCTAAAGAGCTTCACGCGCTTGTGAACATACTCGATTGAAAGCATTACCCCTCCTTTATTTTGCTAGATAAAAGCCCAGCATAAAACGAAAAGGTAAAAATAAGAGTGGCGCTTAACTGAAACTCGGGTCAGAAACAATGTAATAATTTGCAGGAATTAGCGCGGACTATGCAGTCCAAAGAATCAAGAAATGATTATTAACGTCTAAGACCCCATAGTTATAGAGTCTATTAATCCAATACCCTAAAAGATTGCAGTATGCCTTACCTACTTCGTCTTACGATAGCCTAAAGACATCAAGTGCATAGTGATCTGCATCGCCAACTCTTTGCGCATATCCTCAATCATTTTCACTTGCTGTATATCCGATGATAGGACTGTGTGGGGAGAGTAGCTCATATTGCGCACAGCAAAAATCTCAGTCGGCGCAATGACTTCTTGCCCATCCTTATCTAAAGCCCTAAACACCACGACATCATTGAGATCATAAGCAGAAATTTGGCCAGTAGCTCCATATGAAGCAATAGCACTATTTGGTCCATCATCCAAGATCTCCACAATCAAATCGGCATCATTAGGGCTGATTGCAACCTTGACATCAATATAGGTCAAGATATCAAATTGCACCTGACCCAATAAAGTAGGGGATGGTTTGCCGGCGATCGCCACTGCTTTGTAAGGAATAAACGCTTTTTGGCGGGCGGTAAATAGGCACGCACTTAAGGATGCGCTGAGCAAGATCAGGGCTAAGCCATGGAACATTCTCTGAATCACAAGATTCTCCTTGCTAATTTAAAATCGACTGTACATGCCAACTGAAAAACTTCGTTTAGCGCCACTTTTTATTGCAAGCCTCTTGTTAGGTCCAGCCCTTTCCAGCGCACAGACTATTTCTGCTAGCACCCCAACTGTCACCCCGGTAGTCACAAAACCACTAGATCAAAAACTGATCATTTCTAGCACCTTTGGTACTCGTGTCAGCCCATTTAGTGGCGAACATGAACAGCATGAAGGTCTCGATATCCCAGCACAAACAGGCAGCCCCATTTTAGCTACTGGCAATGGGAAAGTAACTTATGCTGGGTATGCCCCCGGTTACGGCAACCTTGTTGAAATTGATCATGGTGCAGGTTATGCCACTCGCTACGGCCATGCTCAAACGCTCTTAGTGAAAACTGGCGATACAGTAAAACAGTCACAAATCATTGCTACCGTGGGGAGTACTGGCAGATCTACAGGCCCGCACTTACATTTTGAAGTTAGTTTGAATAAAGTGCCTTTTGATCCCAAGATACTCTTAGGCGGCGCCTTTATTGATAGCAAAACGTCCAATCGATCTGTGATTACTTTTACCGCCACCAAACTCAAAGCGCCCTGGCAATTACAACAACTAGCCCAAGGCAAATATCCCAGCCAAATTCTTTACGCTTCCACTGGTAAACATTCCTCGGGCGAACCCTTCGTTTTAGTCAGATCGCGTACTAGTACCCCAGCGGACAACCGCTAAATTGAGGCACCCGAGGGATGAGCAATTCCTCTTACCCTTGACCATGTAAATAGCCTACTTTATCAGTGGATTTAGTTAGCAATATCTTGGCCTGCTTAACTAACCAATCAGGCGAATCCACAAGCATGTAGGTCTCTTGCTCTTTGAAATGATATTAGTCCCATAGCGAGCCTATATTTGCTAAACCAAGATATCTTAAGCTCTCCTAGGAACTTTCTTAACATCTTTATGTGTATAGCGATTCCTACCCAGTACTCCTCATCCGAATACTCAGATACGACTAGAGCCGTATATACCGCCAACAGTGATGCCTTGAGAAAATTTGCTCCTACATAATTTTCCGCAAGATCTAATTCCTCAGATTCCCATGGGGCAATCATTCCAAATCTTGATATCAGATCTTTTCTAGCATCCGATATCAACAGCAATACTTCCTCCTGATGGGATTCGTACCCCTTACTCAATTTCTCACCTATATCGATTAGCCGATCTTGCAATTTATTAGACATTAGGCTGCCGCCATTAAAGGCTTCATTGCCATTGGAGCAATTGCAGGATTACTCTTAAATCTCTGCTCAACCTCCCATAAATCAACGGCCTCTTGCATATGTAACCAGCTCTCGGGTGTTCCGCCAATGACCTTGGAGATCCTTACTGCCATTTCAGCACTGATACCTCTTTTTTCATGCAGTATCTCGGAAACCGTCAAACGACTCACGCCCAAATGATTTGCAAAAGCTGCTTGGGTAATACCGAGTTCCGGCAAAACATCCTCGCGCAATATAGCACCTGGATGGGTTGGTCTACGGTTTGCGTTTCTCAAACTTCGCATTGTTTTCTTCATTAGTGATAATCCTCCAAATCCACTTCGATTGCGCTATCGCCATCGAACTTAAAAGTTATTCGCCAGTTCCCCGAAACGGTAACCGAGTAAACACCTTTGCGCTTACCCTTTAATTCATGAAACTTAAATCCGGGCACATCCATATCCTCAGGTACAACAGCAGCCTCCAAGCGATCTAACATCCGCTCGATTCGGGCGGCATACTGCGCAGGGATGCTGCGATAGCTACCCTTGGTAAAAAAACTTTCCAGCCCTTTATGATGAAACGATACGATCATCCTCTTATTGTAATGTTTATAATTACAATGTAAATATACAGATTACATAGACCATGCCCGATACATTGAGTTACCGGGCCCTAAACCCATGCAACCATCATTGAATCGAAGCAATCAACTCCCTGATTGCAGATGCCTTCCAAACATACCCCAAATCTGATTCAGAATTTATTCGCCCACTGTAGATTCCCAAAAAATTAAAATGAGGCATTCCATTTACAAGCATTGAACCGTCTTCATAATAAGTCATATCGCTACCGGAACGATAGACTAAAACAGGAGACCCAGACTGTCCTTCGCGAGAACGACAATCGATCAAGAGAATTGGCAAACCGTCATGATCATATTTTGGCTCACTTGCAACTGAACCTGTAGCCCAAATTGCCAACCCGCCCGCAGTTTTCTTACCGAATGGAAAGCCGACAACACTAACCTTATCTGTCACCCCCAACTTAATCACCTTCTCGCTAAGATCTAAGTTATACGGCAACAACTCCACATTACCCAAGTTTGCCAATTTAACAGCCACAAAATCAGCCCTAGCCCCCAGAGTTGGGTGCTCATACCAAAGAGGCCAATTATCATAAGTCGTCAAAGGCTCTACGCGCTCGACCCACCCCCCATTTTTATCTTTGAGATTATGGAAGATTGCCAATTCATTAGGTATTCCAGCAGTCTTTTTGCACAAGTATTCATTTGTCTGGTTATGCTTACCTGTGACAACATGCCTATTTGTAATTACAAAATATTCATCCGCGCGTTTCACTACAAACCCCGTTGCAGAACTTAATTTCTGTCCATTAAATCTAGGCTCAATATAAAGAGATTGAATTGACTGAACTTGAAAATTAGAGATCATATTTGCATAGGATTCATTGATCACCTGTATATCTCACGGCGATTTCCAATCTCAACCACCAAGACCATCATCTGGCCATCTACGATGTTACAGATCACTCTAATATCGCCCACTCGATAGCGCCAGTACTCGCCTATCTTGGGGCCTTTTAAATTTTTACCCAAGGTACGCGGGTCATCTAATACCGCAACTCGCTCATCCATATAATCAAGTATGCGTAATGCTGTTTGCTTATCTAATTTTTTAAGCTGCTTACTTGAGGACTCCGTGTACTTAATGATCCAGGCCAAGATCTTTCCTTACCTGGGAGGCATCTAATAGTTTTTCATTGCCTCTACGTACCCGCTCCATTGTTGCGTCAGCCAAATAAAAATCCTCAAGATCGTCTAAGCCGCCTTCGATAAGCTCACGCAAATAATAAGATTTAGCCCTACCGGTCTGCGCAACCAATTGATCTAGTCTTTGCTCAATCTCTGGATCAAGCCGAATTGAAACAGCCATGATTTTTCTCCTAAAAGATATCAATTCGGGTATTGTATCACATGTAATACATTTAATACATGTATTTAAATAGGGTGTATTTATGGCATTAGCGGGCTTTTAATCTACCCTACTCTTTCTAAAGTAGAAAGATTTAGAAAACCCCACCTCCTCCAGATGAGAATCAGTCCGTTTTGTAAATTACCGATTTACCCGAAATATCGACCTCAACACACGAAATCTAAATGCGTCCTATTTAGAATAATGAGTAAAAAATAGGTCTCAAGACCTCATCAGCCCGTGGCGCCCTCTTCGTCTGAATCGACCACATTGCGTGACGCTACATCAACAACCTGCATCTTGCGCTTCCACTCCTGGTGTTTGCGTAGCTCACTTAAGGTACGATAAAAGTTCCGACGTAAATCATCAAAAGCCCTGCTTGGCCTCTCGTTTTGCATGAGCTCCATCAGGCGCTTATCCTTAACCACCTGCAGTTCTTGCTCAATCTTAGGGCGATGGTCACAAAACCAAATTATCTTGCTTAAGTCTTCAATCGCAATCTTTAAAACATAACTCCAGAAAACTTCAGTCTCACCATCATCATTTTCAATCTCATACCGAAGCACATTCTTAGCTGTTGGATTAGTAAAGCCATAATGACTAATTTGCTTCACCAATACCTGATGAATCAGCGGATAACTTTTCTCAAGCCCCTCTAAATCTTCAATTGTTGAATCTTTACCCTGTAGTAGCTCAGCGTAGCTTATGGCCAGCTTTGCCTCATTTTTGAGTTCGCTTGTGTAGCTAACCAAACGATACAAATTGGACTCGACTCGATCAGAGGAGAGGTACTCAGTATCTTTTTTATCAAAATAATCTAATGGCGCATTAAGACGCGCGAGCGTAAATCGTAGCTCGAGATTTTCAAGGCGGATCTTCTTCCAAGCCAGAACAGCAAGGTCACGCACCATTGCAGTCTCTGCCATGTCCTCCGGACGAAAGTCTCTTGCGAATTGATCTTCAATTTGACGAAACTGAGACTCATCTTCGCCTGGCAAAATTAATATACTGGAATAAGCGCCAGTTTTATGTGCATTTTGTGACGCAATCTTTTTACCTTCATCCGTTTGCGGTCCGCCCGAGCGACTTGATTTTGTGACAGATGAGGACTTAGACATATTTAGTCTTTATTAAAAAGTCGAACCCCAGGGCCATCATCGGGGGCGCCAATGAATTGAATACCAGCCTTTTCAAAGGCATTTTGAACGGCCTCAAATGTCTTGATATTTCCACCAGGAATCCCGTTAGCTGATTCCAACCTCATTAGCGCAGAAATTCCAACTCCAGAACTATCGGAAAGAGTTTGACGCGACCAATCTAGCAAGGCTCTTGCAGCACGAATTTGAGCACTTGTAATCAAACTATTTATATCCTATAATGAATTTATTTAGTTCGTTATTAAACTAATTATTTATCAAATTGAACGAAAGGGGTTCAAAAATATGCTTATTAATCAAGATTTTGCACAATCCGAGCTAAAAAGTCCAGGGTAATCCTCCCCAAGGTTAATCGGCCTTAAAGGTAGAATTTTCTCTATAAGAGGAGTTCTACATGAAGCGTTCTAAATTTACCGATAGCCAGATCATGGATGCCCTAAAACGGGTTGATGCTGG
>TBL_comb47_HYPODRAFT_10005210_pt1 | contig 14571 bp, 12 predicted proteins | sample TroBogypolimnion_40_FD_10682 | JGI IMG/M metagenome (IMG submission 10682)
GGTCCGGTTCCAAAGCCTGAGCTTCCGATCTGGATACCAATTCCCATGCCTGATCCATACACCACAATAGTTGTTCATGCGGTTCATCACATAGCCGTCGCAGTTAAATTTTTCCTTCGCTTTTAAGATCGAATTGCAGAGCTCACTGCTCAATGTTTCATCTGCGTCAAGCGAAAGGACAAAATCAAAACTTGCGAGCGATTTGGCATAGTTCTTTTGCTGGATATATCCTTCAAAAGGGTGTTCATAAAAACAGACACCCAAACCGAGACAGATCTCTTTGGTCTTGTCGGTCGAGAAAGAATCAACGACAACAATTTCGTCAGCGACCCTTTTCACCGAACCGATACACCGTTCAATTGCCAGTTCCTCATTATAGGTTATAATAACGACTGATATTTTTTCCATCAGATTTAAGTTAAACAGGATAAAAATAAGCCACAATTATCTTACTGATGACAAAAATAATTAAAATAGATAAAAACCAACAGACAACAATTCGGAAAAGACACATAAAAATTTATCTTTGTAAATCATTCGACCAAGTAACGAATATAATAAACTAATATACTTATGATTAATTATCTGATCAAGTCCTTTAAAAGGAAGTTTGCGAGAAGGTTCACAAAAGAATATCCGGTCAGGATCAATAATTTCGAAATTGAAAACTACGGGTCTGTTAAGTTTACACATTGGGAAAATCCCCTATTCCTCAACAGAAAAATAACCAGTGATGGTGTAAATTTTTTTAGAAAATTTTTGAAAGAGGGTGACCTGGCGATTGACATCGGTGCCAATATTGGACATGAGTCCCTGCAAATCGGATTGGTCACTGGCAAAACAGGGTTAACACTCTCTTTTGATCCTAATCCATATGTTTTTCAGCTTCTTTTGAAAAACGCCCAACTCAACACCGATAAAACCCATATTGTCCCCAATAATTTTGCAATTACCCATAAGGAAGAGGAGTTTTATTACAACTCGTCGGAAGCTTCTTTCAGCAATGGCGGTATTTCGCTTGAAAAAAGCAACAAACATGGTAAATACACATTCAAAAATAAAATAAAAGGAATTGTTCTGGAATCGTTTTTAGAAAAAAACTACCCCGAACGTATCGATCAGCTTAAACTGATAAAAATAGACACTGAAGGTTATGATAAAGAAATTATAAAGTCAATTTCTAACTTGTTGACTAAGTATAAACCTGTAATTATAACCGAATGTTTCTTCAGAAATACAGACGAAGAACGGTTCGAGCATTTCCATCTATTAAAAGATAAGGGGTACTCGTTATACTATTTTTCTGATTTTGAGGATAATGCTGAAATTATCCCAATACTTGCCGAAACCGACATGCTAAAATGGAAGCATTTTGATTTATATGCGATTTCGGAGTGACCACTTTTTTATTGCTTTCGTAAAAAATTCAGAATGAGCATCGTTACTTCCAGATTTTTAAGGGCGGTTATTCCAAAATTGATCCATAAGGCATTGCTGAAAAGGGCCGTACGCAATTCTATCTTCAACTATTATCGTAATGTGGCCACCCCAAATGGGGAAATTGAAAAGGTCCTGGATTATTTAAGGAAAAAACCGGTCACCAATTTTCCCGATTCCGCGTTAGACAAGTATTTGCCTGGCAACATTAAGGTCTTCACCGATCACGAGAAAGGTTTGAAATATGTGGTGCTCGATGGCAAGCGGCTTTATTTCAAAAGGAAATGGAACAAACTCAGGATCAAAAAGGCGTTCAATGGATTATTGAAAGAACAGGATCCGGTTTGTCCCCACTGTTACGAAAATGGGAATTTCAAAATTGATGAGGGGGATGTACTTGTTGACGTAGGTGCTGCAGAAGGTAATTTTGCTTTAAGTGTCATTGAAAAAGTATCAAAAGTGATCCTTTTCGAAAGCGATGAAAGGTGGGTGGAAGCCTTGAATGCGACCTTTGAACCCTGGAAGGAGAAGGTGACGATCGTCAGAAAATTTGTTGGCGACATCACCAACGAAGGTTTCACAACACTGGATGACTATTTTGCAGGGGATGATAAAATCTCTTTTTTAAAAATTGATGTTGAAGGGGCAGAAATGCAATTATTAAGGGGCGCCAAAAGGATACTTCAATACACAAATCCCTTAAAATTAGCCATTTGCACTTATCACAAACAAGAAGATGAAAAGCTGTTTACAGAATTATTAAACAACGATGGATTTGAAACCTCTCATTCTGATGGCTATATCCTGATGTATCATGACCCAAAATTACGACCTCCGTTTTTGAGACGGGGATTGATCAGGGCAGTAAAGCCTTAACCCACATTGAAATTCCTGATCTTTAAATCAATTAAAACAATAATAATCTTAATCTATAGATCATATAGTTGCACAAAATAATTCCACACAGGATCATTGGGTGGCGGTGCAATAATTGTAACAGCATCCCCGTTTACAGGATGGCTGAATTCGACCTTNCGGGCATGTAAATGGATCCCGCCATCGGTGTTCGAACGTGAGAAACCATATTTTAAATCACCTTTGATGTGTATCCCAACAGCTGCCAATTGTGCCCTGATCTGGTGGTGGCGACCAGTAATTAATTCGATTTCAATTAGATAAAACCGATCTGAAGAAGCCAGGTAGTGATAGGCAAGGCTGGCCTTTTTTGATTCACTCTTTTCCTGGGGGTAGGCAAACGACTTATTCTGTTTCGCGTCGCGCACCAGCCAATGATCCAATTGCCCATCGGCAGGTTCTGGTTTTTTATCCACCACAGCCCAATAGGTTTTACGGATTGCACCACCCTCCTGAAACATACCGTTCAACCGGGTCAGTGCTTTAGACGTTCTGGCAAAAAGGACAATGCCACTCGTTGGCCGGTCAATCCGATGGGACACACCCAAAAAAACATTTCCTGGTTTATTGTATTTGGTTTTCAGGTATTCCTTAACATCATCGCCCAATGTTCGATCACCTGTTTTGTCACCTTGTACAATATCACCACATTGTTTGTTGATCGCGATAATGTGGTTGTCTTCAAAAAGTACGGCCAATTGCCTAGTCATATTGCTCCTTTTCGTTTGGAAAGTCGCGTGATTTGACATCTGCAACGTAGTGGCCGACGGCTCCTGTAATTTCTGCCGCTAGGTTGAGATAACGTCTTAAAAACCGTGGGGAGAATTCCTGTGTCAGTCCGAGCAAATCGTGGATGACCAAAACCTGTCCATCGACGCCACCACCTGCACCTATTCCGATGACCGGAATTTTCAATTCCTGCGCGACCTGTGTTCCCAGTCGGGCAGGGATTTTCTCCAACACAATCCCAAAGCAACCGGCTTGTTCAAGAAGATGGGCATCTTCGATCAGCTTTTTTGCCTCAATATCCTCTTTGGCCCTTACTGTGTAGGTTCCGTATTTATGGATCGATTGCGGCATTAACCCGAGATGCCCCATTACGGGGATTCCAGCCATTACAATCCGTTCAACCGACTCAATGATCTCTTTGCCACCTTCAAGCTTCACGGCATCAGCATGTGTAATTTTCATAATTTTGATCGCCGAACTTAAAGCTTCCAGTGAATTGCCCTGGTAAGTCCCGAATGGCATATCCACGACAACCAAGGCTCTGGTAACACCTTTGACAACAGATTTTCCATGATAAATCATCTGGTCCAGGGTGATTGGTAAGGTCGTTTCGTTCCCTGCCATCACATTGGATGCCGAATCCCCAACAAGAATAACATCAACGCCAGCCTGATCGACAAGTTTTGCCATGCTGTAATCGTATGCGGTAAGCATACTGATTTTTTCGCCATGCAGCTTCATCTCAGCGAGAACATGGGTTGTAACCCTTTTTACCTCTTTCTGTACCGACATAACCTCAGTTTAAACGGATGAATAATCGCGACAAAAGTAGAAAAAACGGATTAAGTAGCATCCGGTTTTAGGATTGACTTTCGTTGAAAGGTATGAATATCCGTTACAGTTAAAAATGAAAAGAAAAAACAGAAAAAGACAATACCTTCCCTGACGCACAGCATCGACTCGAAAAGAAAACATAAACAACAGATATACAAAAAGATGAACTGTAACGTGTTTTTATCAGTCACTGATTTACGGAAAGAAATAACAAAAATCGCCAACAACAACATAAACCCCGGGAATCCCAAATCGATAAAGGTTTCAAGAAATTGATTGTGTGCGTTTGCCCTGATCCGGAAAGGATCCTTAAAATGATGGAGCTGGTACCTTTTGACAAGTTCGATATTGGTATCGCCCGGACCAACACCTTTCAGGAAGTTGCTGCCAACAAGCTCAACACCCGATTTCCAGATATGGATACGCGAAACAATGGAACCATCACCACTATTGTCTGTAACCATTTTGGGGTTTGCCAACAATTTACAAAGGGTCGAGAACCTTGGGTTTTGTAAAGCCACGAAGACCAAAATCCCGACCATTATCGCGATCGAGATTTTTAAAATGCGATTTTTCCGATGATTAATTACAGCAATCGTATAGACGATCAACAGAAAGATGGTACAAAGGATAACGGTCTTTGAAGAAAGCAGGTAAATCATCACAAGAAACAGAAAAATTGAGGCATATAATCCATATTTGAGTTTAACGGATGTAATGATTTTGGTTTTCAGAATTTCAACGATGCCGGTCAAAGCAAACAGCAAATAGGCGGAAAAATAGGTGGGGTGTAAAAAAACAGACAAACCAATGAACCTGAAATAGCTTCCGCCAAAATCCCATGTGGCCATTTCCGGATCGATCGAATTAAAATGGAAACCATCAGGGGTAAAATTCACCGATTTATAAAATGCGATGAGGATGCACACTACAGAACCAAAAACACAACCTGAAATAAATGAATACAGAATTTTAAGTTGATTTCCCTTAAAAAAATCTGTAGCACCAGCAATGACAATGGGGAAAACCAATAAGGATAATTTAATCTCGAGGGTAAACAATCCGGCTCTTTTGTCAACCGACCACAAGAGTCCAATAACGTAAAGGGCATAAAGGGTTGGCAACAGGGCCAACTGTAAACTAAAATTAAATTGGTGGTTGCGGCTTAATATCTTGTGAAATAAAAAAGATAAAACCCACAGGACAATCAGTGCCGACAATTTATTTTCCAATATAGGCAATGAAAAGACCAGTAGTAAAGTCAGGTAATAGTTGCTTTTTGAAAAGAATGAAATTATTTTTTCAGTCATATCCTGCAGGTTTTTCTGCCTGATTAATCCCATGATGGCAGGCTGTCGATTCATCACCTCTAAACTTAACGAATCAAGTTATTCCCGTCTAAATAAAATGAGAGGATAAGACATCTGATTCAATTTCTCATCCCCTCATTTACATCACCGGGTTGCGATATCCACCTAAACTTTCAGGAAGATCTTCTTTTGATACAAGTAGTAAAGGAATAGCCATTCCAAAACAATTGCACCCAGAATGACGATCCAGTTGCCAAGCGGAGCTGCCAGCCAACCTGTAAAGAACTGAGAGGCATGACGGAAGTCAATGATCGATGATCCGAGATAAATTGTGATTGAATTCATACCTATTACCTTAAAAAACAGGATTTTGTATGAAAAAATACCCTTTGTCCAACCTTTAACATCAATCGAAAAATAGAAAAGGGACAAAAGGATAAAGCTGATTCCCGATGTCAGGAGGTTGAAAGGCACAGTCCAGGCGGCTTTGATAATGGGATAAAACGGGGAAAGGATCAACGCGATGATAACCAAAACAATACCAGTGAGGACAAGTGTTGTTGCTTTCCGTTTAGAGGCCGGTTGGCCGTCGCGAAGGATTGAACCCGCAAAAGATCCCATAAGGGTCACAGTAATTGCAGAAACAATACACAACAAACCTTCAGGATCAAAGGTCGTACCATGCAGCCTACCTGGTAATAACATCCGGTCGAGCCATGCATTGATGCCACCTACCTGATCCAACACACCAGCTCCATACCCAGGAACCGGAACCGCCAGTTGTAATATGGCGATACCTGACAAAATGCCAAGCAACCAGGCCAACCGGGTTTTAAATGATTTTGTATAGAGCACGATTGTTGCAGCAAATAAATAACCAAGTCCGATCTGGCCAAGTACACTGGCAACACGCATCGTGGCGAACCCATTTTTTAATGCCCCGTTGTAAATAATCCCAAACACGACCAGGATAAGTCCGCGTTGAACGATCCGGTTGAACAATGTTTTTGATTTAACTCCCTGCTCAAGCTTACCAGTTATGGCATAAGGGATTGCAACCCCTGAAATAAACATGAAAAGCGGAAAAATAAGGTCCTCAAAATGGAATCCGGCCCATGGGACATGCTCCATTTGTTCGGCAATGGTCTCCAACCATCCCCATTTGGTAGTTTCGGCAAGTGCCACAATCAGGCTACCTCCACCAATAATCCACAACATGTCAAACCCTCGCAATACATCAAGCGATTGAAGCCGCTCTACTTGTTTTGTCTCACTCTTCTTTGTTTTCATAAAAAGATAATTTGGGATTTATTTTTATCAATAGTGTGGTTCAAAGTTATTAATTTGGATTTATGCAGCAAGAGGTCAGCAACGGTTTGTAAAAAATTTTTAGTACAAATTTTGCTGTCGTTTTGTCAGAAGAAATGACATTGTGATTGGGATTTCAACTTGCGTTTATGCCAAATATGCCATTTGAAGCGTTTTGCAAAGGTTGGCACAACGATTGAATGGAAATGGATAATTGAAGTTAAAATAGAATCAACAGTATAAATACAACTATAAAAAAATGGGAAAAATTATTGGAATTGACTTAGGAACAACCAACTCCTGTGTTGCCGTAATGGAAGGCAACGAACCGGTGGTTATCCCCAACAGTGAAGGCAAACGCACGACACCTTCTGTCGTGGCATTTGTTGAAAATGGCGAGCGTAAAGTGGGAGATCCAGCTAAACGTCAGGCGATTACGAACCCTCACAAAACGGTTTCCTCAATAAAACGTTTTATGGGTGAACAATTTAGCAACATGTCGAAAGAGATCAAACGCGTCCCTTTCCCCGTGGTTCAGGGAGATCACAATACGCCACGTGTAAAAATTGAAGACCGTTTTTACTCTCCACAGGAGATTTCTGCGATGATCCTACAGAAGATGAAAAAAACTGCCGAAGATTATCTCGGTCAGGAGGTGACCGAAGCCGTGATTACGGTTCCCGCTTATTTTAACGATTCGCAGCGTCAGGCTACAAAGGAAGCCGGTGAAATTGCCGGATTAAAGGTTCGCCGTATCATCAACGAGCCAACTGCTGCCTCATTGGCTTATGGCCTTGATAAGATGCACAAAGACATGAAGATCGCTGTTTTTGACCTGGGAGGCGGAACATTTGATATTTCTATCCTTGAACTGGGTGAAGGTGTTTTTGAAGTAAAATCGACCGATGGGGATACCCACCTTGGTGGTGATGATTTTGACCAGGTGATCGTTGACTGGCTGACAGACGAATTCAAAAAGGACGAAGGTGTTGACCTGCACAAGGATGCAATGGCATTACAACGTTTGAAGGAAGCTGCCGAAAAAGCAAAAATCGAACTTTCAAGCTCGACACAGACGGAGATTAACCTGCCCTATATTATGCCGGTTAACGGAATACCGAAGCACCTTGTAAAAACCCTGACACGTGCCAGGTTTGAGCAATTGGCTGACAAACTGATCAATGCAACCATGGAGCCATGCCGTAAAGCACTTCAGAATGCAGGTATGACCATTAAAGATATTGACGAAGTCATCCTTGTAGGTGGATCTACCCGTATTCCTGCCATCCAGGATAAGGTACAAAGCCTGTTTGGCAAAGTACCTTCAAAAGGGGTTAATCCTGACGAAGTTGTTGCCGTTGGCGCAGCTATTCAGGGTGGAGTGCTCTCGGGCGAAGTCAAAGACGTATTGTTGCTCGATGTTACACCACTCTCATTGGGTATTGAAACCATGGGTGGGGTGATGACAAAATTGATCGAAGCCAACACGACGATCCCAACAAAAAAAGCAGAAACCTTTACAACAGCTTCAGACAGCCAGCCTTCAGTTGAAATCCATGTACTCCAAGGTGAACGACCTATGGCACAGGGAAATAAAACGATTGGTCGTTTCCATCTCGATGGATTGCCACCGGCACCACGCGGAATTCCACAGATTGAAGTTGCATTCGACATTGATGCCAATGGTATTTTGCACGTAACTGCAAAAGATAAAGCAACCAATAAGGAACAATCGATCAGGATTGAAGCATCGACAGGTCTAACCGACGCTGAAATCAGGCGGATGAGGGACGAAGCTGCCGCAAATGCAGAATCGGATAAACTGGCCAAGGAAAAAGTTGAGAAGCTTAACCATTGCGACAGTTTGATCTTCCAGACGGAAAAACAACTCAAGGAGTTTGGTGACAAGATCCCTGCCGACAAGAAAGGGCCAATCGAAGCAGCTTTGGGCAAATTGAAAGAAGCTTACAAAGCCCAGAACCTCGATGGTATTGAAAGTGCAACTGCCGAATTGAACACAGTGTTCCAAGCTGCCTCTCAGGAGATGTACAATGCAGCCGGTGCGCAAGGCCAGGGTGGCCAGAGTGGACACCAGGGTGGAAATCCGGGCGGCGGACAAAGTACACAACAAGGTCCTAAAGGTGACGATGTTACCGATGTTGATTTTGAGGAAGTCAAGTAAAGTCGGTCAAAAACGACAACTAAAATAAGAAAACCGCAGTAAATCAAGAATTTACTGCGGTTTTTATTTTTGAAAATTTATTGAATCTGAATTCCACAATGATGACAAGGAACCGAAAAAGTTACCCTACCATTTCATCAAACAGGGTTTTGAATGTTTTTTCCAGGTCGTCGCTAAGGCCAGTATGAGGCAATGAGGTTTGTATCGATGCACTGCGCACCGCACTAAGCCACCGAAAACGCTCAACCGCATCCAGACAGGCAATCGGCCCACCCTCCTTTTCTCCGGCTGCGATGATGCGGAAAGCCTCCAGGTTTTTACGGATCTCCTCCAGATCAGCGTCAGGCTTCAACGAAAGGATCTTATCTTCNCACAGGCGGTACTTCATCCGGATAAACTTTTCCTTTTTACAGAATAAGATCACCCCGGCATTGACGAACTCTTCCCGTTCGACTGCCGGAACAACCCGTACAATGGCATATTCAAATTGATGTTTCTGCGGCATCATGGGCAGTTTGAATAAACTGGTTTGAACAATTTAGACGGCTACTTAAAAAAGCAAAATATACGGTTCTCAACTGCTCCGGTGTTTCGCCCTGAAATTCCCATTGGAGCCATTCGTCGGGGATCAACTGAACGATTTCACGGATTTTGTTTTCAGTTATCAGTTCCCTGCAAATCCGGTGTGCCTCTTCCATTTGGGTAGCCTGCGGAAGCAAAACATGATCTTTTATATACAGAAATGGGCTTGTGGCTTTCTTCTCCCAACCCTCCCAGGTATATTGAAAATACAGGCAGGATCCATGATCGATCAGCCATAATTCTTTGTGCCAGATGAGCATATTTGTATTACGGAACGTTCGGTCCACATTGGTAATCAGACTATCGAGCCATACAATTTTGGAGGCCAGAAGCGGGTCAATTTTAGTCACTACCGGATCGTAGGTGAAAGCACCTGATAAAAAATGCAAACCCAGGTTTAGGCCTTGACTTGCCTTTAAAAGATCCTGGATCTCCTCATCACCTTCAGAACGGCCAAAACATTCGTCCAACTCTGCAAAAACAAGCTCGGGCACCTTTAAACCCAATGCCCTGGCAATCTCGCCTCCAATCAATTCAGCAATAAGCGTTTTTACCCCATGTCCTGTGCCTTTGAACTTTACCACATACTTGAAGTCATCATCGGCTTCGGCCAATGCAGGCAATGAACCACCTTCCCTCAAGGGTTGCATGTACCGGGTGACTGTAACTGTTCTAATTGTATCCATGATGGCATAAAAGTAATTAAATTCGACGAATTCCGATATTTTGGCTATCGTCAAAGACCTGTGGTCGTCTATAACCCTGTCAAAAACAAGGTAATGATCAGGCTTTTTATCGTAAAAAAATCGAAAAGGCCGCTGTAATCGAAAGGATACGGCGGCCTTATATTCACCTTTTTACCGAATTGATGGTCCGGTATCCGATCAGCTTATCGTACCTTGACGAAAAACCGCGGTAATAGGCAAGGATCCAGTAATCATTTTCGGTTTCAACGTGGCTCCCCTCCAAAAGTGTGCTGTTGATCACAGGACTCCCTTTTTCGACATATGCGTACTGGTAGTCGTAAAAGCCCTGTTTTAATGTAATCGAAGCTTCATATAATTTCAACTCGTAATTCCAGGTCATTTTATTGGCCGGAAGGCATTTCCAATCGGATAAGCCGCCGAACACATAGATATCACCGCCCAAAAGAGGCTCTTTCGTTTCGAGCGAAAAATGAACCTTAATATAATCGGATTCAAGGTCCGAATCGGAAGCGCGGTCGTTTTTGACAAGAAAATGGCCGTTCAGGTCACTTTCCGAAAGATAGGGATCCTCCCGGCGGATATCATCGGTCCGTAATGTAACATGGTAGAAAGGTTTCACAAACTCGATATTGACCACACCCATGCCATTGATCCGAAGGTTCTTGGTGTCAAAATTCCGAAATTCGTTTCCACCCGGGAACACATTTTCCCTGCTGAGATCGTAACTCAGTTGATTCTCCCTCACAAACAAAGGTTTTAAGTTGGTCAACCAGTTATCCTCGCGTGAGTTTTGCATCACAACGACCTTCACCTCCGTCCGTGGTTCCTGGATGCTGATCCTCGAATAAGTCAAATCAAAGTCAACCTCCTGGTCACGCCCTTTGAAACCTTCAAAGGTTGAATTTTTGACAACACCACGGATTTCGCTTAAAAGTTCGACAACATAAAACCGTCTGGTCAGAACGGGTGTGCTCCGGTCTTTATCTGCAAAAACTGAAACAAGATAATTCCCCGAAATCAGAAACCTGACATTGTCATTTGGAAGCGTTAATTGATAGTTGATGTATCGGATGGTTGTATTGGCCGATGCCGCATAATCGTTGACGGGATTCTCATTAAAACCGTCCATGTACTCCGACTGGACGAGCCTTGAAGGAAACCATTCCGAATCACAATAAGTAATGGTATAATAATAACCGGTCAGTTCATCTGTCACCTCGTCAAATTTGAGCAATAACCGTTGGTCGGTGCCCAATTCGATGATGGGTTGGGAAAATTCCCACCCTTTACGATAAAACTGAACCGATCGGATCTCTTCACGGTTAATGCTGTTAACAAGCGGTTGCTGGCTTCCTTTGGTAGCGGCCGAAATTGTGGTCAACGAAATCAGGGAGACAATGCAAACCGGAAAAAGAAATTTAAGCGAGTGGACACAATGTTTAAAATGGAACATATTGAGGAGATTAACCGTATTTTAAAGAAACAAAATAATTGAACTATTTGGAGAAAAATTCATATAAATCATTGAATTATTGAATATTCTGAATTAATAATTTTTTTTGACCATTGATAAAACAAGTTCTATTGCCTATTTTTAGGCACAAAATTAATACCATATGCCATAATGTCAAATGTTATCAAGCTAAAGAAAGGTTTGGATATACCGATAAAAGGCGAACCCGCTGATAATCTGGAAAATATAACAAGGCCTGAGACCTTTGCCATCAAACCCACCGATTTTTTTGGATTGATACCCAGGCTTAAGGTTAAAGTTGGTGACAAAGTCAAAGCAGGTACCCCATTGTTTGTGGATAAATACATGCCCGAAATCAATTTTGTTGCACCGGTGAGCGGGGAAGTGATCGCAGTCAGCAGAGGGGAACGCCGACGAATTCTGGAAGTAGTACTAAGGGCAGATCGCGAAAACTTGTCCGAAGATTTCGACCAGTCCGATCCAACAGTTCTGAATGGAGAAGAAATAAAGTCCGTTTTGTTAAAATCGGGATTGTGGCCCTCAATAAAATCAAGACCCTATGGAATCCTGGCAAATCCAACCGATCGACCCAAAGCAATTTTCATCTCCTGTTTCGATAGTTCACCACTTGCCCCCAATTTTGATTACGCCTACCGGGATGAGGCAACAACCTGGCAAACAGGGATTGATGCCCTATCGAAAATGGCAGGTTGCAAAATCTATCTGGGATTGTCGTTAAAGAAAAAAAATAAGATTTTTGGTGAAACACAGGGTGTTGAAATCAGATATTTCGAAGGGCCCCATCCGGCAGGAAATGTAGGTATCCAGATCAATGCAATTTCACCTTTGAACAAAGGTGAAATTGTGTGGACCTTACGGCCACAAGAGGTGATCATGATCGGGAGATTGTTCCTTACCGGCAAATACGATGCAACACGGGTGGTTGCACTGGTTGGCCCTGAAGTCAAAGAGCCCAGGTACTACCAATTCTGGTTGGGCGGTTGTTTGTGCGGACTTCTCAAGGGGAAGCTCTCCAAGCAAAGTAAACGTGTCATTAGTGGCAACATCCTTACCGGTACGACTTCGGGTTCCGAAGGGTTTCTTGGTTTCTACGACTCCATGGTTTCGGTTATCCCTGAAGGGTACGATTATGAAATGTTCGGTTGGGCATTACCCGGTTTCGGAAAATTCAGTCCATCACGCACATTCTTTTCATGGCTGAGACCCGTCAATAAAAAATTCGTCCTGAATTCAAATACCCACGGTGAAGAACGTGCATTTGTCCTATCAGGGGAATATGACAAAGTACTACCGATGGATATATTACCTGTTTACCTTTTAAAGGCAATCCTCGTCAACGACATTGATGCCATGGAACAGCTTGGGATCTATGAAGTGATCGAAGAGGATTTTGCATTGTGCGAATATGTGTGTACTTCAAAAATAAAGGTGCAATCCATTATCCGCAAGGGAATCAACACAATGATTAAAGAATTGGGGTAGTATTGCCTACCTGGTCGGAAATAAAATTCAATTCATGAAAGCATTAAGAAATTGGTTCGATAAACAAAAACCTCAATTCGAAAACGGGGGGAAATTCCACCTGTTCAAATCCGGGTTTGGGGCAATTGAGACATTCCTGTTTGTGCCAAACCATACAACCAGGCAGGGAAGTCATATTCGTGATTATGTGGATTTGAAACGGACAATGACTGTTGTGGTTGCTGCACTGCTCCCTGCACTGCTCTTCGGAATGTATAATGTTGGATATCAGCATTATATTGCATCTAATCAGCACCTATCGTTTTGGCCTGTTTTCTGGTTTGGCTTTTTAAAAGTACTACCGATCCTTGTTGTTTCGTACGTTGTCGGATTGGGAATAGAAATTGCTGCAGGACAAATCAGGGGACACCAGGTCAACGAGGGGTATCTTGTAACAGGAATGCTAATCCCATTGATATTGCCGGTGACCACCCCACTTTGGATGGTGGCAGTTGCTGTTGCTTTTTCGGTTATTTTTGCAAAAGAGGTTTTTGGTGGAACAGGGATGAACATCTGGAACCCGGCACTTGTTGCCCGTGCCTTCCTTTTCTTTGCCTATCCAACACAAATGTCGGGCGACTCTGTGTGGGTCAGCCCTGTGACCCATACTACCGTTGACGGCTTTTCGGGGGCCACGCCACTTTCGCAGGCTGCAACAGCAGCTTTAAAACCCATGGCAGAAGTTGCAGCCAATCATGGCATATCCTGGTCGTTAATGGATATGGTTGTCGGTTTTATTCCCGGATCCATCGGCGAGACCTCGAAAGTGGCTATTTTAATCGGTGCATTTGTTCTGCTATGGACAGGTATTGGCAGCTGGAAACTGATGCTCTCCACCATTTCAGGCGGTTTATGCATGGGGTTCGTCCTGAATATTTTTGCGGTTAATTCCTATATGGCAATTCCTGCCTGGCAGCACCTGATCATGGGAGGTTTTCTTTTTGGGGCAGTTTTCATGGTAACTGATCCTGTATCAGGGGCCCAGACAAATACAGGGAAATGGGTTTACGGATTGCTTGTTGGGGTGTTCGGTATTCTGATCCGTGTCATTAATCCCGCCTATCCCGAGGGGATGATGCTTTCCATTCTGATTATGAACATGTTTGCCCCGCTGATCGACTACTATGTCGTACAGGCAAATATCAGAAAGCGGTTGAAGCGTGCAGTTGTTAAAGCATAAAAAGATCTGGGAAAATGGATACAAACGGAAATATATACACGATTGTTTATTCGGCAGTAATGGTTGTGTTGGTCGCGATCCTGCTCACTTTAGCAGCGACTCAACTAAAGCCTTATCAGGAAGCCAATATCCTGATTGAGAAAAAACGGAATATCCTCAAATCGGTCAATGTCATCGCGGATGCAAAGCAAGCCAATGATCTCTTTACTAAAACAGTTAAAGAATTGATTATTGTGAACAGCAAAGGTGAAAAACTTGAAGGGAATGCCTTAAAGGTTGACCTCAAAGCTGAACATTCGAAACCTGTTGAACAGCGGAAGCTTCCCGTATATATTGCTGAGACGGGCGAAAAGGGGAAAATTTACATCATC
>TBL_comb47_HYPODRAFT_10005213_pt1 | contig 14568 bp, 12 predicted proteins | sample TroBogypolimnion_40_FD_10682 | JGI IMG/M metagenome (IMG submission 10682)
AAAATGTAAATTTATAAGAATAAAATACTCATAATTTAATACTCATCTCATCAAAAGGATATTGTTGCTTAAGATATATTTCTGTTTTTCTCGAATCATATTGTCTCCACAAAATTGTTTTATAATCAGAATGAAAAATATCAACTAAATCAAATACTACCAACTGATTTTTTTCAGAATGTAATCTTAATCCTCTACCAATAGACTGTCTAATAACTTGATCACTTTTAAATGCTTGTGCAAAAACTATATTAGTAATTGCTTTTATATTAACACCAGTAGAAGTTGTACCAAATGATGCGACTAATATTTTAGGATTACCAGTAGTCACTTCCATAACCTTTTTAATATAATCTCTTTTTTCCATAGATGTAGAACCATCTATATAAAAAACATCCTTATCTTGACAATTATCTTTAATATAATTAAAAAGATCAGTACCATATTCAATAGTATGAAATAATACTAAAGAATTAGATTTAAACTTATCTACTAATTTTTTAATAAATGTTTTTCTTTTTGCTGAGTTTTGAACATACTCTCGTTCAAGTTGCCATGCTTTTTGACCATCTCCACGTTTTCTAATATTATAAACACCTTCAGCAAATTTATGATTATCATGATGTAATAGTATTGCTTTTATTTTAACATTTGATATTAATCCTTTATCCATTAATTTTTTAGCACTAATGTTTATTAACTTTGGACCTAAAAGTGATTGAATTGTTAATATTTCAACTGACGTAGGTGAAGGATATGTTCCACTCATACCAAATCTAATTTTAGCACTACCAAATGTTCTTGTCAAGATTGAAATTAACGTATTGGCTTTACAAGTATGGGCTTCATCAGTTGCAATAACATCAAATTGTCTAAACCATTCACGGGGCCATTTTTCTAATGACTGATAAGTACCAATAAAAATATTAGGTTTCTTTTCATCATCTCTATATTTTCTTGGTTTATCGCTCATGACCTCATCAATACGAATATCTAATGGTGATTTGTTTTCACTATTATATCCATAATTATAATCATTCAAATCATTATAAAACTGTGTAACTAAACTAATATTAGGTACAATTAATAAAAATTTAGCATCTGGATTAATATATTTCAGATAATAAAAAAGTAAAGTACCAAAAACTAAAGATTTACCACCAGCAGTTGCAATTTCAAGAATGCCATATTGATATTTTAACAATTGATATATAGCATCTACTTGGTGATCATAAGGAATAAAAGGTGAACCATCAGATGTTTTATGGTCCACATAAAATGTATTAACAAATTCTTGTAATTTTTCTTTTTCAATATCTTTATTTAGCGGAAACTGTTCTTTATTTTCTATAATAAATGGATAACCATATTGCTTACAACATTGATAAACTTCTTGCCATAAACCAAAATTTATACTACCATCAACACCAAAATATGAAATTGAACCATCCCAAACACCCAATTTTACACGTTTTTGAAAACGGTAATTATTAACTTTTCTTGTTAAATATAACTTTAATTGATTATATTCACCCTTGGTAGATTCAATTAAAATCAATTTAGTATTATCTGAATTAATTCTAAATTTCATCTGAAAAATTATTTTTTATATAATCAAAAATATCTTGTATAGAATCTTTAAGATTATCTGTATATTTAATTCTATACAATTTAATATTGTTAGTATAACAATACTTAGTTTTTATCCTATCATTTTCTTTTTGTTTTACTAATCTATCAAACCCACCATGTATTTTTTTAATTTCGTAATGATGAGTACCATCAAATTCAACACATAAATTATATTTAGGTAAATAAAAATCAAATGGTAATGGAATTTTATTCCTACAATCATCAAATCTTTTTTGTGTAATATAATCAATATTGTGTAATTTAAATTTATTTTCAATATATTTCTCACCTCTACTTTTATTACAATTTAGACATCCTGAACCATTTAAATGATGACTGGCTCTTTGACTAAAAAAATTACCACATTTTTTACATTTAATTGTAACAGTTGACATTGAGCCATTATAATTTGTTTCAGAATAATCGTACAAAGGTTCACCTTTATAATCAACATGCTTTAATTTTGCTTTTTTAATAAATGAATCAATCGTATCTGACATAAATTTACTATGTTTTTTTCTAGCACATTTTGGACAACCATTTCCATTAATATGTAATTGTGGCATTTGTTGAAAATCAGAATTACAATTATTACAATGTATAAGAACAGGTGTTATATTATCAATATAATTAACATTATCATAATTATATTTATCATTATGTATATTTTTAGATTTTTTAATAAAATTAGTTGTATTTGATCGTCTCAATTCAGATAATCGTTTATGAGCACATATCTTACAACCAACGCCATTTCTATGATGTGATGCACGTAAAGTAAATTCATTTCCACATTTTTTACATATTATAATAACAGGATATTTAGAACCTATATATTTTGTCTTAGAATAATCATATAATGGTAAACCGTCAGAATCTTTATGTATCATTTCTGATTTTTTTATAAATTCATTATTTGTATATGTTTTTACATTTTCTATCAATTTCATTTAATGCCTCTAATTTTTTCATTAGTGTATATTTTTAAGCTTTTCTAATTTTTCTTTTCTCAAACCAACTATAAATTTTTGAATAGCTTTATCAACACTCTTATTATCTATAATATCAATCATAGTTGTTTTATATCTCATAAGAGCATCATCGGTTTCTATCAATATCTCAGGAGCAAAAGTATAATCATCATATGTCATTGTAATAATTATACCTAAAGATTTTAAAAACTCTTCTGAATATCTTACACTATGCATTACTTAAACCCTCCTAAAATATTAGCGAGTTCTATCTTAGATTTAACAGAATAATTTATAGCTTCTAAATTTTTAGAAGTTTCTCTTAAAAAATTAACATGCTCATCTATTTCATAGACAAATAATTGATATTCTGATAAATCAGCTTCAATTAATCTTACTTTTTCTGAACTATTAGTTTTAACTTGATAAGAAGTTGCATAGAATTCAAATCTTGCTTTATGTAAAACTTTAATTTTTTGATCTAACTTATGTATTTTAACAGCATATGTATTGACTTCATCTACTACACTTTGCCTATAACTAATTGCTTCCGATTGAATATCTGATGCATATTTAACATCACCTTCTCGTAATTTGTTTGTTAACATCTTAACAGTTGAAATCCACATTTTTTTAGATTCATTCATTTTTTTAGTTAGAATTTTTCTAGAGTCATTTTCTTCATTTTCAGACATGTTTATCCCATTATTTTTATTTATATATTGATAAATACAATATTTGTTTAGATTTTTGTGAAGTTAAGATCAAAATAATAATTAAAACTATATTGATCTGACGGTTTAGATTGATTATATTGAATATTAATTTTATCATAGTTATAAGGATCATAACCAACAACTGTCATATTACTTAAATTCGATGTATTGTAAACACCTACATCAAAAGTTGGATTATATTGTAATAGAACATCATTATAAATTGATTGTGTTTTAATATTATAATATTGTACATAAAAATTTATTTTATCCAATCTATATCTTTTCAATATATTATATGTAATATACTCATATATAGCATTATTTATATCATTAGAATAAACTTCGTAATTATTTATAACTTTAAAAACTCTTTGTTCTTTAATCTTAAAAAATAAATAATCTTTTAATATAGATGTACCATTAACTATTATTTGCCATTTTGTATTACTATTAAGTGCAACTGAATCCTGGTTAAATAATGATATAGTTTGATTATTAGCCTTCAAATCAGTTAAATTTTCAGAAAATTGTATTTCCCAATCAGCAGGTATTGTATTATAATCATAATATTGATATCCATTATTATAGTTATCAATAACTTGACTAAAACTTATTGAATCTCCATTAATAAAAATGTTATCTTCTGAATAAATAATTTTACCGCCGAAGAAAGTTCTCAATTCTTGTTGATTCATAGTACCTGGCACAGAATTTACACTAAATTTTTTTAACATTAAATTACTTTTCATATTATAATTGTTTTGTTGTTATAGGATCAATAATATAACTTACATGATTTAAATTTGAAAATGCCATCTTGTTAACATTTTGATCAGAATTTGTTATTATATAAAAATCTTTATCCCAAGAAGAATTAAATATAAATTTAGAATTGTATTGATATCCATACTCATCAACCATAGGATAAATCGATTTATCACTATCAGTATTTTTCAATTTAAGTGGAGACTCATTTGGATTAACTTTTGAAAAAATTAATTCTTCTATCATACCAAAATTTTCAATACTAGTATCAAATTTATAATTTGAATTCCAATAATTTAAATTAGTAAGTCCAGAATATAAATAAACTGTATTAAATATTGGTATATTTATAAATATTGGTTCATATGTACCATTATATCTATAAATTAAATTAGGAGAAGATACAGCATTTGATGCATAAACAGTATTTGATGAATTTTCTTGTATATTTAAACTCATATATCTAGCTAATGGTTCAATTACATTATATTTTTGTTTCTGTGATGAATCATAAAAAGTTTGATATTTATTATAAATATTAGTACTAGGACCTTTAATTGCACCTTTTATATATGATTGTTTTTTAGTTTGTAATATCTCAGGACTTGATATAGTTAATACAAATGGTGGATCTGCTTTATTCCAATTTTTAATATTTATCATCGAATTATTTGGATTAAAAATATTTATAGGTCCAGTTGATCCTAATTGAATATTACCATCGGAGTTTTCATTAATATAATAATAAGTTATCCCAGAATCAAACTCTGATAATGTATTCATATCATTAAAGCAATCAATAAAATTAGCAGCAGTAATTAATGATGGATTATATTCTGGTTGACTTGTTATAGGATAAAGTAAATTTTGATCATCTAAAGTTCTAGAATTATAAAGTCCATATCTTTCTCCAAATACTGGAACATTATTTAAATTTATAAACCTTTCTTGAATTGGTATTTTTACATTAATAACAATCAAGAAATTCTTAAATTTTTCATTTAAAAATACATGAATACCATTTACAGATTTATCTATAATATAATTATTAGATAATCCATTTTCAGATAATCCAAGATACAAATAATCTCTATAATAATCATAAACATCATTTAAAATAATTGCAAACTTATAATTATTAAAATTTTTAGAATAATCAGTTATTATATTTAATATTTTACCAGAAGTATCCCTTGAAATACTAGTAACATTAATAGCATTAATATTAATACCTCTGAATAATGTTGACGAAGGAGAATAAGCATCACCCGATTGAAATGTTGAATATCTAACATTAGATTTAATATATGCTAATTCATTAAGATAAAAATAACTTTTGTTTCTAAAAAAATAATCAAAATAATCAACATCAGATTTTAGATATAAATCCAAATTAAATTGTTTACTATAATTTTTCATTAAATCGACTTCAATATTGGTACTCTGATTTAAATAGCCAATATTATTAAAAGTATCACCAGATATAAAATTACCTATTCTATAAAAATAATCTAAATTTTTTTCCACTTCAGATGGATTATTATCTATAACATTAGATGTACCATTAAAAGTATTACCAATATCTAATGAATTATTCAATTTATATGGATAATCTGAACTAGAATTTGAACCAGCAAGACCCCATTTAATAACAGATTGATTTTTTCTCCATATTTTAGTCAAATCATTAAAAGATATTTCATATAACTCATCATCAGCAATATATTCTGATGAAATATTCATTATTTGATATTGACCATCTTCGGCTCTTGGATGAGTCATAAAACTTTTATTAATTACAGATGTGTCCGTATAATCAACAGCATATAATTTATGTTCATTTGTTACATTATATTTATCTTTCTCATATTCAAAATCTGCAAAATGTGTATTTACTCTATTAAAATCAAAATCTTTAATATCACTAAATCTCAATCTATATACAGGATAATCAACGGGCTTATTACCATAAGTATATATAGGTTTAGTCTTATAAAATATACTATTCTTACCCCCTTTCCAATATTCCAATTTATCGGGATAAGAATTAATAGCATAATCACTTTGTATAAAATAATTATTATCAAAATTCTTCAATACATGATAAATACCATCAATTAAAATAAGGTATAAATCAGCATACATAGATTCAATTTTACCGTCTTTAAAATATGGATCAATACTAAAATTTGTAGTATATCCAGATAAAAAATTAGTATATCCAGATGGATTCTGTGTAACTTCACAATTATAACTATTACCACCTTGATAATTAATATTACACGTTCTATCATTTATTTGACTAAATGTAATACCGCTCATATTAAAATTACTAACTATCTGATAAAAATAATTAATACCATTCGATACTTTATTAACATTATAAAATTCATTCATATACTGAATCCAATAAGTTTTATTAGGATAAAAACCTTCCACAAATGGTGATTCATTACTTACAACACCATTAAACATAAAAATATTATTCTGTAAATAATATCCTGGTTTTATGTCTGGTGTAATATAAGATGTCAATTTTGTTACAAGTTCTAAACTGTCAATATAAAAACCATAATATCTATTTATAGAATAATTATTAATATTATCAGGTGTTGCAGGTACATCATTAAATAAAAACTTCATATTTAATATATTAGGATATATCAAATTATTATTTCTAAATGAATTTAATATTTCAGTCTCTAACTTGAAATGTGGTTGTTCATAATATAAAAGATTTTGTAAAAAATTAGATTTAGTTGTATAAACACCATTAACATAATCTATTCCATAAAATTTAGAATATTCATATTGTCTAAAATCCAATTCAAAGGAAGAATCTGGGAAATTTTTATTATTTACATAATTATTCGATAGAAAAAATCCTAGATCACTTTGATACCTCATATCAAAGAAACTTACACATTTCCATTTATCAACTATTTGACTAATAAAATTATCTTTATTTAATTTACTAACACTAAAATAATTATCAGTTTCTTCATACGAAGAAGATCCATCAACTCTTAAAATAACAAATCCATCTGGCAAACTATCTTTTCTAATAAATAATGGAGCTAAATATTCATAATTTTCAGAATACCAATTATCTTCAACAGATTTAGCACCAGACCAATATATATCATCAAATTGTTTATCATAAGTTGTAAATACACTATTATTATCAGAATCATACTTTACATCAAATGCCAATTGAGAAGATAATCCATTATAAAATTTTATAATTTGATCTTCAAATAAACTACTTTTATTTATTTGAAAATGCTTAAACTTTTGATCTGATAATTGTTTATTAGTATCAAACGATTCTAAATATAAAGTATAACCAGAACTTACAACCAATTTAATATTTGTTGTTAATGCTGGATTTGTTCTTAATAATTGAAAACTCTTATTAATCATTAATATTATTATTTTTAAGATAAATTATGATAATTGGTATTAGACGATGACACAACATTGTTAGTATAAGTATTTGTTTTAACATATGTTCTATTTCTAAAAATTTTAAATACCACTTCAAATTCAAAAGCTCGTGTTAAATTTTCTGGTTCTAAAAATATTCTTAACTTCCTAGTAACATACGGTGAAATTGATGTATTAGATGGAAATGTTACAGAAGCATTTGAAACATTACTTAACATAAAGAAAATTTTAATTGGTAAAATAAATTTATTACCAGCAGCAATTAAATTAACACCACTCTTCTCTGTATATTTATAATTATTGATATTCTCAATATAAGGATGCAATGTAACTGGAAAATCAATTTGATAATCACTATCAGCACTCCATGTAACACCTGTCCATTTAATATCATTAAATACATTTATACCATAACCATTTGTATAACTTCCATTAGTATCTGGTGTTGTATTACCAGTTAGTCCAATATTACAAGTTTTTGAATATAAAACTTTCCCTAAACCAGATGGAAACGTAGAACCTGTATTATAAATTTGCTGATTTCCTGATACATCAGAAATCCAAACAAATTGATTATCTTGTTGAACTTGTAATATATCTTCTGAATTAACATAACAAGCTAATGAACCATTAGAATATACTGGATTATAAAATCTATTATCACCTACAACTATTGGCACATATTTTCGATATGAAAGTAATCCAAGCTGACTAGCAGAAGATACATTTTCAAATTGTAAGTAATAATCATTAGCAGAATAAATATAATTATAATATGTTCTATTAGTACCACCAGATATTATTGCATAATCTTCACAAGTTACAGTTACATTTATAGACGCACCATTATCTATTATAACCTCTGTGGTGTCTTTAAATATACTTACTGAAAGTTCACCCTTAGCATTTGATACCATTTCTTCTAATGCTGTTATTCTATCTAATAAAGTTTTTAACATAGTATTCATCATAATAACATTACCAGATGTATCTTTAAATGATGTGCTTAAATTAGTATCTGAATGAGCAACATATAAATCATTAATCGTATATGATTGTTGTAAATGTGTTGTTAATCCTTGTGCATTAAAAACACTCTGTATTTGATTGGAAATCTGATCAGTTTGAGCTTGTTGTAAAATTGTTGATGTCTGATCAGTTGATGATGCCAAATTATCTGGAAATTGAATTGTTACAGATTGACACCAATCAGATTCAAGGGGGGCATTTGGCCAGCCAACTTCTGATATAGATTTAACTCTAATCTCAACTTGCTCATTTTCTTGTATTGGTATATCAATTTGATTTATATTAGGCGTGTTAGCATCAGTAACATCTTCTGGCACCCATGACCAAACATTTAAAGCAGCATTATAAGTTCTATTTCTTACTGCACTTGATATTTGATTCCAATTAGAAAAATATCCAGTCACACTATTCGTTTGAGTTGTAATAGTAGGATTTGAATATGCTGAGGCTTGACTTGTTATATCGCCAGTTGATGTAGGTGTTGTATATGTTGTTTGTGGTATATTCAAATTAAAACCATCTGTTGTTGGTTCAGAACCACCAGCTGCACTATAACGATATTGTATCTTAAATTGAACGACCTCTTGGGTCTGTTGCTGACCATTACTATTTGTAACAATAGGAGAAGGAAAGCCAAAAAATCCTCTAACACTATATGATGGAGTAACAGAAGCTGTACCTGTATTTTGAGAGTTAATTTGATTTACAATAGAAGTATAAGATGTCGTCAATGTACTTTGCTGTGTAATTAATGAGTTTAATTGATTTTGAGCAGCTTGTTTATCAGATGTAGATTTGTATTGTGTAGTACTAATCTCTTTAGTTTTATCTGTAATTGCACTACTCAATTGAGTTAATTGTGATTGTATAGATGTTTTTTGAGATTGTAAACTTTTAAGTAATGTTGCATTAGAACTATTTGTTAAATGTGTATTAACCTGAACAACCTTTAAATTTCCACTATCTAAAATTGGTATATTAGGAGTCGAACCATATACACTAGGAATATTTTTAGTAACTAAATCCTTAAGTAAAATACCATAATCACTCACAGAATCTTTATAAAAACTTGTCATCGATACAGTAGAATTTGAATCTAAAACTAAATCATTACTATAAAAACAAGTACCATAAGACCAAGTAGATGATAATATATTAGCATCAGTATTAATAGCTTTAATAAAAATAACATTATATTCATTATAACCAATTGAAACTGTAACAGTTTGATTAGATAAAGTTGGACTATAAATTTTTAAACCTTGTGCAATAACAGGAACAGGTTCTAATCCTTCTATCCTTTCTAATGTAATTCTAAAATTACTTTTAGCTGTACTAACCTCTTTAACAGTCCATAAAGTTGAAGAATTCATTTTATTAATAATTAACTGATCTCCAATAGATAATTGTTTAGTATTACCAGAATAATCATAATAATTAATTGATCCTAAAACATACCATAATTTTTTATTTATCGTATCATTATCAACACCAATAACATCAAATATTCCAAAATATTGTAATTGATCATAATCCAATTCAAAAACCTGTTCATCATATGGTTGATTAGAAAAAAATACACCTGTATTACTAGGATTATTATACCATGTTGTTAAATCATCAATAAATATATTATTTTTATTTAAAAATTTTGTCTCAAAATCACTTTTAGATGATAAACCAGCCGTTGTATAATTACCACTAGTATCTGTTTGAAAATTAATAATATATCTACGAGATAATACCTTATTAACACTACTATCTATCTTATTAGTTAAATCGATTTTAACAGATAACATAGGATTAGAAAGAGATTCAAAAAATGAGTTATTAATTGGTGTAAATCTTGATACAAGATTCAAATTATCAATAGGTTGTGGCTCACGATTTAAGTCATCAACATAAATTCGTCTCATAGTTGTACCATCTGATACATAAGCAGTACTATCAGCAAGTCCTGCTAATTTCTTTATATTTCTATTAGCTATATCCAAATCATTCTTTAATTGACCAACAGTCGGAAACTGATATGTAGAAACTGTTCCATCACTATTTGAAAGCGTCACATTAACTACAGAATTTCTATTAGTTACAACATCATTTAATTTAGACGTAATTTCAATTGAATTCTTATGTAAGAGTGCTAATTGCTCTGCTAAGGACACAAATGTATTCTTCTGATTTATCATGGGTATTAATTTAATTTTTTATTTATATATAAAAAAACATTATCTCTCAACGAAATAAAAAAACATGCAAGATCATGATATATTATATTTTTATATTCTATTTTCCTGTTTTTTATTTATTGATTTTCAATAAGTTATAATCATTTTATTAGTATAATAAATTGTATCGGGTCTGTTGTATCATCAACACTAGATTCAATTTTATTTCTCCATGATTTCTTTGCTATCCAATTATCTAAAATTCTATATAATCTATTCATTTTTAAATCATCTTGAGTGAATTGATTTGCATCAAAGTAATTTATAACCCGATTATCATCTACCTTTATTTTTAAACTTTTCTTTGATGTATAAAATTTTTCAAAATCTTTTTTTATTTTTGATAATGTGGCTAAATTTTTAATATCTACATTTTGTATTATTTTATTAATTGATTGCATAGCCTTATATTTTGAAATTTCTCTAAAATATTGACCAGATACACCAAATTCTCCAACAACATAACTTCTTTGTGAATCTAAATCAATAAATCCATATCTTAATATTGAATTACCTTTAATACCAAAAAAGAAAGATAGTTTATTAGACTTAATTTCTTGTAATATATTATATGTTGCTGTTAATGAATGTTTATATTTAAAGATTTCAATAAATTCTTCTATTTTTTGAATAGTTTCAGTTGAAAATAAAAAATGATAATTATATAATTCAGTATAATAATCATTTAATATAAAATGATAATCATGATTAGATATTATTTGTAAAAATGTAAAGAATGAATGTTTACCAGATAATTCATATTCTTCATTCAATTTATATTTGTTAAAATTAGTTATCATTAAAATGTAAATTATATTTTCTTATTTTTCTTTTACGGTGAATGTCTTTGATTTCATCTGGAGTTAATATACCAACCCCAATAAATATGACAAATCCATTAGTTACTAATTCTTCTGTAAAAGACTTAATCATATAGTTATCATAATAATAAAAATTAGAATAACTCATACTGTCTTCATTTGTAAAATTACCATCGTCATCATAATAATATCCATATGTAATACATGGTGCTTCTGACATACCTAACCCAGCATGACTTAAATTTTCTATGTAATTCCATTCTGAATTAACTCTAATATCATCAAAAAAATCCATAAATTTATCGTCACTTATACCACCAAAATTTTCATATAATTCATATCCTTCAGTTGTTAAACTAATTTTTAAATTGCCATTTGACAATTCTTCTAAATCTATATATCTACCGTTGTAATTATTAGTAGATTCATTTAAATTAAATTTATTAAATCTGGTTATCATTTTTAAATTGCTCGTATGTTTTTATAAATTTTCTTTCTCCCATCATTGGATTAGGCACATTTTGATTATCTTCTTGATTAAAAACATTATTTTGAACCTGAAATCCAAATCTATCTACTAATCTTTTAGCAACATCTTTAGCATTTTCATTATTTTCAGCAGCACTATCTATTTCATCCTTAATAATTTCTTGAGTATCTTGTGGTTGATCAAATATCGAATCATTAAATTTTTGTGCATGTTCTTCGTTATCATTATTCTGTTCCTGAGTATCGTTATCAGATTTATTTTTATCTTCTATTATTTTCTTAATTTCTTCTTGTACTTCGTCAAAAAAATCATTTGGATCTTTCATTTTTAATTTTTTTTTTATAATATTACATTATATATAAAAATTAAACTTATTATTTTTACGTTAATATAATTTTTATGGAAATAAGAGATAATTGTATTCTATGTATGTTTTCAGAATATTCTGAATCAAATATATTTATAAATGATTTAACAGAATCAGATGGATCAACATGTGTACATGAAAATAGTCCATATTATAAAGAACGTGTTACAAATGAACATAGTTGTAGATTATTCCTAGATTCAAATAAATATTTTTTAAGAAAAGATAGAAGAGAAAAACTTGAAAATCTAAATAATTTAGATAGAAATATATAAATTGAGCATAAACAAAAATCATAAAAAATCATATATTTAATAAAAGATTTTTTATGATCAAAGTAAATGACAAAACAATATATTTCCCAATTAGATATATACCAAAGGATTATCAAATAACCGCATTAGACTTTCTTAAAACATCTATAATGACGGGTAAGAAATATATGTTACTTAATCTTCCAACTGGTCTAGGTAAAAGTTTCATAAGTGTTGGTATGTTTGCCAATTGGTATCGTAATTTTGTCAATCCATCCGCTAAGTTTGATATACTTACAAATTCAAAAATACTTCAGCAACAATATCTACGAGATTTTGATTTTATTAACAATTATAAGGGCAGATCCAATTATTATTGTGAAAAATATGATACAGATTGTGGTAATGGTAAAGAATTGTGTCGTATATTAAAATCTCCTTGTACCTCTTGTCCATATGATTCAGCTAGAAATAAATGGTTATCTGGTGATATAGGTTTGACTAATTTTCATTTATTTAATACTTTATCTTTATATCAAACTGATCTTCTTAAACGAAGAGATGGCAATGTATTAATTATTGATGAATCGCATGATTTTGAATCTGTTTTTTCTGATTTTTTATCAACAAAGATAAGTGCAAAAACACTTAAAAAATGTGGATTTGTATTAAAAGATATTGAAAACATTGATAGTAAATTTATATCAAAAATTAAATCATTAGATAAATATCTTGAATACCTTGAAAAAAAATTAATACCACAACTTAAAAGTAAAAAAGAGCAATTTGAAACTGAAATGACTACTTGTTCAGCTAAAAAGAAAATAGAGTTGGGTAATTATATTCAAAATTTAGAAGGTAAATTATTATCATTTGAACATTTATTCAAATCATATAAAAATAATCCAGAAAATATAGTTCTTGATATACTTACTAATAAAAATGATAAAATGTATTCTGGTATTGAACTTGTAACACAACATGTTTGGGTTTACGAATTTATACATGAATATGTATGGAAACATTACGATCACATTATTTTCATGTCAGCGTCCATATTAGATAAGAAAATGTTTAGTTTTATTAACGGATTAGAAGATGATCTAACAAGTTATTATGAAATTTCAACACCATTTAAAGCTAATAACAGAAAAATATATTATTTGAAAGTTGGTAAGATGAATTGGAGTTTAAAAGAAGAAACATTTCAAAAGCAATTACCATGGATTAAAAAAATTTTAGCTAAATATAAAGATAATAAAGGAATTATTCATACTACAAATTATGAAATAACAGAATGGCTAAAAACAAATATATTAGATGAAAGATTATTATTTCATGATACAGATGATAGAAATGATATATTAGAAAAACATTTAACCAGTACAAATCCAACAGTATTAGTTAGTCCATCTATGATGAGTGGTATAGATTTAAAAGATGATTTAGCTAGATTTCAAATATTATTAAAAATACCATATCCAAATATTTCATCTAATAAAATAAAAGCACGACAAAAAACTAATTCTAATTGGTATACCTGGAAAACCGTAGTAGATACACTTCAAACATATGGTCGTGCAGTTAGATCAGATACAGATTATGCTGATATGTATATTTTAGATTCAAATTTTTCAGATTTACTAAAATATAATTCTCATGTAATACCAGAATACATGATAAACGCAATAAAACAATTAAAAATTTAATTTGTTAAAAAATGTTAAATTTTGTTAAAATTAAAGTGTAAAAAATTTAAATAATAATAAATTTTTTACACTTTAATTTTACACTTTCTTTTATTTTTTATTATAAATATTTTTTTATGTAAAATATCTTTTTTTA
>TBL_comb47_HYPODRAFT_10005215_pt1 | contig 14566 bp, 5 predicted proteins | sample TroBogypolimnion_40_FD_10682 | JGI IMG/M metagenome (IMG submission 10682)
GCAGGGGCAAAAGCTTGCCGCCGGCGGCGTGCGGGTGGCCGCGGCGCAGTTGAGTGCGCAGTTGGGCGACCAGGCGGGCTACCCCGTGCACCTCGAGGCCTCGCTTGGGAAAATCGCCGCCGGCCGGCTGCAGGCGGATAGCGGAAAACTGCGGCTGGACGGCAACCTTTCCCGCCACACCCTGGACGCGCAGTTGACCTCGACCCGCGGCACGGCGCAGGCCACCCTGACGGGCGGGTACGGGGGCGGGGTTTGGCGCGGCCAGCTGGCCCGGCTCTCCGGTCGCGACAGTGTCGGCCCTTGGGGCCTGGCAGCTCCCGCGCCGCTCTCCATCAGCGCCGACCGGCTGACCTTGGCGCCCGTCGTACTGCGTGGCGCGCCCACCGAGCGGGTCGAGCTCGCCGCTGACCTGACCCTGCATCCGCTTTTGGGGAGCCTGGGCGGGGGCTGGAGCGGGATCAACCTGTCCCGGGCCAATTCCTGGCTCTCGGGGATCGAAATCTCCGGAGGGAGCAGCGGTCAGCTGGGGCTGCGGCTGTTGCCGGGCGAGCGGCTGCTCCTGGAAGCCAAGGCTGAGGCGCAGGGGACCCTGGTCGCCGACGGGCGCACGCTCCGCATCGAGCGGTTGGCGGCGGCTCTGGACGGCAGCGGGCGCGGCCTGCGCGCAGCCCTCGATCTCGCGCTCTCCGGCGGTGCCGGGGAGGCGCACCTGCTCTTTACTTCGACAAAACCTGCGACCTTCTCGCTTCCCGACCGGGGCGACCTGACCCTGCGCTGCTCGGACCTCGACCTCGCGCTGCTGCGCCCTTGGATCCCGGAGAACCTGAAGCTGGAGGGGCGCCTGGCGGGGCTTGTCACCGGGAAACTGCTACCCGGGACCCGGCTCGACCTGAAGGGGAACGCCGCCCTGACCCAGGGAACGCTCGCCTGGCACAGCCAGACCGAGGAGTTCGACGCCGCCCTGCAAAAGGCCGAGCTGGCCTTTTCCTGGCGCGGCGGCAAGGGTGAGGCCGGCCAGCTGAAACTGGCCGGGGAGGCGTCGGCGACCGGGGGCTTCAGTGCGCGCGGCGAGCGGCTCGCCCTGGAGCGCTTCACCCTGCGCCTCAATGGCGATGAACGCGGCCTGCTCGCCGGGCTTGACCTCTCACTGCAGGGGGGGGCGGCCCTGCGGGGAAGCTTTTCCTCACCGGCAGCGGTGGGGCTTGGGATTCCCGAGACCGGGGAGTTCGCCCTGGAATGGGGCGGCATCGACCCGGTACTCTTTAAGCCCTTCCTGCCCGGCCCCCTTAACCTGAAGGGGACCCTCGCCGGACAGGCGAAGGGCAAGCTTTTGGCGGGGAAACGTCTGGAACTGGAGGGCACTACCGAGTTTTCCCAGGGGAGCGCGGGGTGGCGGGGGAACGGCGGCGAGCTGAACGCGAACCTGCGCTCCGCGTCACTGGCCTTCGCCTGGCGGGGCGAGTCCCTGGCCGCCACCCTGTCGCTGGCGCTGGCCGATTACGGCTCGGCCAAAGGGCGCCTGACGCTTCCGATCCCGGCTCGCCTTCCGGTGGCGCCCGATCCCCAGGGGGCGCTGGCGGGATCCCTCGCTGGCCAGGTCAAGGAGCAGGGATTCCTGACCTCCATCTTCCCGGGTTTGGTGCAGGAAAGTCACGGGGACCTCGACCTCGACCTCCGGCTGGGAGGGACCTGGAGCCAGCCGAGCCTGCTGGGGAGCCTGAAGCTCGCCAAGGCCGGCGCCTATCTCCCCAGTGCGGGAATCCATGTCAGCGACCTGGAGTTGAGCGCCCGGCTGGAAAAGGACCAGATCCGGATCGAGGGTTTCAAGGCGGTCTCGGGACCGGGGCACATCGAGGGGACGGCCCTGGTGCAGCTGCAGGGCTGGCAGGTGGTCGGGTACCACGGGACATTGAACGGTGAGCGGTTCCAGACCGTCTACCTCCCGGAAATCCAGCTCTACAGTTCGCCCAAGCTGACCTTCGAAGGGAAGGGGGACCGCCTGTCGATCAACGGCGAGTTGCTGGTACCGGAACTGCTCATCTCCGGGCCTCCCGCCCGCTCGGTGGTGAAACCGAGCGAGGATGTAATCCTGGAGGGGGCGCCCGCTTCTGAGAGCAGCAAGTTTCCGATCCTGGTGCAGGGCGAGATCAGGCTGGTTTTGGGTGACAAGGTCCAGGTGAAGTTGGAAGGGATCGACGCCACCCTGGGTGGTGAGATGAACCTCACGCTGGAGGGGATCGACAGCATCACCAGTCACGGAGAAATCCGCGTGACCAAGGGGCGTTACCGGGCCTACGGCATCGACCTGGAGATCGTGCGCGGCAGGCTCTACTATACCGGCGGCCCGGTCGACCAGCCGACCCTGGATATCCTGGCGCTACGCACGGTGGCCGATGTGCGTGCCGGCGTGACGGTCGCGGGCCGGCTCGGCTCCCAGGTCGTCAAGCTCTATTCCGAGCCGACCATGCCCGAGGTCGACATCATGGCCTACATGGTGCTGGGGCATCCGTTGGGCACCAACAGCGACCAGGCGAGCCTGGTGGCGAGCGCCGCGAGCTCACTGTTCTCGTTCGGGCAGTCGGAATCGTTCCAGGACAAGCTCAAGGACCGGCTGGGGTTGAACGTCCTGGGCGTCGAGACCGTGGACCAGGCGAACGCCGGCCGCATGGGGTACAAGGAAGTGCCGGTCACCCCGACCGGGGCCGCGCCCAAGGCAAGCGCCGGAGAGTCGCTCATGACCGTCGGGAAGTACCTGACGCCGAAGATCTACCTAAGCTACGGGCGCTCCCTGGTGACTGGCGGCAGCCTGTTCCAGCTGCGCTACGACGTCCTGCGCCACTGGCAGATCGAGACCCAAAGCGGCTCCGAGAGCGGCGCCGATCTTTACTACAAGCTGGAATTCAATTGAAGTGGAGTCTCTTTGAGCCTTGCGCAGGGGGGGGAGCGCCCGTAAAGCCGGGAAAGCGCCTCTGACCAATGAAGCAGGTTGTGCAATCGGCTGGATATGAAGAGCTGGAAAAGTTCTTGCCACGCGACTGGATGAGCCGAGGCACCCGACGCGGGCCGGGCGCCTCGGCTGCCCGGCCCGCGAAGCAACTTATGACGTAGGAACGATGGTGCTCTGCAAGACTTTCCTTAGTTGGTCGAGGGTGTAGGGCTTGCTCAGCAACCCGGCGATCGGTAGGCCTGCCATCTGCTCCGCGATGCAGTCATCGCCAAAACCGCTGGAGATGATGACGGGCAGCCCCGGGTCGAGTTGCTTCAGCTCGCGGTACAGCTGATACCCGTCCATGACGGGCATTCCCAGGTCCGTGAGGACCAGATCGATGGCTGCCGGAGACCTCCGGTAGACCTCCAGCGCCTCGCTGCCGTTCGTTGCCTCAACCACGCCGAGGCCCAGCGACTTCAGCATGTTCTCGCCGATCGACCTGACCTGGTCCTCATCCTCGACCAGCAGTACCGTCCCGTTCCCGCTCCAGGGTGCCGCGGCGGCCTGCGGCGCTTCCTTCGCGGCCAATTCGCCCGGCTGGACGGGGAGATAGATCCTGAAGGTGGTACCCTGGCCCTGCCTGCTGAGGAGCTGCAGTGCGCCGTCGTGCGAGTTTATGATCCCGAGCGTTGCGGAAAGCCCGAGGCCGCGACCGGTGAACTTGGTGGTGTAGAAAGGCTCGAAGATGCGCCGCATGGTCTCTGCGTCCATGCCGCACCCCGTGTCGGACACCTCCAGGCAGGCATATTGGCCGGGCGCGATGGCCTTCCCTAGATGGTCCCTGGCCTCCCCCCGCTCTATCCCGGTCCTGGCGAGCGATACCAGGATCTCGCCCCGCTCCTCGCCGATCGCCTCCGACGCATTGAGAATCAGGTTCATGATAACCTGCCGGAACTGGCCGGCGTCACCCCTGATGACCGCGGCATCGGGAGTAAGCTCCAGCCTGATCGCGGCGTTATGCGGTAGGCCGGATTTCAGCATGCTCACCATCTCGCCCAGCAACCCACTCAAATCGAAATCTTGCGCAACGGACCGGGACTTCCCGGCATAGGCCAGCATCTGGCGGCAGAGTTCGGCGGCGCGCTCGGCGGCTTTTTCTATCTCGCCGAGTCCAACTTCCACGAAACCGGGATCTAGCTTGGCCAAGGAGCAGTGCCCCATGATGATCATCAGCAGGTTGTTGAAATCATGCGCCACCCCTCCCGCCAGCACCCCAAGGCTCTCCAGCTTCTGGCCGTCCTGGAATTGTTGCTGGAGTGCCAGCTTCTCGTCCTCGAGCCGCCTGCGCATCAGCAGGGCGCCGATGTAGGCCGCGATCTCTTCCAGGCGCTCGACCGTGTCGAGGGTGAAACAGCCTTTGCGGTGGTCATTGAACTGGATCAGTCCGACAATCCTGCCGCCGTCCCGGATGGGTACCAGTGCGACGGAGGCGTATCCCTGGTGTATGCATTCATTGTGCGGATTAAGCCGCGGCTCCTCGTCGGCCGGTATGTCGAGCATCGGAAGCGAGTCGTTGGTCCAGAAACTGCCGCCGGCCGTGAAGTACGGCTGGGCCAACTCTCCCTTGCCGCAAATTACCAGGCCGCAGGTGCACTCCAGGCAGACGTTACCGTCCTTGTCGCGGCAGAGCCCGCCGTCCACCAGGCGCTCGACCAGCGTGTTTTCTGCCAGGAAAAAATCCTGGGAGAATCCCTCCTGGTAAAAATAGGGGAAGTCGTCTCCATCTTGCAGGCGGATACCCAGCGCGTCGAACCCGGTGCGCGACTTAAGTGCGGAAAGGACCTGCGGTATCAGACCCTTCAGAGTCCCCGGTTGGTTGAGAATCTGCAGGGCTTCGCGAGCCATCTCCCGGTAGGCCTCGGAACGCTTGCGCTCGGTGATGTCCTGGAAGAAACCGTAGACCCTGTTGTGCTCCGGATCGGCTTTCCCGATGACATGGACGCTCCTGAAGTTTCCTTTGGCGGTGGTGAGTTCCAATTCCAGGTCAAAGGGGTCGCCAAAATTCGTGATCCGCTGCAGGGCCCGCTCTATGGTCGGCCGCGAGGCATGGGTGTAAAATTCGATCCCGTTTGCGACGGTGGGATCGAAGGATCGGTCGACTTCGAGGATGTCGTAGATCTGATCCGTCCAGGTCTGTCTCTTGGTATCGACGTCGAACTCCCAGCCGCCGACCCTGCCGACTTTTTCCGTCTCTGCAAGCAGGGCCCGGCTCTTTTCCAGCGCATGCTGGCTCAACTCGGCCTGACGCAGCCGCTCGGCCTCCAATTCATCCCGGGTCCGCCGGAGCTCTTCGTTTTGCAACTCGAGCTCGATCAGGCTGATCCTCAATTCGTGCAGCAGTTTTTCGGGAGGGAGTGCCGACTCGCCCGCCCTGGCGGGTCTGCTGCGTTCGATCTCCTCGGCTTGTTGGAGCAAGTTTTCCCCTGCTGGCGATGAGGTGATCATCTGGTTCCTCCTTCAAGCCCGGGAACAGAAAGTCCGCTCTGCATGGCAAAGGCAGCCAGTAGAGGCGGCTTTCGCAGGCGTACCTTCATGCGTCCCCGGCAAGCTCGCTTCCCGTTCCTGCGCCATCCGGTCTCTCTGGTTTCGCCTTTTCCGTGTAAAAAATTTAGCATTCAGAATGATCTGACGGTCACTTAATGTCAATTATAAAGTGTCATGCTCTTATCCTAAAAATGGAATGTCACATTGCACCTTGCAAAGCATCTTGCCGCCTACCATCTGGACCTAATTCGGCTCATTGCTGTCGTTATGCTGCTCAGTAAGACTTTTAGGACAGTCTTGTAAGATTGTTCTTACAGTGGCGGCGTTGCAAGACCATTGTTGACCCGCCCTTGCGGCTCACCCCGGTCAATGAGATATCGCTTGCCAATTTCATAGCGGGATGCCAGGCCAGAGGCGAGCAGGGTGGTGCGCCGCGCAAGGTTGCCAGGAGTCCGGATGCGGCAAGACCGTCGCTCGCGGGGGTGCGCCGGGACTGAAGCTGGCGCCGGCGGCAGTTCTTATTGCTGCGCAAAAACTGTTTTTATGGTAGTAAAGTACCATGGTCTGCAGCTAACCGTGGAGAAGTGCAATCAAAACTCTAATCATCCTCATGATGGCCGCGACGCTCTTCCTGATCACGATAGGGGGCGCCGGCGCCGCGCAGGAAGAGGGCAAAGCAAAGGCTTTGGTCATCGTCGGCGGCGACCGGAGCTACCCGCCCTACGAGTTCCTCGACAAGGATAACAACCCGACCGGTTACAACGTCGATCTTACCAGGGCCGTCGCCAGGGTCATGGGGCTCAGCGTCGAGATCCGCCTAGGCGCCTGGGCCGAGTTGCATCAGGACCTGCGCTCCGGCAAGATCGACGTGCTGGAGGGGATGTCCTACTCAGAGGAGCGGGCCCAGTTGGCCGATTTCTCGCCGCCGCACACCATCGTCCATCATTCGCTGTTCGCCCGCAGGGGCGCCGGGAAGTCCCCGACCCTCGCCGACCTGCGCGGCAAGGAAGTCGTCGTCCTGGAAGACGGGATCATGCAGGAGTTCCTGCGCTCCCACAAGGTCGGCGCCCGGATCGTCACCGCCCCGACCCATGCCGACGTGCTGCGCCGGCTCGCCTCCGGCCGGTACGACTACGCGCTCATGGCAAAGCTGCCGGGCCTCTACCTGATCCGCGAACTGGGGCTCGCCAACCTGGAAGCCGTGGGCGATCCGGTCTCCGCCGAGAATTACTGTTTCGCCGTCAACAAGGGAAACGCGGCCCTACTTGCCCGCTTCAACGAGGGGATGGCTATTCTCAAGAACACCGGCGAATATCAGCGCATCTACAACCGGTGGATCGGCGTCCTGGAACCTCCGGGCCTCAGCTGGCGCCAGGTGCTCCGCTACGGCGCCGTGGTCGTCGGTCCGCTGGTACTGCTGGTGGCAGGGGTGCTCCTCTGGTCGCGGACCCTGCAGCGCGAGGTGGCGGCCCGGACGGCGGAGCTGACCAGCGAGGTTGCCGAGCGCCGCCATGCCGAGGAGGAACTGCGCAACCGCCAGCAGCAGCTGGTCCAGGCCGACAAGATGGCGGCCCTCGGTATCCTGGTGTCCGGGGTGGCACACGAGATCAACAACCCCAATGGCCTCATCCTGCTCAACATGCCGGTCATGATGGAGGCGTTTCGGGACGTGGAGCCGATCCTGGAGGAACACTTCGCGGCCCATGGCGATTTCGATTGTGCGGGCCTGCGCTACTCGCGCATGAGGGAGGCGCTGCCCCGCCTGATGACCCAGATGCTCGATGGTTCCCGCCGGGTGAAGACGATCGTGGAGGATCTCAAGGATTTTGCCCGCCAGCAGGACCCCGGACTCACGACAGACCTGGATCTAAACCATACGGTGCGGACCGCGCTGCGCCTGCTGGCAAACCTGATCGACAAAAGCACGGAACACTTCAGCGCCAGCTACGACGACTCCCTCCCCCGGATACGCGGCAACGCCCAGCGCATCGAGCAGGTCGTGGTGAACCTGGTGATGAACGCCTGCCAGGCCCTGCCGGGACCCGATCGGGCCATTGAGGTCGCCACCTATGCGGACCCCGCAGGGAACGCCGTCGTGTTCGAGGTGCGCGACCAGGGTGGCGGCATCAGCCCCGAGCACCTGCCGCACCTGACGGACCCTTTCTTCACCACCAAGCGGGACAGCGGCGGCACCGGCCTGGGCCTCTCGGTCTCCTCCGGTATCGTGAAGGAACACGGTGGCACGCTCAGCTTCAGTTCCGTGCCGGGCGCCGGCAGCACCGTGCGCCTGACACTTCCTATTCCCCGCCAGGAGACCATCTCATGACAACGACCCTCTATCCCTCATTCAGCATTCTTTTGGTGGATGACGAGCCTGATTGGCTCTACGCCATGAGCATCAGCCTGGAGCGGGCCGGCATCACCAATGTCATCACCTGTTCGGACAGCCGCCAGGCCCTTCAGCTGCTAGTGGAGAACTCCGTGGGGGTGGTGCTGCTCGATCTCACCATGCCCCATATCTCCGGCGAGGAACTGCTGACCAAGATCTCCGAGGAGCACCCGGAGGTGACGGTGATCATTGTGAGCGGGCTGAACCAGCTGGAAACGGCGGTCAACTGCATGCGCTCCGGCGCCTTCGATTACTACGTGAAAACCTCCGAGGAGCAGCGCATCATCAAGGGGGTGCTGAGGGCCGTGCGGGAGCAGGAGCTGCAGCGGGAAAACCTGGAGATGCGCCGCCGCATTCTCTACGACCGGCTGGAGCACCCGGAAGCGTTCGCCGCCATAGTCACCGGCGACAAGGGGATGCGCTCGGTATTCCAGTACCTGGAGGCGGTGGCTGCCAGCTCGCAGCCGATCCTGGTCACCGGGGAGAGCGGCGTCGGCAAGGAGTTGGTGGTGCGCGCACTGCACAAACTGAGCGGCCGCAAGGGTGAGCTGGTCGCGGTGAACGTGGCCGGTCTGGATGACGCCATGGTTGCCGACACCCTCTTCGGACACCTGAGGGGGGCGTATACCGGAGCCGGCGAGACCCGCCGCGGCATGGTGGAGCAGGCAGGGGAGGGGACCCTCTTCCTGGACGAGATCGGCGACCTGGGGCTGGCTTCCCAGGTGAAGCTGCTGAGACTTTTGCAGGAGTCGGAGTATTACCCCATCGGCAGCGACCGCCCCAAGCGGATGCGGGCCCGGGTCGTGGTCGCCACCCACCAGGACCTGGCCGCCCGCCAGGCCGCCGGGCAGTTCCGCAAGGATCTCTATTACCGGCTCCGGACCCACCACGTGCACATCCCGCCGCTGCGGCTTAGAAAGGGGGATATCCCCCTGCTGCTGGATCATTTCCTTGGGGAGGCGTCCCGCGAGTTCGGCAAAAAGAAGCCGACCCTGCCGAAGGAGTTGGCGGTGCTCTTGGCCGCCTACGATTTCCCCGGCAATGTGCGGGAACTGAAGGCGATGGTCTGCGATGCGGTCAGCGTGCATCGGGGAGGGGTGCTCTCCATGGAGGCCTTCATCAAGGCGTTCGGCGAGCTCTCGGCCCGTCCCGCCGCCGCACAGGCTGCGGATCCCGACTGCAACCCCTTCTTCGGCCTGGAACGGCTGCCCGGATTCACCGAGGTCATCGACCTGCTGGTTGCCGAAGCGGTGCGGCGGGCCGAGGGGAACCAGTCCATCGCCGCGCGCCTTTTGGGAGTGTCCCAGCCGACACTCAGCAAGCGCCTCAAGCATATCCGGGCCTGAATCCGAAGCCCAGGTTCCGTCCCCCTCCATGCATCGTACCCACGCTCCAGCGTGGGAACGGACTCCCCGGACGCTCCTGCGTCCAGCACCGAAGGCAAGGCTGGAGCATCGACTGATCCGTTTCCAAGCATTTAAGGCAAGGCTGGAGCATAGCCTGATCCGTTTCCAAGCATCGGGACGCGAGAGCGTCCCCGGATGCATTCCTACGCGGGAGCGTGGGAACGATTTTCGGGCCAAAAAAGGGGTATGCCCCACGGCATACTATTCCACCCGGCATATTTCACGCTAACTCACCGTTTTCCCGCACATTTCCCCGCTCCACCCTGCAGCCGCTTTCCCTAGAGCATACCCCTCTTTAATTTACTATGGCTTATTTTAAGCTAAAAAATCCTGCAATTTAAGCATGTTACACAGACGCTCCCTCTTGGCATTGTCGATGCTATGTAGATGATAGCAACGCAAATCCAAAACCATACTCATAAGGGAGCGGGAACCATGGCAAAGACACATCGCATCGAGCACGATTTTCTTGGGGAAAGAGAGATTGGCAGCGACTGTTACTACGGGGTGCAGACCCTGAGGGCGCTGGAGAACTTCCCGATTACCGGCACCCCTATCTCCAGCGTGCCTGAGCTGGTCTGGTCCCTGGCCCAAGTGAAGAAAGCCGCTGCCCTTGCCAACATGGAACTGGGGGTGCTCCCCAACGGGATATCCAAGGCCATCGTCGCGGCCTGCGACGAGATCATCTCCGGCAAGCTCCGGGACCAGTTCCCGGTGGACGTGATTCAGGGTGGGGCCGGCACCTCGACCAACATGAACGCCAACGAGGTGATTGCCAACCGCGCCATCGAGATCCTCGGCCACGAAAAAGGGGAGTACGAGTACTGCCATCCCAATAACCACGTGAACTGCTCGCAGTCGACCAACGACGCCTACCCCACGGCCTTCCGCATCGCCCTGCACAAGAAGCTCTCCGTACTGATCGAGTGCATGCAGTACCTGCAGAAATCAGTCGCCGCCAAGGGTGTGGAGTTCGCCGACGTCCTCAAGATGGGACGCACCCAGCTCCAGGACGCCGTTCCCATGAGCCTGGGCCAGGAATTCACCGCCTACGCCACGACCATCGGCGAGGACATCGAGCGGGTGCGCGAGGCACAGAGGTTGATCCTGGAGATCAACATGGGCGCGACCGCCATCGGCACCGGCATCAACGCACCCCCCGAGTACACCCGGATCGTCACCGAGGCGCTGCGGACCCTGACCGGTATCCCCGTGGTCACCTCTGCCAACCTGATCGAGGCGACCTGGGACACCGGCGCCTATGTCCAGATTTCCGCAGTCCTCAAAAGGGTGGCGGTCAAGATCTGCAAGATCTGCAACGACCTGCGCCTGCTCTCCTCCGGACCGCGCTGCGGCCTGAACGAGATCAACCTGCCGGCCCTGCAGCCGGGCTCCTCCATCATGCCGGGCAAGGTGAATCCGGTCATGCCGGAGGTGGTGAACCAGATCGCCTACTACGTAATCGGCGCCGACCTGACCGTGACCCTGGCGGCCGAGAACGGCCAACTGGAGCTGAACGTGATGGAGCCGGTCATCGGCTACAGCCTGTTCCAGTCGGTCTCCATGCTCTGCAACGGCTTCCGGGTGCTGGCCGACAAATGCATCGACGGCATCACCGCCAACCGGGAGCACTGCCGCGCCATGGTCCTCAACTCCATCGGCATCGTAACCGCGCTGAATCCGATCATCGGCTACGAGAATTCCGCGCAGGTCGCCCGCGAGGCGCTGGCTAGCGGCAAGTCGGTGTACGATCTGGTCCTGGAAATGAAACTTATGGATAAGAAGCTCCTGGACGAGGTGCTTTCCACCGAGAACCTGCTGCACCCGCGCTTCATTTCCGGCAGCAAGGGGTAACCCGCACACCCGCACCTACAAAAGGAGGATTGTCATGTTCTGGTTGGAATTCGCATTTGTACTGGCAGCAATTTTTGTCGGCGCCCGGCTGGGCGGCATCGGCCTCGGGGTCATGGGCGGGCTCGGACTGGCGGTTCTCACCTTTTTATTCCGCCTGCAACCGACCGCACCCCCCATCGACGTCATGCTGATGATCACCGCGGTGGTGACGGCGGCGGGCGTGCTGCAAGCCGCGGGCGGCCTGGACTACCTGGTTCGCCTGGCGGAGAAGATCCTCAGGAACAACCCGGACCGCATCACCTTCCTGGGACCGATGGTCACCTACTTTTTCACCCTGTTCTCCGGCACCGGCCACGTGGCCTATTCCGTGCTCCCGGTTATCGCCGAGGTGGCCCGGGAGACCGGAGTGCGTCCCGAGCGCCCCATGTCCATCTCGGTCATCGCCTCGCAGCAGGCCATCACCGCGAGCCCGATCGCCGCGGCGACCGTCGCCCTGCTGGGCCTGTTGGGCGGCTCGGCGGCGAAGTTCGGCTACAACATCGAACTGATCGACATCCTGAAGGTCTGCATCCCTTCCACCTTCCTGGGTGTCATGATCGCCGCCTTCGTCTCCAACAAGTTGGGCAAAGAACTGGACCAGGACCAGGAATACCTGCAGCGCCTCAAGGACGGCCTGGTCCCCCCGCTGCTCCGCCCGGCCGCCGCACTGGGCGCCGCCGCGAAGGAGACCCCGGTCAGCGCGAAGTTCGCCGTGGCGCTCTTTCTTTTGGGAGCGGTCCTGGTGGTCCTCTTCGGCTCCTTCCCCAAGATGCGCCCTGAGTGGAGCATGGGAAGCGACATCCGGATCAGCCAGATTTCAGTCAAGAGCGAGACCGATGCGAAGAACGCCCTGGCCGAGCTCAAAACCGGCGCCGATTTCGCGCAGGTAGCCCGGATCAGATCCCTCGACGCCACGGCCGCAGCAGGTGGCGATATGGGATGGCAGGCCAAGGGAAAGCTGCTCCCGGAACTGGAGAAGGCCGGCGCCGACCTGAAAAAAACCGGCGATCTTAGTGGGGTCGTCAAGTCTCCCTTCGGTTACCACGTGGTCAAGCTCCAGGAGAAGCGCCCCGCCCAGATCAAGGAAAAGATGGGGATGCCGCACGTCATCGAGATCGTCATGCTGTCCATAGCGGCGCTCATGCTGCTGATCTGCCGGGTCAAGGTCGTCAAGGTTGTGGAAGGAAGCGTCTTCATCGCGGGGATTCAGGCCGTGATAGCCATCTTCGGCATCGCCTGGATGGGGGACACCTTCTTCATGGGGAACATGGAGTTTCTGAGCGGCTCCATCAAGGGGATGGTCACCCAGGCCCCCTGGCTGTTCGCCTTCGCCCTGTTCGCCCTCTCGATTCTCCTTTACAGCCAGGCCGCCACGGTGCGCGCCCTCATGCCGCTCGGCATCAGCCTCGGCATCCCGCTCCCCTTCCTGATTGCCATGTTCCCGGCGGTGAACGGCTATTTCTTCATCCCCAACTACCCGACCGTGGTCGCCGCCATCAACTTCGACCGCACCGGAACGACAGGAATCGGCAAGTACCTGTTGAACCACAGCTTCATGATACCCGGCCTGGTGGCGACCTTCAGTTCGATCGGCATCGGTTTTATCCTGGTAAAGTTCATGTTCTAGCCATTGCCAACCGTTAATCGCCCCGGCGGCACGCGCCTGCCGGGGTACAACTTTTCCTGATGAGGATACCAGCCATGCACGTAACCCGAGGAAGCAGCGCCGTGAGACTCAACGACAGCAGCGAGAACAGCAGGTGGCTTCGTGAGCAAATGGACCCCTATTTCTTTGTCGCCATGAATGACGAACCGGAGGCGCTCTCCCTGCTGGAGCGCGAACTCGGCAGCTTGCGCTACAACCGCCGGCTGGTACTGGCCGACCGGGACAAATCCCTGGTCCTCGCCCTGCCGAACATCTCCGGTTCCCTGTATGACACCCTGCGCCGGATTCCGGAGCGGGAAATCTCCTACGGTCTGATAGCCCACTCGGAGCAGCCGCTTCCCGGCACCGGTCGGACCCTGGAGATACAAAGGTTCGAGTTCGACCGCAAGAGCAATGAGGAAATCCTGCAGGGCCGGGACGTGGCGCTGCCCGCTGCCATCAGGGGGAAGATCGCCGCCGCCCTGCGCCGTGAGTATCCCGATTTCGACATGCAGGACCTGGACAGGCTGCTGCGCGTCATCTGGCTCAATAACGAGAACTACGTGCGGGTCGCCTGGCCGGTCCGGGTGGCACAGGTGCTGAACCTGCTCCAGAAAGGAAACCGGGGAGGAGGACTGCACCTGGCCGTGGAGGAGATCGAAGGGGGGAAGGAGTCGCGCATCCATTTCGCCGTGGCCAACCCGCCTCAGAAGGATTTCCTGCTCCAGGTCATGGAGGTCTTCAACCGTCTCGATCTCGGTGTTCATCGCGCCGACTGCCTCACCGTATCCAACGGTGTGCACCCCTATTTTCTCGGCACCTTCTACGTGCGCCGCCGCGACGGCAAGGTGCTCAATAGCGGAAGCGCGCTCTTTGGCCGCTTGCAGGATGAACTTTGCAATACCCAAATCCTGGCGACGAGCTCCGACACCTATCGGAACCTGGTGACCAAGGGGGTGCTGACCGGCAAGGAAGCCTCACTCATCAACGCCTTCATCGCCTTTTGCCACAGCAACCTGGCGCACAACCAGCCGGACCGCTTCGACCTGGACGACGTTCGGAGCGCCTTCCTCTCCCATCCGGAGATTGCCCTGCAGCTTGCAGAACTCTTTTGCCTGCGCTTCGATCCCGCGGCGACCGAGCGCGCGCAGGGTTTCCAGGCCGCCCTGGCGGCCACCCAAAAAACCGTGGCGGGCTACAACACGGGGCATCGCCACTTGGACGAGGTGCGCCGCTCCATCTTTCGCTGCTGCCTGATCTTCATCACCCACACACTGAAGACCAACTTCTTTGTCCTGGAGAAACAGGCGCTCGCCTTCCGGCTCGATCCGTCCTACCTGAAGGAGCTCGGTGACGAATTCACCGCTGACCTCCCCCAGGCGGTCCCTTTCAGGGTGACCTTCTTCTTCAGCCGCTTCGGGTTCGGCTATCATATCGGCTTCTCCGACATCGCCCGGGGTGGGTGGCGCACCGTCATCGCGCGCAACACCGACGACCTCATCACCGGCGCCAACACGATCTTCCGGGAGAACTTCGTCCTGGCCCACACCCAGCACCTGAAGAACAAGGATATCTACGAGGGCGGGAGCAAGCTGGTGCTGATCCTGGATGCCACCGACCTGCAGCGCTCCGGGGAGCGCGAACTCGAAAACCTGCGCCTTTACAAGCTGCAGCACAGCGTCACCAACGCGTTCCTGGACATCTTCGTCACCGAGAACGGAGTGACCAAGCTGCCGAGCGTCGTCGATTACTACCGGGAG
>TBL_comb47_HYPODRAFT_10005216_pt1 | contig 14565 bp, 8 predicted proteins | sample TroBogypolimnion_40_FD_10682 | JGI IMG/M metagenome (IMG submission 10682)
TGGTGATATGACGAAGTTCGAGGGCAACTTCGTCGGAACTGTGCCGGGCTTCAATTTCTCGCGTTTCTGACATGGGCGGTCAATTCGGGTTCAGGTGCGAACCCCTGAATTATGGTTCGAGGTTGGGGAAAAACCCAATACAAAATGCGCCGGACCTTGGAATGAGAACCGCGTCGGCAAAGGTGGTTGATTTGGGCAGCCGTGCCCTTTAAAATGGCTCCCATGGGCACGCTCCAGTATGACGCGAACTGGGTGACCGATGAGTCGCTGAGTCAATGAACGTCTTGGCGAAGCTGAAATCCCGTGTGGCCGGCAAGGTGGAGCCCGAGCACCTGAGAATAGGCAGGCTTGGCGAGCGGGCGGCCAAGCGGCATTTGCGGCGCCAGGGTATGAAATTCCTCACGGCCAATTTTCGTTCGAAGCGCGGGGAGATCGATTTGATTTTCCGAGATGGGGATGGTCCCGCGGCACTGGCTCCCTCGGCTGTCCGCAGAAAGTCCCCGGTTGGCCGGTGGCTTCGCCCTTTTACCGACTGGGGTCTGCTGCCCCAGCGATTTAAAACCTGGCCGTTGAAGTTCATGCGGCATCGCATGAACTGCTTGGTGTTCATCGAAGTGAAAACGCGCTCCTCGGAGGAATGGGGTCGTCCTGCCTCGGCCGTGGATGCGGAGCGCCGCGGCCGTTTGACCCGCGCTGGACTTGACTACCTGGCGCTCCTCCGGCATCCCGCCGTCAAGGTGCGGTTCGATATTGTGGAAGTTCTGCTGACCGACGGCGCCGTGAAGGAAATCCGCCACCTGCCCAATGCCTTTGCCATGGAGCGGCCATACCGATATGGTTGATCGTGGCGCGTTCGTCAGGAAAGGAGCGGAGCCTTTCGCAAGTCGCCGCCGATTTCCTTTTCACGTGCATTCCCGCAGCGGTCTGCTAGATTGGTGTCACGATGCTCCTCACCCAGAATGAACTTCGGAGTTTGACGGAAGTAAGAAACGGCTCACCGCACGAGGTGCTCGGGCTGCATGCGCTCGGCGACGGCTCGGGGTTGGTGGCGCGCGCCTTTCTGCCCGACGCCGCCAAAGTCGAATTTGCCCCCGTCCACGAGCAGGACATGCCCCTCATCAAGCTCAAGCGGATTGGCAAGACCGATGTGTTCGAGGGGGTGACCAAGGCTGCCACCCGCGTTTATGCCTATGACCTGGTCATCACCGACAACGCGGGCCTCGTGCGCCGGACCCGCGACCCTTACTCTTTCCTGCCCACCCTCGGGGAAAGCGACCTTTACCTCTTCGGCAAGGGCGACGAGCGACGCATCTACGACAAATTAGGTTCCCAGTTGCGCACCATCGATGGCGTGCCCGGCGCCAGCTTTGCCGTCTGGGCTCCCACCGCCCACCGCGTCAGCGTCGTCGGCGATTTCAACCAATGGGATGGCCGCTTCCACGCCATGCGCTCCCTGGGTTCCTCCGGCGTTTGGGAGATCTTCATCCCGGGCGTCGCCGCCGGGGCCCATTACAAATTCGAGATCCGGGACGCCCACCACCACGTCAGCCTTAAAACGGACCCCTACGGGTTCTTCTTTGAAACGCCCCCGAAAAACGCCGCCATTGTCTGGGATAATCGCAAATTCGCCTGGACCGACGACTTGTGGTTCGCCCAACGGCTTCAACGGGATCCCTTGCGGGCACCGATGAGTGTTTACGAGGTTCACCTCGGCTCCTGGCGCAAGATCACTCAGGGCGAATCCCCGGGTTACCGAGCCTTGGCCGCACCACTGGTCGCTTACGTCAAAAAGCTCGGCTTTACCCATGTAGAGTTCATGCCCCTGGCCGAACACGCCTATTATCCCTCCTGGGGTTATCAGGTGACCGGGTTCTACGCTCCCACCAGCCGCTATGGCACGCCTGAAGATTTGCAGTTCCTCATCAACTCCCTGCACGAGGCGGGCATCGGCGTCCTCATCGACTGGGTCCCCGCCCATTTCCCACGCGACGAATGGGCATTGGCGAAATTCGACGGCACCGCCTTGTATGAACACGAGGATCCCCGTCGCGGCGCCCACCAGGATTGGGGCACCCTGATCTTCAACTACGGCCGCCATGAGGTGAACAACTTCCTCACCGCCAACGCCCTGTTCTGGTGCGAGCGCTTCCACATCGATGGCCTCCGCGTGGACGCCGTCGCCTCTATGCTCTACCTGGATTACTCCCGCAAAGAAGGCCAATGGCTCCCCAACCAGTACGGCGGCCGGGAGAACCTCGAAGCCATTGAGTTTCTGCGCAAGTTCAACCACCTCGTCCATACCGAGTTTCCTGGCGTGGTCACCATTGCCGAAGAGTCCACCGCTTGGCCTCAAGTCACCCGCCCTCCCTATCTGGGTGGGCTCGGTTTCAACTTCAAGTGGAATATGGGTTGGATGCACGACACGTTGGATTACTTCAGCCTCGACCCGGTTTACCGCAAGTACCACCAGAACAGCCTCACTTTCGCGATGCTTTACGGGTACCACGAGAACTTCACCTTGCCGCTCTCCCATGATGAAGTGGTCCATGGCAAAGGCTCGCTGCTCGGCCGCATGCCGGGAGACGACTGGCGTCGTTTTGCCAGCCTTCGAACCCTCCTCGGTTACCAATGGTTGTTTCCAGGCAAGATGATCCTCTTCATGGGCTGCGAGTTTGGCCAGAGCGCCGAGTGGAATGCCAACGGCGAGCTGGATTGGTGGTTGCTCGAGGCCGGACCCTATCACCGCGGGGTACAGCAGTTCGTCGTCGATTTGAACCAGCTTTACCAGGCCAGCCCCGCTCTCTGGCAGGCCGACCATGACCCCAAGGGCTTCCAGTGGATTGACTGCTCGGACCACAATAACAGCGTGCTTTCCTTCTTGCGTCAGGACACCGAAGGCCGCAGCCAATTGGCCGTCATACTCAACCTTACCCCGGTCCCCCGGAAGAATTACCGTCTCGGCCTGCCCCACCCGGGCAAATGGCGCGAGGTCCTCAACAGCGACGCCGCCGCCTATGGCGGCAGCAATATGGGTAACCTCGGCGGTGTGGTCGCCGTTGAATCCAAAGCTCATGGCCACCCTTGGTCCGCCGAATTCACGCTCCCGCCCATGAGTGTGCTCGCCTTCCAACCCGATCGCCTGGGCTAGACCCAAATTGGTTCCCCGCGTTCGGGTCCCAAACCTACTCCCTGACCCTTGTCGCCACCTCTGTCGTTCCGCGGCCCCCTTGGCGCTGGTTGTCCCGGGACCGTGGTGTCCCCCTGCCTCAGCCGAGCCATCACCATCACGGTGATGGTCTTAGCATTAACCGCCATCTGTGGCTGCCGCACCGTCGGCTTTTACGCCCAAGCCATCCATGGAGAGTGTTCCTTGCTCCTCCATCAGCGTGGCATCGAAACCATCCTGGCTGACCCGCAGGCTTTGCCCGAGCTCAAACAACGGCTCCAACTGGCCACCAACCTGTGCCGCTTCGCCCAGGACCAGGTTAAGCTCCCCTGGGACGGGGACTATCGCCAGTACGTCGATCTGCACCGCAGGTTCGTCGTCTGGAATGTCGAGGCTGCACCCGAGTTTTCCCTCGAGGCCAGGACTTGGTGGTACCCGCTGCTCGGCAAGCTCAGCTATCGCGGCTATTTTTCCGAAGCCGCCGCACAGCATTACGCCCGCTCCCTCCAACGGCACGGGCTCGATGTCACGCTCGGGGGTGTCCCAGCCTATTCGACACTCGGCTGGTTCAAAGATCCGCTGCTCAGTTCTTTTCTGTTCGAACCTGAGGAAGAATTGGCCGAAACCCTCATCCACGAACTCGCCCACCAACGCCTATTTCTCCACGGAGATACGGATTTCAACGAGGCCTTCGCCACGGCGGTGGGCCAGGAGGGCGCCCGCCGCTGGCTCATGGCCAAGCGCGGATTGCCCGCGTGCCAGGCCTACACCGCCGGCCTGGCGCGCACCCGGCAATTTGCCCACTTAATCGCCACCGCCCGCAGACGGCTCGAGGACCTCTATGGCGACGAGCGCCGCGACGGCGAAAAGGCCCACGCAACCACGAAAATGACCGGGGTACCGAGGGCGGAGTTGCGACGCCGAAAACAGGGTCTCCTCGACCAATTGCGCACCGAGTACGCCGCACTCAAGATTCAATGGGGCGGCCATGACGAATACGACGCTTGGTTTGCCGCCCCGCTCAATAACGCCAGCCTCAATTCGGTTGCCACCTATTATGACCTGGTGCCGGGATTCGAGCGCATCCTCCAGAGCGCCGGCGGCGACTTCATCGAGTTTTACCGGGCCGCCGAACAGCTCTCGAAATTGCCCAAGGCCGAGCGCCGTCGGCGCCTCGAGGGTGCGCTCCCCAAAGCGGATTGAACGCCCATCCTGGGGGCGGCGTCAGTTGCGGCGAACCGTTTTCAGCGAGCCCCAGGCGTTGTCCCCCATCCTCCCCCCAATGCCTTGATCAGTCCCACCGCGATCTCCAGTTTGCGGGTGCGCGTTTGCACGACTGCGCGTTCCAGCGCCAGAGACGCGCTCTGCGCCGTGGCGACTTCAAGATAAGTGGTCAGCCCGGATCGGTAGCGGTTATTGGCAATTTCGAGTGTCTTGCGCGCGGCTTTCAGGGCCGCCTGCTCGGCTGCCAACTGCGCTTCCAGCCACCGCTGCGCCGCCAGTTGGTCCTCTACCTCTTGAAACGCCGCCAGCACGGCCCGACGATAAGACGCAACGCTTTCCTCATAGGCCGCCCGCGAGTAGGCGAGCCCGGCTCGGTTTCGTCCACCGGTGAAGAGCGGCAGTTGGAGCGAAGGCCCCACCGACCATAACCGGCTCGGCCAATCGAACCAGGTGGCGGCATCAAGGGACTGGAAACCGGCCAGGCCGTTGACGCGAAAGTGAGGATAAAACGCGGCTTGGGAAACGCCAACCTGCGCGTTGGCGGCGGCCATCCGCCGTTCCGCGGCGGCGATGTCCGGCCGGCGTTCCAGTAAAGCGCTGGGGACCACGGTTGGCACGGCTGGGGGCTCGGTGAAGGAACCCGGCGCGGGGGGCACCTCGAAACCCCGCGCCTCCCGCCCGCACAGCGCGGCCAGGGCGTGCCCCAGGCGCGCTCGCTGCAACCTCAATGGGGGCAACGCCGCTTCAGTGGCTCGTAGTTGGGTTTCCGCCTGCGCCACATCCAGGTCGGAGGCGATCCCTCCCTTCCGCCGGTTCACCGTCAGCTCCAAGGAGCGGCGATAGGCCGCTGCGGTGCGCTCGATGAGCTCGCCTTCCGCATCGACGGATCTCAGGGTGAAAAAGTCCAAGGCCACCTCGGCATGGACCGCGAGTTTCACCGCTTCGACGTCGTCCACGCCAGCGGCGAGCTGAGCGCGGGCGGATTCCACCTGCCGCCGCACCCGTCCCCAAACATCGACTTCCCAGCCGGCCTGCAATTGCGCCGTGAAGGTATTAAAAGTGGGGCTGACTCCGGCTGCGGCCCCGTTCTCGGGCACATTAAAGCTGGCTCGCTGGCGGAGGTAATTGGGGTCCACCTCCACCTGCGGGTAAAGGTCGGCACGGGTCAGGTTCACCTGGGCCCGCGCTTGTGCGAACCGGGCAGTGGCGATGGCGAGATCCTGGTTCCCTGCGGCAGCCAAGTCCTCGAGACGATCCAGATTGGTGTCGCCAAATAGCTCCCACCAGGCGCCTCGGGATAGGTGCGCGGACGGGGCTGCGGTTTGCCAGAAAACCTCGTTGGTGCTCCCCGTCTCGGAGAAGGTCGAAGGCACCGAAGAGTTCGGCAGAGCCGCTGGTCGGACATAATCCGGGCCCACCTTGCAGCCGGCCAACAAAGCCGCCGCCACGATCGCAAAACCTGGCGTGGTGCTGATCGCCCTCATTTCGGCCTCAGGGGGCTGTGGGTTTCCTTTTCCGCTGGCGTCTCGCCTGATTTCACCAACCGGACCACTACCCCGCCCACCAGGGAATCCGGCGGGTTGAGAATGACCCGGTCGGTCGGCTCAACCCCGCCCAGGATCTCCGTCGTCGGGCCGAAATCGCGCCCGAGGGTCACGCCGCGCAGCTCGATTTTTCCATCCGGACCCACCACCCCCACTTGGGGCCCCTCCGGTCGGAACAGCAACGTGTTCGAGGGCAGGGTCAGCGCGGCCTCGAGCTTCGCCTCCGTGAAGCGGACTTGCCCATAGGCCCCCGCCAGGATCGCCTTATCCGCGTTGTCCACCTCCAATTCCACCAGCAGCGTGCGGGAGTCGGCGCTTAGGGCATCTGAGGTCCGGGCGACCTTCGCCGGAAAGACCCGTCCGCGAACTTCCGCAATCACGAGCTCCGCGGGTTGGCCTGGAACCACTGCCCGCGCCACGGTCTGCGGCACTCGCACAGACACGCGTAGGGTTTTGGTCTGGGCCAGCCGGAACAACTCCCGCGAACTGCCCGCTGTGATCAACTCGCCCACATCCGCTCGCCGCGCCGTGATCGTGCCCGCGAACGGGGCTTTTACCGCCTGGAACGCCTGCAATTCCTCCAACCGTTGCACATTCGCGCGTCCGGCTTGCACCGTCGCGGATTTGAGTTCCAGATCCGCCGCCTTTTCCGCCGCCTCTTGCTCGCTGACGCTCGAGCTCTTCAGCAACTCGGCCCACCGGGCCGCCGTCGTCTTGGCCAGGGTCAGAGCCGCCTCCGCCTGGAGCAGTTGGGCCCGGGACTGGGCCAATTCCTGGTTCAATTCCGGCGTGTCGATCTCGGCCAGCAGATCCCCCTCCTTGACTTCCGCCCCGATGTCCACCAGCCAGCGCTTTAGATAGCCGCTGGCCCGCGCATAGAGGGGCGAATCCACGAACGGCTTGATCTCGGCGGGCAGCATGAGGCCCGCGGCCGCGGCGCCGGGAACCGGGCAGGTGACACTCACGGTCTGCATGGCCAGTTCCCGGGTTTCGCCTGCCAGCAGCGCCCGATGTTGCCAGCGCGGCCATAACCCGCCCGTCGCACCCACGATGATCAGCAGGGCCGCCACCACTGCGGCTTGCCGCAGTTTCAGGTTCGATCGCGCCGCCGCGTCCGAAAGGGTGCCGGACGGGTGCTCCGACGTTGCCGGCGTTGCGTTGGGCTCAGGAGGACTCATATTCTTAGTAGCAAGGAGTTAGCGGTTCACGCTGCCGCGCCCGAGGTTCCCAACTCCGCCTGCGGTGCCGGCTCCACGACGGGCGCCCGCCGGTGAAGGAGGCTGAAAACCACGGGTACAAAAAATAGGGTGGCCAGCGTCGCGAGCACCAGGCCCCCGATGACCGCCCGGCCAAGTGGCGCGTTCTGCTCTCCGCCCTCACCCACGGCCAGGGCCATGGGGAACATCCCGATTACCATCGCGGCGGCCGTCATCAACACCGGTCGCAGCCGGCTCACCCCGGACTCCCAGGCGGCGGCCAACGGGTCTAATCCCTGGTTCAGCGCGCTGCGGGCGAAGGTGACCACCAATACCGAGTTGGCGGTGGCCACTCCCAGGCTCATGATCGCTCCCATCAACGCCGGCACGCTCGCAGTGGTTTGCGTCAGGTGCAACGCCCACACCACTCCCGCCAGCGCCCCGGGCAGCGCGGTGATAATGATGAAGGGATCCAGCCAGCTCTGGAAATTCACTACCAGCAGCAGGTAAATCAGCACGATCGCCATCCCCAGCCCGATCCCCAGCCCGGTGAAGCTCGATTGCATGGTCTCGGCCTGGCCACGCAGCGCAATGAAGCTGCCTCGCGGCAGTTCGGATTGAGCCGCGGCCAGCAGGGGCTTCAGGTCATGCAGCAGGCCCCCCAGATCGCGTCCGCTCACGCCCCCGTAAACATCGATCACCGGCACGATGTTGTAATGCGAGATCACCGGCACACCGTTGGTCCGCGAGATGCTGGCCACATTGGCCAGCAAGGCCACGTCCCCCTGGCCCGGTTGACTGGCGTTGATCGGGATCGCATTGAGGGCGGACAACGAGTCGATGCGGTATTCCGGCACCCGCACGCTCACCAGATACTGGATGCCCGAGAGCGGGTTCACCCAATACACCGGTTGCACCTGCCCGCTCCCACTGAGGCTCAGGAGCACCGAATTCGCCACGTCCCGTTCCGCCAATCCCATCGTCGAGGCCTTGGTCCGGTCCACCGCCAACTTGAGCTTGGGCAGATCGGCCGGTTGTTGCACCCGCACGTCCACCGCTCCAGGCACATGCCGGATCTTGTCCGCCAATCGAGCGGCCACCTCGCGGTTCTTGGCCTGATCCCGTCCCATAACCTGGATGTCGAACGGCGCGGGCAAACCGAAATTGATGGATTGGCTCACAATGTCCGCCGGCAGAAAGTAGAACGTCGTGCTCGCAAACTCCCGGTTCAACCGCGCTCGAATCCGGTTCACATAACCCGCCGTCGGCCGATGCTCCGGTTGCAGGGCAACCAGGATATCCGCGTCCCCGGTGCCGACCAACCCGCTATCGTTGTAGGTCAGATTGATGCTCGAGGCCGGGATCCCGATGTTGTCCATCATCCCGTGCCATTCCTCGGCGGGGATCTCCTCCCGGATCACCCTCTCCACCTGGTCCACCAGCCGGGTGGTCTCCTCGATGCGCGTGCCGCTGCGCGTCCGCAGGTGTAGCCGAAATTGACCGGCATCCACCGACGGGAAGAAGTCTTGCCCGAGTTGCGGCGCCAGGACCATCGAACCCGCGCAAAACGAGAGGAAGACCAGGGCGAATCCACCCCGATGGTGCAGCACCGCCCCAAGCAGCAGTCGGTAGCCTTCCCGGAACCGCTCGAACCCTCGCTCGAAGCCCGCCTGGAACGACGCCATTGGCCTGAGCCAGGCCGGTCCGTTCGGGGCAGGGGAGCCGGAAGCGCTATGTTCCACATTCTGATAAAACCACATCACCAGCGTCGGAACCAGGGTCCGCGAGAGAACATAGCTGGCCAGCATCGCAAAAACCACCGCCTCCGCCAGCGGCACAAACAAGTAATGCGCTACCCCGGTGAGAAAAAACATCGGCACGAACACGATGCAAATGCACAGCGTCGAAACGAACGCCGGCATCGCGATCTCCTGGGCTCCGTCCAGGATCGCGTCGTTCAGGCCTTTGCCGGTCGCCATGTGCCGGTGGATGTTCTCGATGGCCACCGTGGCGTCATCCACCAGGATCCCCACCGCCAGCGCTAACCCCCCCAGCGTCATCAGGTTGATCGTCTCCCCCAGCGCGCTCAAGATCGCAATCGAGGTCAGTACCGAGAGCGGAATCGACAAGGCGATGATCAGCGTGCTCCGCCACGATCCCAGGAATAACAGGATCATCAGCGCCGTCAGCGCCGCCGCGATCACCCCTTCGCGCACCACCCCGCTGATGGCCGCGCGCACGAAGATCGACTGGTCCGCGAATTCCTTCACCACCAGGTCCGACGTCAAGCCGCTCAGGATCCGCGGCATCGCCTTCTTGATCCCACTCACCACCGAGAGCGTCGAGGCCGACCCGGTCTTATATACCGTCAGCAGCGCGCCGCGGATCCCGTCATTGCGCACCACGTTCTGCTGCGGCACGAACCCGTTGCGCACCTGCGCCACGTCGTTCACCCGGATCACCGCGCCGTTCACGGTCTTGACGGGCAGTTCGCCTAGTTCCTCCAATATCTTGGGGCTGGTGTTGAGCTCGACCGCGTACTCGCTGCCGCCGATCTTGGCCGTCCCGCTGGGGAAGATGAGGTTTTGGGCGTTGATGGCGTTGATCACATCCACGGGCGCCAGGTTCTTCGCCTTCAGCGCCGCCAGGTCCAGGTCCACGGCTACCAGTGGGGATTTCCCGCCATAGGGCCAGGGGATCGAGGCTCCCTGCACGGTTCCCAGTCCCGCCCGCACTTGGTTGGCGCTCAGGTCGAAGATCTCCTGCTCCGTCAGTTTGGGACTGCTGATGCTGTATTGCAGAATCGGTACCGTCGAGGCGCTATAGCGAATGACCAGCGGCGGCGTCGTCCCCGGTGGCAGCGACCGGATGATCGTTTGCGCAATCGCCGTCACCTGCGCCACCCCCGCGTCCACCGACGTGCCCTCGCGGAAGAACACCTTGATGACTCCAATCCCGTTGTAGGCATTGGATTCGGTGTGCTCGATGTCGTTGACCGTGGTCGTGAGGGGCCGTTCCTGCTGGTAATTGATCCGTTGCTCGATCTCCTGGGCGTCCAGACCGCCGTAAGTCCACACGATGCTCACCACCGGGATGTTGATCGACGGAAAGATGTCCGTTGGCGTGCGCAGTAGCACGAACGGCGTCAACAGCAGCAACACCAGCGAAGCTACCACGAAGGTGTACGGCCGCCGCAGGGCCAGTCGAACAATCCACATCGGCCCGCATCATGCCGGATTGGCCCCAAACGGGCCAATACATCTTTGCGTTGTCATTGATAGGCAATTAGTATCAATCCATGGAATTACGTCATCTCCGCTCCTTCCTGGCCGTGGCCGAAGAACTGAGCTTTCGGGGTGCCGCCGACAAGCTCCGGGTCGCCCAGCCCTCGCTCAGCGCCCAGGTCAAGGCGCTCGAAACCGAGTTGGGCGCGCGCCTCTTTGACCGGAGCACGCGCTCGGTGCGCCTCACCCCCGCCGGCCGGCTCCTCGTCGAGGAGGCCCAAGTCGTTTTGGCCGCTGCTGCCCGCGCCCACGAGCGGGTTCGCGCCGCTGAGCACGGCCTGGCCGGCACCCTTCGGGTCGGAGTTATTGCCCCCGCCGCCAACGCCTGGCTCGCCGGCATTGTGCGCGCCTTTCGTCAGCGCTTTCGCGGCGTCCAGCTCTCCCTCTTCGAATTGACCAGCACCGAGCAGTTACGGCGCCTCCACGCCCGCGATCTCGATGCCGGCCTCCTCCGCCCACCGGTTATCTTCCCGGAACTCGCCTACAAATTTGTCGCCGAGTCCCGCCAGGTGCTGGCCCTCCCCGCGGGGCATCGCTTGGCTCGCAAGCGCCGAATTGAATGGCGCGATTTCATGGCCGAGGAGCTCGTGCTCATGGACCCCAGCGTCCAGCATGGGTTCTACGATGCCTTCCTGGCCCAGTGCGCCAAGGTCGGCGCCCACCCTCGCCCCGTCCAGTACGCCAACGACATCCAAACCAAGATGTGGCTCATCTCGGCATGTGCGTATTTGCTGGTGAATGTGAGTGTTTTGTGCCTCTGCGTGCCTTTTTCACAAAACATGTGGGGGGGTCCCGTCGATGAGCGACTTCTCCGCGAGGGTGGACGAGGCTCGCCGGACGCATCCCTTGCGCCGGTTGATGGTGGAGCGCGGCAAGGGGCCGGATAACGGCAACAAGTTCACCAAATGCCCCTACTGCGGGAAGAACGGGGCCAAGCTGTTCGGGGTGCCGGGCGACCGGCAGAAGTTCAAGTGCTGGCACGACCATTGCCCCTCGCGAACCAACGACGATCAGGGCTCTTGGGATGAGGTTGGCTTCCTGGCCTACGAGTTGGGGATACCGCGCAAGGATGCGGCCATCGTCCTCTTAAAAGAGGCGGGGCTCTGGCAGGACCGCGAGGCTTATGCCGCCAGCATCATGCCGGGCAAGGCCCCCCGGAGGATTCCGCCGCCCAGCGAGATTGAAAGGCCCGGGCCCCCCCATGATTTAGCGCCGCCGGCCGGTGTGTCGCCGGAGGAGATCTCCGCGGGACCTGTCAGTGGGTCCCCTGGTCCTGGTATTGAGCCAGTGCAGGACGCTGGATGGGTTGAGACCCCTGCCCAGCCTTCCCATGAATCAGAGCCCGGCGGCGCTGAAACCCCTTCGTCCGCTCCGGCGGACAACCAATCTGGCGAGGGGGCATCCGTAGCCCCCACTGCGGACGGCGCTCCGGGCTTCCCACCCGTTGAGCCGCCCAGCCCCCCCGCCGGTTCGCCTTCGAACAATCCGGCCGGAGGGAGTAATCCCGCGGATGCCCCTCGTTCACCCGCGAGCCCTCCGGCTGGTTCGACTCTGGCCGGGGAGCCTGGCGCTCCCGGCGCCTCGCACCCTCCCGCCGCCGCTCAAGCTATGGCGGGTGGGCCGGTGGAGCTACCGCCCCCCGGCCAGGCTGGACCAACCAACGTGGTGGAGTTCCCAGGCGGCCAGGTGGTCGAGCCCAGGAAGCCGGCCAAGGTGGAACAGGAGGCGGCGCCGGACCTGCCCCTGGGCACGCGAGGGCTCCGGGAGTTCTACCGGCTGACGGCGCTCTCCGCGGCCGACGCGGAGAAGCTGTGGGAGAGGCGTGGGTTCGAATGGGCGGTGTCGGTCGGGTTGGGGTTCAAGTCCAATCCGCAATCGAACCGGGACATCCTCATCGCGCTCGAACAGAGCTTGGGGTTCGATGAAATGGAGGCGGCCGGGTTGTGGACCATCAAGGACCGCAAGGGGAAGAAACGGGAGCGGGGTCCCAACGCGCAATTCTGCGGGGCGGGCATCATCCGCCGGTTGAAGGAGGGTCGGGCCGCCAAGGGGCAATGGACGGACAAGGAGGGGGGCAACGTGTGGGGTTGGTGCGAGCCGATCCTGATCCCATACTTCGATGAGAACTGCGAGTTGATCGGTTTGCGTCCGCACAAAGGCGGCGCGCCGAGCGGGACGGTGGCGGGAACGCCACGGCCGTACATCCCGCGGAGCTTGGACGTGCCGACCGGGCCGGAGTTCTATTCGACGGTGATCATCACGGAGGGCGAGTACAAGGCGGTGGCGCTGTGGCGCAAGGTCGGGGTCGGGCGTAAGGACGGAAAACCGCCGTGGGGGGTGGCGTCGCTGCCGGGGATCAGCATGGCGAAGAACGAGCAACTCAGGGACCGGCTGGACGCGTGGCTCCGCGCGGTGAAATGCAATCGGGTCGTGGTGGCATTTGACAATGAGGAGAAGGCGGACCCGAGGCTGGCGAGCTACAAGCCGGAGCGGGAGAAACGATTTGAGGCGCAGAAATGGGCGCGATACCTGGGGGAGGATCTGCACGCCAAGCTCCATGTGGTTGGGATGATCTGCATCATACCGAACGAGTGGCGCAACGCGCAGGGCAAAGCGGACTGGGACGGCGTCCTGGCCCAATCAGTGCATCAAGGATGATGTGACGATTACATGGCCATTACACCCAGCGATGGCGGTGAAAAACCGCCAGAGGGCACCGCGCATCAGCATAGTTACACGCCAGAGCAGGAGCGCCGCTCCACGGAGGCCTTTGAAGCTATCGTGGCGATGTCGGTGGTGTCCTATGAGATGGGGCAATTGGAGTTCTTCGAGCCGGAAGATGAGACCTACATCCGGCACGAGGTCCAGCGGATGCTCTATGAGCCGCAACTACCCAATGGCGGGGACAAGGAGCGCCACGTGATCGCGCGGCTGCAAGCGTTGGCGCGGCGCGAAGGCCCGAGTTGGGAGGGCTACGGGCGGGTGCATTACGCGCTCTCCCAATGGCAGGCGGTGCTCCCGGGCAATCCCCGCTACGCGGGCAAATACTACGCGCGGCATCCGATCTCGCCGAAGGCGGACAAGGCGGGGTTCGATTTCTTCATGCAGTTGAAGCGGGATTCAGAGGGGGCGAAGCAGGACGAGCGGGCCTGGTTCGCGGCGCTGATGTTGAAGGGGACACCGGAGCCGGTGAGTAATTTTCGGATGGACTGCTTGTTCCTGCTGCGGAAGTCGGACGGGGAAGTGGAGCGGTTGGTGCAGTTGAGCAATATCAACGGGGAAACGAGCCGCGGGGTCAATCACCAGGGGAGCGACATCCTGGACAAACACGCGTTCGCGGCACCGGAGAAATTTCGAGAATGGTGTTTGGGGCGCGGAAACTTTGCCTGGGGCGGCAATCAGAAAGACCTACAGAAAATGCACGAAGACAATGCGAATGTGGCGGCGTACCGAGTCATCAACCAAGTGGAGTCCGTGGGGGCGTTTGTGGTGAAGCGGCCGGCCGTCGCGCCGGCCCAAAAGAAAGAGGCCGCGGCCAGCGATCTGCCGGCGGGCTGGAAGATGCAGGAGGTCTTATGGTTCTTTGGCGACTGCGTCTATGGGCCTGGGGGCAAGGCACTCCAGGCCGATGCGGATGGGATCTACTGGTATGAAGGGGAGGGTTACTATCCGACGTTGATGGGGCGTGAGGCGCAGTTCGTCCAGGGCCGACCGAACATGCGACCGACTGAGGGGCTGATGCGGAAAGGAGACGGGGCCTATGAATTCAAGGCGGGGCGCACCAAGAGCGAGGAGGACATCCTACGCGAGTTCTTTGTCCACGTTTGCACGGCGTTCAAAGACTCGGTGGGGGGCTATGAAGGCTGGCTGGCGATGGGGATGATTCTCGCCTACGCGGCGGGGCCAGAGATTTTCGCGAAGTATGGGCTCTTTCCCGGCCTGTGGGTGCATGGGCAGGCGTCGAGCGGCAAGACGATGTTTACGGAATGGCTGCTGCACCTCCAGGGCTTCCTGATGTCGGCGGGGATGGGATTGGTTTCCAAGACCACGACGGTAGTAGGGATGCAACAACAGTTGGAGAACTACGCCTCGATGGCGCTCTGGGGTGATGAGTATCGGCAGGGGAAGATCGCCGAGGACAAGGAGTCGTT
>TBL_comb47_HYPODRAFT_10005217_pt1 | contig 14562 bp, 20 predicted proteins | sample TroBogypolimnion_40_FD_10682 | JGI IMG/M metagenome (IMG submission 10682)
CTTAAGTGTTTTTTTGATATATTCAACATCTAATTCACTTTTGTCTATTATTGGAGTATTCTCAGTGTAATTGACTAAAATTCCAGATTCATTTAATTCTTTTACCGATTGCTCAAAAGATTCAAGTGAAATATCCGGAACTCTAAAATCAGGTCTTGCCGAACCAAATATTTTTATTTTACGAATTGATCCATAAACTTCATCTATACGAATTCCTGTACTTTCATATTTATCATTTAATTCTTTAAATTTTTGAGGAATTGCAGGATCGTAATTAGATCCAACCATTAATTTTTTCATTGTGTATTATTTTAGATTATTATTTATATGAAGATTTTTATAAAAGAAGAAGCAATTCACTGTTAAGTGAATTGCTTCTTAAAACAGAATTTGTTTTTTATCGTTGATTCGGTATCTCACATTGGCCTCCGGCACAAGCAATTGCACCTAATGTATTAATATCGACAAATTCTGGTTTTCTAAGAATTTCAGTATAATCAATCAAACGGAAGTTTCTATTAACAATATTCCATTTGTGCCATAAGTGAACATCTTTCATGCAATAAACCGTTTTATTCAAATCACCTTTAAAATAATTTTTTGCAAATTGTTTTGCTCTTCGAATCCAATCTTTCTTAAGAACTGCTTGCTCTCTAGTTCCTGTTATTGGAATTTCTTTATGTAGTATATGTTTTGCTGCATTCCAAAGATCTTCATTGAAATAGTGTAAACCGTCAACAATTAAGCCAGCCATAAAAATTGCGCCATCTCCATATTTTTCTATTAATTCTTCTGTGTTTAAAACAGAAGTAAAAGGAGCTTGTGCATAATCTTTATCACCAAAAAGAGATAAAAACGAAACTGCTGCAAAATTATCTTGTTTTTCAAAAATATAATCAACTATTTCTTCTTTGTTATCAATAATTACTGTATTACTAACATTATGATTTGTTGTTGGTACATAACAAAATTCTTCAGTTTTTCCAGCCTTAACCCATGAATTTTGAACTAATTCGATTAATTTCAAGTGTTTTACTCCTTGCATATCTTCTTTATAGATTACAACATCAGAATTTTCACAAGGAGAATAAACCACATAATCAGAATTTGTACTTGACCAAACAGAATTTTCTAGAATGTCTGGACAATGTTCAAGTAAATAAGCAGCGGTTTCACTATCTTTATTTAATTGCATAATTCTGAAATAACGTTTTGAATGTTCTGGATGAATTCCAGATGCAGTTTTAAGAATAACTGATGCATTTCCTGATGGTTTAACTGTTGTTGTTCTGGCTGCTGGATTTATACCAATAATTTTTGCAACTTCTCTATTTGTTTCTTTAACAATTTCTGCACCTTTGATTAAAATTTCTTCATTGAATAATTCTGGACGAGTCATCCAACCTGTAATAGAAACTCCTAATAAAGCTTCTCCTGCAACTATTTCTTCTGTTTGTTTTCCGAGATAAGGAAATTCAGTATAGCCTGCTTGAAGAGTTCCAACAATAGCAGATTTTCTGCAAAGTTCGTAAAATTTATGTTCACTGAAATTTCCTTTTCTATCTGAACAAGCAGAAGCACTAATTTCATTCAAATTACAAAATTGAAACGCTGCTTCATTTTTGTTCTTTATTTTTGAATAGAAATTAAATCCAATTTCAAAACAAGGATTAAACATTTCGTCTTCATGTGACATAAATACAAATCCAATATCATTATCTCCTTCATTCATATCAACTAATTTCTGAAATTTTTCTTTCGAAAATTGATTTCTAATTAATCCAACTGAATTATTACTTCTTGCTCTCCAAGGATTAGTTTGTCTCCAATTTCCGGTTTTTGCAAGAAGAAGTTCATCATCATCTTCATCAATGATAACATCCATTGCCGATCTTCTAACTCCACCACTCAAAACTGCATCTGATAAATGCATAAATATATCATAGGCAATTATTGATTTGAATGGTTTTGAATCATCATCTGAAAGATAACCATTAATAAGAGTTTCAATTCTTTCTAATGATTGTTTTAATCCTTCATGTCCAGGAGCTTTAAATCCACCAGAAATAAGAGCACCTTTAGGTCTTATTTGAGAATAATCAAATTTGATTTGATAACGATAAAATTCATTGTATAATGAAGGATGTTTACAATAAGAACTTATTAATACTTTTGCAGCTTCAGCCCAACCTTCAATAGAATCAGGTATAGAGTACATCTTTACACCTTTTTCTCTTTTTGTTAAATTTGGTAATTGAGAAACAAATTTTCTTTTTAATGAAACTCCAAGACCTGTTCCTGAAAGAAGAACAAAAAATCCTTTGCTAAATACATCTGGTGAATATGCATAAGTAACACAACAGTTATAAAGTTTAGCATTATTTTTGAGAATTAAATCTCCTCTAAATTGTAAGTTTCTTTGTGATGATAAAAATTCTTTATCATAATAAGATTGAGATACCTCCGATACATAAGGTCTTACTATTTCTCCGTACTTTAAAATGTGTGTATTTAACACTTTATCACATGCCTCATCCCATGTTTCGTATCTGTTTAAATTGTCATCCCATTTCAGATAATCAGTATACAATTTCAACTGAGATATAAATTCTTTTCCTTTGCTCATTTTTTTAATTTTTTAGTATTTTTTTATTTCGAATCCATTAGATTGAAGATCTTTCCAAAAATCAGGATATGATTTTTTTACAACTTCAGCATCTTCTATTAAAATGAATTCCGTAATTGTTGATGCAACAGAAAAAGCCATTGCCATTCTATGATCTTCGTAAGTTTTTATTAGAGTACCATCATACTTAAAATTATCAGAAGTTAATTCTATATTATCACCATTTACCACTACCGAGACATTTAATTTTTGAAGTTCATTTCTTAATGCTTCTATTCTGTCTGTTTCCTTTATTCTTAATGTGTGTAATCCTTTTAGTGATGATTTTAATCTTAGTCCACTTGTTACTATTGATATGGTTTGAGCTAAATCAGGGCACTTTTGAAAATCGTATATTTTATCAATTTTTTCAATTGCCTTTTTTGTAAGTAGAACTCCATTATCGACATAATCAGTTTTTATTCCAAGATCAAAAAACATATTCACTAATGATGAATCTCCTTGTAGACTTCTTTCTTTCAGTCCTTTGATAGTAAAATTAACTTCATCTGAGAGTGCTGCAATTGCATACCAATATGATGCAGAACTCCAATCAGCTTCTATAGAATACTCTTTATTTTTCTTACGTTCATATTTCTGTTGTTTTACAATTATTTTATTTTCTTTCCATTCAGATTCAACTCTAAACTCTTTCATTATAGAAAGAGTCATGTCAATATAAGGTTTTGATGTTGGTTCATTTTTAAATTTGATTATTAATTCATCTGATATTTCTGATGAAATTAATAGCAATGCGGAAATATATTGACTACTAACAGAACCATTCATTTCTATTTCGGTTCCTTTCAATTGAGTTCCTCTTATTCTCAATGGAGCAAATCCTTCTTTCTCCATATATTCGATATCTGCACCTAAAGTTCTTAATGCATCAACCAAAATTCCTATTGGTCTCTTTTTCATTCGATCGCTACCAGTCAAAATTCTAGTTCCTGGTCTTGTAGAAAAGAATGCAGTCAAAAATCTCATTGTAGTTCCGGCAGCACCTACATTAAAGAAGTGAGATCCTTCTTTTTCTGCTTTTAGAAAATCACTAAGAATTCTTGTGTCTTCTGCTAATGCCAGATTTTTTATGAAAAATGAATCATTACATAATGCCTGAATAATCAAAACTCGGTTACTCTCACTTTTTGAAGCAGTTAAATTAACTGAACCTGTCAAAGATTTTGAGGCCTTAGTTATTTTGTAATTCATTAGTCAGATTTATGTAGTATTTTATTGATTCTTTGATGGTTTCTTCGTCTACTGATTGATCTATTTCAAATGCTCCAATATCACAAATTAGTGAAAAATTGAATTTACCCTTTTTGTTCTTTTTGTCATGTTTTAACAATTCAATTATAGACGGAATATCTTCTTCTTTGATTATAAGACCTGAGAATTTGTTTATTATATATATGATGATTTCTGTCATATAGTTCCTATTTAAAGAACATATTTTATTAGAAATGTAGGTCTCGCATATCATTCCTATAGCTATTGCCTCTCCATGAAGAAGTGGTGATTCACTTTTATGAGAAATTGATTCTATTGCATGTCCTATTGTATGACCAAAATTTAGAGATTTTCTATCATGTTTTTCATCAGGATCTAGATGTACAATATCACTTTTAATTTCTATAGATCTTCTAATCATCTTTTCTATATTAGTAGACTCTCGTTGAATCTCGTTCCAATATGAATAATCACATATAAGTGCATGTTTTATAATCTCTGCAAATCCAGATTTGATGTTTCTTTCATCTAGAGTTTCTAAGAAATAAGTATCTATAAATACTGCTTTAGGATTGCTAAAGAGTCCTATTTCATTCTTCAATCCTTCAAAATTAATACCAACTTTACCTCCAACGGATGCATCTACTTGAGAAAGAAGAGTAGTTGGAATGTTTATGAATTTAATTCCTCTCTTAAAAGTAGATGCAGTAAATCCACCAATATCAGTTATGACTCCACCTCCTAGATTAATCAGAAGAGAATATCTATCTCCTGTTTCTAAGAGTTTCCATATCTTTTTGCAAGTTTCTAAATTTTTTTGATCTTCTCCGCTTGGAATTTCAATTATAGTAGCTTTTTTGAAAGATGAAAGGTTTTTCAATTTTGGCCAGCACCATTTCTTTGTATTTTCATCAACCAAGACAAAAAGAGTTGAATATTTAAGATTTTTGATAAACTCGTCTATCAACGATATATCAGTTACAAAAATATCGTATTCGGTTGTTCTAATTTTTTTCATTAAAGTAGATTGTAGCTAATTTATATGATTGAAGACCAAAACCGGAAATTGTTCCTTTACAGACTGAACCGATCATTGATTTTTTTCTAAATTCTTCTCTAGAATGAGTATTTGATATGTGTACTTCTATAACCGATGATTCTATTGCAGAAATAGCATCTCTTATAGCAATTGATGTATGTGTGTAAGCGACAGCATTAAGAATGATTCCATCAAAATGTGTAAATTTTTGTAGCATTCCAACTATTTCTCCTTCACAATTACTTTGAAAATAAACAAATTGAATTTTTGAAAATTCAGATCTCAATTCTTTTAAGTAATCATCGAAACTCACAGAACCGTATATTTCAGGTTCTCTTGTTCCTAATAGATTTAGATTAGGTCCATTAATTATTCCTATCTTCATAAATTCTTTTTATTTTTCCTTCAATCATCATCAAATCAGCAAGAACTATTGAAGTAACTGCCTCTAAAATAACAGGAACTCTTAATGCAATACATAAATCATGTCTTCCTTTAATTGAGAATTCTTCAATCTCATAAGATTGCCAATTTATTGATTTCTGTGATTTTGGTGTAGATGCAGTTGGTTTAACAGCAACTCTAAATATTAATTCATTTCCATTGGTAATTCCACCTACAACACCACCTGAATGATTTGTTTCTGTTTTTCCTTTTAAATCAATAATAGAATCATTATGTTCACTTCCAAAAAGTTTTGTAGCTTCAAAACCTACTCCAAATTCAATTCCTCTAATTGAAGGAATCGAAAATACGATATGAGAAATTAGAGATTCAACCGAATCAAAAAATGGTTCGCCTAAACCAATAGGCAAATTTTCTGCTCTACATTCTACGATTCCACCAACGGAATCTTTTGCGGCAATAGCTAAAGATAATCCCATATCAGGATCCTCTCCAGCAATTGAGAGTATTTTTGAACTTATTTTTATTTCATCAAGAATTTTTTTAGCAATTACACCAGCAGCAACTAAACAAATTGTTAATCTTCCACTGAAATGTCCACTTCCTCGATAATCTTCAAATCCACCATATTTGCGATTTGCTACAAAATCAACATGACTTGGACGAGGAATTTTTCTATAGGTTTCGTAATCAGAACTTCTTTTGTTATTGTTTTCAAATAAAATAGTTAGAGGAGCACCTGTTGTTTTTTTGTTAAATATTCCAGTTGTTATGGAAGGAATATCTTTCTCTTTTCTAGGAGTAGTTCCTAAAGAGCCTCCAATTCTTCTTTTTAAATCAATTTCAAAATCTTCAATAAAAAGTGGAATTCCAGAAGGAACTCCATCTATAATGATACCTACAAAATCACTATGAGATTCTCCTATTATTGATATTCTAAATAATCTTCCAAAGTTGTTCATTTTTTTTCTGTTTGTCTTTCCTCAAAACTTAAAAGTCCTTTTCCGTATTTTTTCTTACGTTCTTCGTGTCTTTTTTTAACACGTTCAGAAATTGGTATAGGATTTCCATCATCATCTATTCTTACAAATTTCATATTAGTGTGAAGTCCTACTTCCTGTTCTCCTGTATAAACATTATGCTTACGAACTTCAATATAAAGAGTAATAGAAGTGTTTCCAAATTCTTTAACAGAAGCATATACTTTTATGATATTTCCTAATTTTATAGGTGTTTTAAAGATTAGTTCATCTATTTTAATAGTTACCATTCTTGGCGTATCACATATTTGTGAAGCATATGCACCAGCACTCTGATCTATTATTCCTAGAAGAGTTCCACCGAACATATTAGAATGAACACCAATATCTGAAGCTTTGCATACGTATGTAGTTACTAATTCCATTTTATTTTGTGAGTAAATTATGTAATATGATTATTTAAATACCAAGTACAATCACACCAATGATAGTTCTGATCAACTCCATTCGATTTTTATATTTGTTTAGTCTTTCCTCAAATGTTATTTTTTCTTCATTAAAATGATGATATTTTGTGGTTTTCATATTATTTTCTTAATATTTTATTGTAAAAAAGAGAGAATGTCATGTTCCAAATGAATCCATATATGAAAAAAACGAATAGATATGTATACCAAGGTATAGGTAAATTAATGAATACTAATGATGGATTGAAAGTTACAATACTTCCACATATGAAAACTATCATCAACATTTTAAAAAAATGAAATGCATCGGTAAGTTGAACTGGTTTGTTCATTCCAAACAACCATTTAACTCGACCTTGAGCCGAATCTCCATTTACATACTTATTCTTCCATGAAGTTTCTCCATTCCACCATAAAGGATTCAATTTGGTAAAAATGGAAGTTGAGTAATGATGAACTGAAGTGTCCATCACTGCATTACAAATCGATGCTAATAAAAAGAGTAACAATGAGATGTAAATCATTTCTTTATGAATTTTTTAATTGGATTGATTATTAGTGCATATGCAATCATTGTAATAGATAGACCTAATAAATATGCTAGTGGAGCAAACACCGCATAATCACACCACACATAACCATTTTCTATAAAAGTACTATGAGTTGATAATGATCCAAAGATGATAACTAAAAGTATTGATATTCCTGCCCAGCCAATTTTTGTTGCAAAAATTTGAAGTAAGATTTGTTTAATTTTTTCCATGTTTATTTTATTTTAGTTTGATAAAGGAGCTTTGATTGCTGGATGCGATTGATAATTTTCAATAGTAATATCAGAAATTGAGTAAGTTGGTAAACAATCTCCTTCTTTCCATTTTACTTCATTTTCAATTTTTAACGTTGGTAGCGGATATGGTTCACGAGTTCTTTTTGGAGTCGAGTCTTTATGCACTTCTTCGGTGATGTAAAAATTTTCCATTTCAACATCAGTGTTTTTCATAACCCATTGAACTTGTTCTTCCCACGTCAATTCTCTACCAATTTGTTCCTTGGCTTGTTCAATATGGTTTAAATATAAGTGTGTATCACCTAAGTTTCCTATTAACTCATCTGGAACCATATTAACTTCTTTTGCAATGATTTCCAATAACAATCCATACGAAGTGATATTGAAGGGTAAACCAAGGAATGCATCTACACTGCGCTGATTCCACATAAGTGAGATTGCTCTAGTTGGGATATGTTTATAGAACGTATCTAATGTGTATTTAACTTCTTCCTCATATTTCATACCAGGAATTGTTGCAACGATGAAACTTTTCTTTTCATTATCTGAAAGTAAATTATATCTTTCATCATCACTCAACTCTCTTGTATAAACTTGAAACCCATAATGACAAGGTGGAAGAACCATTTTTCCGTCCGTAATATGTTTTCTTCCATATCTATTATTAAAATCTCTATCTGTTTTTATTTTTTCTAAAAACTCTTCTTTACTTAGCGGATTCATATATTTTGTAATTTAAGTATTTGACATTTTTTGATTTAATTCTATTTCTTAATGTTGATAAATTTATTCCAGTTTTACGATTTTACTTCTTTTTAAAATCTTTTAAATAATCTTGATAGAGTTCATCATCTGTTCTATAATCAGTAACTGGCAAATCTGCTACGTTCCAAGCATTAACCATAAGTCGTCTTGAGTCTGGATTTTCCTTTAGGTCTTTGATAAGATTTGCGATTTGGTCTATAACCATCATATCAAACGGCATTAATATTCTTCTCCATTGTTTACCATAAATTGGGCCTAAATCACCCCAAGTCTTAGCAAATTCATCATCTGTTTTGATTTTGTTGATAAATTCTGTTCTAAACATTCCACCTTCATCTTCCACATTTATTATTTTATTTTTCTTGCAGTAGTTAGAAAAAGCATCGCCATCCCAAATATGACAATCATTATCAACAAGGTACTTAATATTGGTGTCACCTCGAAGGAACCATAACAATTCAGTTACAATTCCTTTAAAGTAGATACGTTTTGTAGTTAGAATAGGGAATTTGCCATCTTTAAAATTATGTCTTATCTGTCTGCCGAATACTGATATTGTGCCAGTCCCAGTCCGATCCATTTTCGTATGTCCATTTTCTAATATATCCTTTAATAAGTCTATATATTGTTCATCAATACTTTTATTCATAATATAACAAAATTAAAATTTATTCCTTTTTTTAAAACAGAATCTCTTTTTAGCAAATTCTTTTCTTTTTCTTTATTAAATGTGTATATCGATTTTACTTCTATTATTCTATTTTCAGATTTTATATAGATGTCTGGGTAATACTTACGTGTTTTTTCTTCATACTCATATTCAAAAAATCCTACGATCTCTACTATATTTTGTAGTCCTACTATTATATCTTCTTCATCATATCTAGTTAAAAGATCTAATAAAACTAAAGGTTCGTAACCTTGCACTCGAACTACTTTACCAGACGGAAACTCAAATTCTTTCCAAGAATAACCACCTTTTTGTTGGCGAATGTTTATTTCATTAACTCTAGATATCCACGTTTCTCCGTGTTTTTCTAAACATGTTTTAACACATTTTTCATACCAATCATTTGTTTTTGAGAAATATTCAACGCTGTATTTTTCTATATTAGTTTTTTTCATCTTAAAAAATAATTCTTCTGAAGCCATACCTACACCACCATATCGTTCAATACATGTGTCATTTCTTTTAGAGAGTATTTCAGGAGTCCTCATAGCATAATCTCCCCAATTTTTAATATGAGATTGTTTATTTTTTTCGATAACTTCTGGTAGTTTTGATGCAATGTCAACACCGTATATTTCGACACATGTTTTCTTTCTCCTATTCTGAATTTCGTCAATTTCGGAATTACTTTTATTATTCCAAGTAGAACGCATTTTTTCAACAACTTCAGCACTATTATTACTGCATTTTCTTGAGCAATATGTTGAATTAATATCTAATATTATAGAAGTTTTACACGTTGAGCATATTTTTGGGTGATTTGCGTAACCCGCTTTTATGTAATTAAATCTGAATCTTAAATCTATACTACTTGGCAAAAAATTTGTTGATATTATCAATTCATCTAAATATTTTTTATGCTCTGGCATTTTTATTTTTTTTGTATTAATACCGCCTTTTCTATTAGAAAATTTTTCAATGATTTCTTCTATAATATTCATAATGACTTCCTTTTATTTATATATCATTTAAGAAAAGGAAAATCTTTATCAATTTTAATATTTACAAATAATTTTTTAAAAGAGGAAACCCATCACTCATTTTGTGACGTATCTGTCTTCCGAATACACTAATGGTTCCTGTTCCTGTACGATCCATCTTCTTAATTCCATTATCTAGGATATCTTGAAGTAAGTCTGTATATTGTTTATCTAGCTTATTCATGCTTATTGATTAACTTCTTTACGATCTTCATCACTAAAAGATAACATATCAGAAGTTGCGGTTCCAACTGATGCTGAAGATCTGTAACTTGATATTTTTGAAGAAAAGTTGGTATACATTGCTGAATTTGATGTATTATTTGCACTAAATGTCATTGCATTTGCAGCACCAATACCCATTACACAGCCAGTACTTATAGCATCTTGATTAGCTGCCAGGAATAGAAAATTCCATCCTTCTTTCTTTTTAGCTTCAATCATTTTAAATATCGTTTCTCTTGTAAATTCACGACTTGCATTTTCCATACCATCAGTAATGATAACAAAAACTACATTACGCTCAGTTTTAATTTCATTAATAGTCTTACCTATTGCATCAAAAAGTGCGGTTGATGCACGAGGAACAAATGTTTCTCCTTCAACAAGATCTTTTACTTTTTTAATTGGTTCGCTTTTGTAATCAACTTGATATGCATCATCAAATTGTACAAGTGTTAGGAATCCTTTTCCTTTAACTGCTTTTTGTTCTTTTAGAAATGAATTGAATCCTTCAACTGTGGAAGTTGCAATTGTTTCCATTGATCCGCTGCGGTCAAGTACCACAACGATTTCTGTTTCTTTTGATTGTTTCTTAGCCATTTTTATTGTTTTAAAAATTATTTTCGTTTTATTATATGAAGACTACAAACAAAAAGAACCGAACATTTCTGTCCGGTTCTTTTTTGTGAGTTTGTAATTATTTTTGAAGAGATTCAATTTCGTGATCGATTTCTGATTGACGATTAACATCCATCATTTTTCTATCGGTTGATTGTATCATTCGTTTTTCTGATTTTAAACCTTCGATCTGAAGATCTTTTTTAGTGACAGATGTTGTTCTAAAGGAAATTACATCCATTTTCAATGAATCAATTTTTCCATTCAATTTATCAACTTTCTTGTTTGTTAATTTTGAACTATCTCCACAAGTATTAAAAAATATAAGAATCAAAAATACTAATGCAATTATATTGAAGTTAGCGTTAACGAAATCTATGAATTTATTCTTCTTCATTTTGTTTTTGTTTTGTTACTTTGGCTTTAGGTGTGTATTGTGGAGTTTTTGCATTGTAGTAATCATTTACATAACAATCACAAATTTTTGAAGATTCACCACATTTTGGACAAGTTAAAGGAAGAGAAGGATCCACCGGAGGAATTTCCGGCTTAGCATCCTCTATATCCTTTGAATCTTTTTTCTTCTTTTCCATTAAAAATTGAGTATATTTCTTAAAAGACATGAGCTTTTAAGTTATTTATCCTTGAAATTTTTGTTGTCCTTGTTGACGATTGAGATTCTCAATTAATTGCTCTACTGGAATTCCTTGTTCAGCAGAAACATACTCAAGAGAAATATCTCTTAGATTTTGGCGATCTTGATTGATTTCGTTCATAGGAAGTGCAAATTGATCGCAGATTTTTCTAAATAATCTTGATTCATTTACTCCTGAAGAAACATAATTTTTCAAGAAGTGAAATACTGCTTCAATTATCTCTACTTTAACTTTTCCATTAAGAGAACCATCTATCATCTGTGAATTCAATTGGTCATAGGTTTCTGAAATTGCATACGATTCATATCCTTTCCATTGAATGTTGTTATAAACAGTCTCGAATAAGAATTTAGTTTCTTCTGCTTCTAAAAGAACCGCATATTCTTTTGTTAGTAGCATATTTTGCATAGTATCAAATTTTTCTTTTAACTCTGCAACTTTCTTTTGATCGATAGCTGAATTTTCTGTTTTTGCGTTTGAATCAACGCATTCTTCTTTAATTACTTTCATTGTTTAATTTATTTTTTTAATTATATGTTCATTTCTTATTTTTGTTTTGAGTTTCATCAAAGATTCAACATATTTTTGTTCTTCTCCGATAGTTATTTTAATTTGTTCCTCTTCTGATAAAGAAGATCCGGTCTTTCCAATCTGTTTTTCATGATGATTAACAACAGAATTTGCAACTAAAACATGAGATATAGATCTCAATTGCAATTCGTTTGCGTATAAATTATCAGAATACCAAAAATCAACACCTTCATTCAATTCATCAATTTTATTGTATATACTTCTCTGTTGAAATATACACCATCCGGAAAGTTCAACTCTAACTTTATATCCTTTAAAAATTTTATTTAGATGAGGTGTATTATCTCCTAAAGTTTGAGGACACCAAGGAGATGCAGAAAGTATATCTGGAAATTGATCCATTGCTCTTATTATTTCAGAAGCCCAACCTTTTTTATAAGTCAAATCTGAATTGCATAGAACTATATAAGGAGAATTACCTGCTCTTCTGCCAATATTCAAATATCGATGATATCCAAAAGGAACTGTTGGATGTATAGTTGTGCATGTATGCATCCAAAGCTTTTGATTATACTCATCATAATCGACATCGGAATTAGATTCTACTACATAAGCATGGAATGCAATATCTCCATTATCTGATTCGAAAAGTGTGTCAAGTCCGTCTTTTGTTATTTTAAGAAGTTCATCATTTTTTGCCCAACTTATTATTACTACGTCTATATTTTTTATGGCATCCATTGATATTTTGTAAATTGATTATTATATACATCTCCTATTTGAAATGTTTTCCATTTTGTATTATGTTTATGCAAAAGATAAGGCAATGAAAGTTGATCTTGTATAGACCAGTAGCAATTATGAAAAAACCAATCAGTCATCAGATTGTAATTTCTATTTTCTATTAATTTTCTCGAGTAAATAAAAAATCCACAAGCAAAAAGATTATCATCAATAAATGAAGGATCTTCTAAATATGAATTAACTTGCTCTTGCATATATTCACCTTCATATCTAGAGATATGATATTGATTACCATTTCCTATTTCGTTTTCAACTGAATATAACTCTTTTTTTATAGATGAATTCAAAGGATGTTTAAATAAACAAATATCAAAATCTTCTATTGATTTTTCTACTAGATTTCCAATATCATTTGTTATGAAATTCATAGGAGCATCCATCCAAATATAATAATCAGCATCAAAATCCAGCCATTCCAACATTTTTGGAATTTTCCCTTTTGTTCTTGGGTGTAATGAATTAGATCTACTTTTAGTATTGTTATCATGATATGAAATTAACTCTATTTCATAATTATCATTAATTTGTTCAGGTATTGATTTTTTTAATTCTTCACCTCCAAATTTTGCAGTTGATATGTGTATTCTCTTTTTCATTGAGGGTTTTTTTCATGATACTCTAAAACATTTTCATAAAATTTAGAGAACCAATATTTGATTTGTTGTTTATTCAAAACAAATTTTTGTACTTCTCCAGTTTCACAACTTATCCAAATTTCACATTGTTCAGGAAATATTCCATACCTTTCAAACATACCAACTGAATATCCTGCCACTTGTTTTTTATAACCTTCTATCCAATTTTCGTTTTTAGGTCTCTTAGAAGATTTGAAGTCAATAATTTTTGGAATTCCTTTTAATGATCTGATACTTAAATCAAGACGACCAGCATAACCTCCTCCAATAGAGGACCAAACAGGAACTTCTTGATAAAGAATTTCCCCTATATCATCATAAAAATCAGAGTTGTGATGGAATTGTAAAAAGAGATTTTTACCACATTCAATTTCATCTCGAGTTAAAGTATTACATTCAGAAAGTGCTCTACGAAAACATTCTTGTAGTGGATTATCTATCCCTTCAACAAATTTACAATTAAGATAATGTTCATGTAATGAATGCATGAAAGTTCCTCTATTTGCCGAGAATTTTGTTATGGCAGCAGCTTTTTCTTTACCAACTTTAGATTCCCATTCAAGAATTCCTGATTTGTCAGAAGTCTCTCCAAGAATAGTTGTCACAGAAGGATATGCTATGTTGTTCTTTTCATCAACAACATAGTATCTACCTTTTCCGTGTTTTCCAGTTATAGTTCTCAGAATAATGAGTATATGAGATGAATAATAGAAGATCCGGCATATTTAATAACCAACTTGTTGATTATGAATAAACCAAGAAGAACAAAAGACAGATTGAGAATCCATCTTAGAAATTTCCAAATAGATATTGATTCTGATGATGTGGAAAGAACCACTAAATAAGCAGGAGATCCTTCGATAGGTGTAACTTCCGGATAAAGCAATTCATTCAAACGAACACGCATAAGAACACCATCTAGCTCTCTAAGCTGTTCAACCATCCACGGCCAAACCATTTCTCTTTTTTCGTATTCCCAAAGTTCTTCAGGAACATTAATGACAGTATATACTCTTCCGATACGATCAATTCTAAGTTCATATTT
>TBL_comb47_HYPODRAFT_10005218_pt1 | contig 14559 bp, 8 predicted proteins | sample TroBogypolimnion_40_FD_10682 | JGI IMG/M metagenome (IMG submission 10682)
CGGCCATCTCAAGACTTCCATGCGAATGGCTGGGAAGAAGCATCATATTTTCAGCGCTCCATTCCTTGCCGGGAACTCTTTTAAGAAGGTCGCTCTTGACATTGGCTGGCAGCCCGAGAAGATCAAGGGTGATAATCATGTATTTCCTGGTTCCCATTTGCAAGGCCAATGCTTTTGCCCGGATGTGATCATGGATCGCTTCTGCGGGTTTATTCATCCGTTCACCATAACCGCCCAGGGTATACTTCATCGAAATAGGCGGGGTAATATCGATCGATGAAACATGGGCCGTCAGTTTTGCTCCTTGCAAATTAAAACTGAGGATAAGGGCAAGAATTAAACTGGTAAAAAAAAGTTTGGCTTTCATCTTTATTTAATTTAATGGTTGAATATCAACTCGTGCACCTTAGCTTTTCCAAAGATCTTCACCATATTCCCAGCCTTTACGGACCGGCTCCTTGATATAAACGTCAAATTCAGGATGATTGGTAACCTTCATATTTGCTGCATCATATTCAATCCGTGTATTGAATCGTTGCGCAAGGATTCCGACTGCATTCAGCTCGCTAAGCGGGGCAGAGTATTCAAAGTTAGCCCCGGGAATCGGACCAGTCCCCTTAATAGCCCTGATCCATTCGGCAATCGGTCCCCCTTCAACGCGTGGAATAGTCTCTTTAGGCAGATTCTTGGTGAAATGATTCCAGTCAGCATCGGGAATCAGCAGTTTTGGATTGGCAGGCCTCCCCCCGGTCAGCAGAGATGCTTTGGACCCAACCATAATCATCCCTCGTCCCGGCATCTCCTTTAGACCCCATTCTGGACGATTTTCCGGTTTTTCGCCGCCGTCAAGCCACGTTAGCGTTACCGGTGGTTTATTGCTGCGGGCAGCAAATTCAAATTTCAGGGATGATTTATCCGGAATAAACCCCTCGGGCGAGGATGGTCTGAGGATCGGGGTAACCGATAAAGGCATTCCAAGGTCCAACGCCCAGGTTGGGGCATCCAGGGTATGGCATCCCCAATCGCCGAGTACTCCATTTCCCAATTCGTACCAGCCTCTCCAGAATCTTGGAAGGTACTTCGGGCTGTAAGCCCTTTCCTTAGCAGGTCCCTGCCATAAATCCCAATCCAGATCCGCGGGTACCGGTTCTCCCTTTGGTGGATAGCTGTCGGGTTTGATGAAATATCCTTTGGGATCAAATTGTGGCCCCTCAAGCCAGGCGAATACCTCCTTAACCTCACCTAAAATGCCCGCTTCATACCACTCTTTGACATAGCGGATTCCCATTGTCGCATGCCCCTGGATACCCATGGCATTTATGACGTTATAGTGTTTTGCCGCCTTGCGCAATGTGCGGATCTGCCAGATATTATGGGCCAGTGGCTTTTCAACGTAGACATGTTTCCCCAACTGCATCGCAGCCATTGCTGCTGCAAAGTGAACGTGATCAGGAGTCGCCACGATTACGGCATCAATTTCACCGGCCATCTTGTCGAACATCACCCTGAAATCCTTAAATCTTTTTGCTTTGGGGAAGGCTTTAAATCCTTCTGCAGCTGCAGAATCACTCACGTCGCATAAGGCAACCACATTTTCATTCACGCAATCACTAAAATGATCCTGGGCACGTCCCCCCACACCAATAAAAGCAATCCGTACTTTCCCTGGTTTACATCCGGCCAGCCCGGGTAACAATGCCGCTCCGGCTGCAACGGCTGCTGATTTTGCAATAAATGATCTGCGTGATAAATTTGTCATATTATCTGAATTGTTAGTTATTTCTGTATTATGATTTAACTTTTTAAACAGGCTATTAGGCTATTAGGCTATTAGGCTGTTAGGCTTTTAGACTACCAGGCTATTGGACTGTTAGGCTTTTAGGTTTGCTTGATTTGGTTTATATTCCTTATAACTAAATCCCTGCTTCCTATCAGCCTACAGCCTATCAGCCTAACAGCCTTCAGCCTAACAGCCTACAGCCTAACAGCCTAATCCCCCCTCACCCAGATTCGCGACCGGGGTTCCATTTCCAGCCTGATCTCTTTTCCATTCGTTTGAATCAGTTTACCTGTAAACCCATCATGATAGGCTCCGACTTGTGACACCACAATATTGACAATGGTCTTCTCCTGATTGTAATTATGGATGATGAATCTATGATCGGACAACATTTGCATGGATACGCGGGATGGTGCATCCAGGACCGGTTCATCGTTGGGTCGAAAAGCAGACCGGATGATATTCATCCATGATCGTGGGAGCTCAAGCAATCCAATCTGTCGCGGACAAAGCAAAACCTCCCCCACGGCATCGAAATCCTGCTGCGAAAAGGTATGAGTATTGATTAAATATAGATTTTTGTTCTGAACAAGGAAAGGTTGATTGACCGTTGTCCGGAGCAACACCTGTGCACCATCAGGCACAATTTGATAATCCGTCGTTAGCGGAAATTTTAAATATTCAGTATTTCCATTATTAATAACTGTTTTTGATATATTACCTGAAGTATTAGTCGATAATTTTGCCCCTACCATACCGGCAAGTTGTTCTCCTCCGTTTGCGTTAACGAGAAAGCCGGTTGTGAGGATTATTTTTGCCCCTTTGTCCAATGATTTGATTATTTTGGGTAGGATTTCCCGATCGGCAGCTGCCTGGGTCGGAAGAAAAATTACGGGACTGTTCTCCGGATATTGTGAAACGGGTACCAGCGACACACCGAACATTCCAATATAATCCATGATATATAAATCGCCTCCGGCATCGCTGTTCGGCGGTTTGTAGCTGGCAACTCCCTGAACCGGATTTGAGGCAACCGCTTTGGCCAGGTCCGCCAGTTTTTCAAAATCCTGTCGCAAAAGATGATGCCCCGGATGACCCGAAATAAAACTGTCGAAGTTGAACATCACAAGTTCCTTTGCCCCTGCGAGTACCGACTGGTAGGCCTGCTCGATGAAATCAATATCGGTGCAGTCACCGTGATCAAACCACGCGCCTCCGATCTTATCCCCTGAAAGGCTGGAAATCCATCGGTAATTGATAAATCCTTCGTACGGTTGGACAAACCCGTAGCGCTGGGTATATTGGCCGCGTGTTTCGGTGCCTACCCAAACTCCGTCAAAAAGCTTTGGTTCTGTTGTCAGATCGTAACCGAACAGGTGAAACCGGTCATAGGATTGTGGGTACTTGATGATTATTTTAATGGCCGGGTTCTTTGCTTTGGCAGGATTTATTAAAACCGACTGTGCCAGATCGGTCAGTAATGCTCGTCGGTAGACAGACCAGCTGCGGTCTCCCTTGGCTGCTTTTGATTCCAGACTGGTATCAGCGGTGCACAGGAAGTCGTCGATGATGAAGGTCTCGAAAAACGGGGCAGAATCTTCCATCACCTTTCGCAAATCGTTTTGGGTTTTTGGGTTTTGCCAGTTAAGCCATGCCAGTGGTCCCTCCTGGGCTACTCCAAAATTGGGTCCCGGAACGGTAGCAATACCTCCCACTACTTCGAACCCATTCTCCTTGAAAAAGGAGACAGTACTTTTTATCAATGCAGGGGGGATCACTAATCCGCTGCGATAGGTCTCAATGTAAACTTTGGTGATCCCATTAGCATGCAGGACAGATAGTGCTTCCCGCCGACCGGCTTCGGTGATCAAAAGCTGATTGACTGTTTGGGCAATAATATAGACACTCAGTTTAAGGTCTGATTTTCGGGCTTCCGCCAGGCTTTGGATATCCCCGGACGCTTTTGGTGTTTGTTTGCAATCCTGAAAAGAGAATAATGCAATGAGAATCAATAAATAGCTTAGCGTCGTTTTCATAATTGTTCAAGTTACCTGGCAACTTCAATTTCCCAATCCTTAAATTCAACCCAATAAGGCCGTTTGTCAGGGCCTCCTGCCGCCAGTCCAAGGTCAACAGCTTCATTAATTCCGGGTATATCCTGGGTGTGTCTCTCAATAATCCAGTTGTTCCCGTCAAGGCTGATATACCCGGCAAAATGATTGCCATGACGCACCATTTTCAGGTAAATTGGAGTCTTGGAATTCTCGGGAAGGTTCTGACTGCTTGCTTTATGCATACACCCATTTGCAAATTCGTCAAATTCAATCCCGGCGCGGCCCGGTGTCCCGAAAACCAAAACCGAACCCTTGCTTCCCGGCTGAACGTCAAAACTCTGATCTATATTGTTGCGGACAAAGAGTCCCGATCGAAACCATTCATGCGTTCGCTCTCCGAAGCTGCTGATTTTTACAGTAGCCACAAAATCCCCTTTAATCCCTTTCAAATAAACAGCGGCATAGGAGTCTTCGGCATGGTAGAAATCTGACCCGCCGGCTGTAATCTTGAACCTGTTGGCTTTCCCGTCAGATTCAATTTCATAAGGCTTTGCCTTCACAGAGCAATATTGATTCAACAAGCTATCTGTCAGGTCAAGTGTTACTGCGTCGAAAACGATGAAGTTCTTTTCTGCACTGTTCTCTATCCGGATTGAATGGTTTCCAATGGCAGGTACAAGCTCAAAACTAATTTCACGCGATTCATTTCCATTCAGTTTAATGGCCTGGCTTTGAATAGTCGAATGGTCAAGCATAAGGTTTACCACCATTTTCTGAGGTTCCTGAGTAAGATTTTTTGCAGTTGCTGTAACGGTTAATCTTTCGCCTTTGAGTAACCGGTCGTCTGATAATTTGAAGTTTTCGAAAACGACTGTCGGTTTAATCCCTTCAATCACAACTGACTGATAGGGTGTTGAACCGATAGCAAGCTGATGTTCACCTGAGTCATAAATCCGGACTTCAAACTCAATTTTCCGGCTGTTATTTTTGATTACCGGGAAGAGTTTCTGTTCAGATATCTTGCCATCCAGGTAAAGTTCTATCGGTGCAGAACCGGTTGATCCGTTGTTAAATACAGTAGCAGAGAGGTGAATAATACTTCCGGTTGCCACTTTACCGGCAGAAGCCGTTTCAATTTTAAGGTTGCTGACTTTAAACTGAGGTTCTCCGTCCAGAATAGTTTCAGGGGCATTATCCGGCGCCTCAATCTTAAAATTGTTGCGGTAGATATTGTCTTCTGCCAGAGCTGCGCATAGCTTCCATTCTCCCTGCTCAAGGTTATAATAGATGTTCTCTTCGGAAGTCCAGCCCAATGACATATTATCAAACCAAAATGCAACATTGTCGTTGAAGAATCCTGCGCGCACATCATGAATGAGGTTTCTGCGGATCACCGAATTAAATGTTAGTCCTGCAGTTTTGATGGCCCCCGAATCATCCGCATCGCGCTGAACATCATCAAGGTGGTTGTATTCTACGGTGTACCCTCCATCTATTGCCTCCTCCTGGTTCGACCAGCCACCGATATCGATACCGTACCGCCCTCGGGTTTTTGTGAGATAGTTATGTGAGATTTCAGTCATCAGGGTATTATTGGCCATGATGTTGACACCCCCGCAATCATAAAGTTTATTGTAGGATATGAGGGTTTCGCGGATGATTTCACGTCCGTCACCGGGTTTTGAAAGTCCGTTTGCGTAAATTCCCCCGTCATCCAAAGCATTGAAGCTGTTATGGAGGATTTTGGTCTGATAACATCCTTTTTTTACGGTTATCCCGGTACCGTTGCACGAACGGACTTCGCCGCCGATAAACTCACAGGCATGTGCAAATTCGTAGCTGATAGCACTGTTCGACACGGTTGAAACTTCGGCCACTCCGGTAGAACCATCGACTCCGTCATAATTATAGCTGGTTATATTTTTGCCGGTTATGACTCCCTCAAAAGTTAAACCATAGAAACGCAGGTTCCGTACCGGTTGTCCCTGGTTTCCATGCACTTCTGCCAACTGATTGATCATTGGCACGCCAACCTTTACCTGGTTCATATCCGGCATATCACTGGTTGGAATATAACTGATCTCTTTGGCTTTTTTATCGAAAAACCATTCTCCAGGGGCATCAAGTAAGGCTTTTACATTTTCGACATAATATCGCGGAGGGACTATTACGATCCCTTCCTGTGGGGATTTAAAGGTGGCAATACCGGTTTTTTCGTCCACTTTGGCCAATGAATTAATTCCCGTATGCCAGCGCAGCAACATCACCACCCTGTTCCCTTCCATCTCCTTCCAGGATTTCAGGTCTCCTTTTTTAAAACAAAGTTCTCCGGTCGATTTGGAGATCGCCGGTGGGGTAAAATACCCCTGGTTCGGTGTACGTGCAAGTATTTGCTTTTTCCCGTTCACTACCAGCATGGCTACGCTGTCGGCATCAAACCGGGCACTCCAGATCTTGCCGTTTTTCTTCCAGCCGGAAACAGGCATCTCTCCGGTGATTACCGGCTTTTCGCCCGGGAATGCTGCATAGGTGACATAATGGTCTTTGAGTTTGTGATATTCGAAAGCTCCGGTAGGGAGATTGGTCTCGACTCTTTCACCGCCATCGGCAGGCTCAAAGAGGAGGCGTTGTTTTAAGTTATAACGTCCGTCACGGATATAGACCAGGATATCCTTTCCACGTCCCAGTGGATGAGGCGAGCCAATCCACCGTTTCTCGATTGGTGCACTCTTGGGGAAGAAAACCTTTGATTTCAATTCACGGACCGCTTTTTGCGCCTTTTTGATGGTCATAAACGGACCGTCGGTCTTATCTGCATTGGGTTCCGCAAATGTTCCGGACCAACGATCATCGCCGTTTGTGGCGACATAAAAATCTGCTTTCGCAGCATAGCTGAACGGAACCCATTTTTCTCCCCTGAGCAATTTTCCGTCACGCAATGCATTCGTCGTTTGCGGATAGGCAGGAGAGCCGGTAAATCCTGCAAAAAAGATTATCATGAGAAAGCACACCCTAAATTTCAAGGAAGTTTTTGAAGTGCATACAGATAGAGTCGTCATCTTTTTATTTGAAGGTGAGATACTGATTTCTGATAGGATGTTTTAAAAGTCAAACATATTTAATTTTGATCGATCGATTCAATGAGTTTTTGCCTTTTCTATATAGTTTTTTAACTGATTCAGTGGAATTTTACGAATATAATATCAAAATAGGCTAATTATCTATTGAATTCCGCTAAAATAGCTGAAGTGTTTTAGCGTCTAAATAGATTACTTTGTGTTAGACTGTAAAACTTTACAAGGGAATAAAAAAAGCTTCTGGCTTCTGGCGACTGGCGACTGCCTTCTGGCGACTGGCGGTTGGCCCGGTAATAGCCTGTCAATGGCAAATTGTTAGCTGCCAGTTGAATTTTAATTAAGCAAAATACTACAACATTCTCTTTCTTAAACCTAATGAAATGAAAAAAAAATCGTTGATTCTGGCGTTACTGCTTTCGATAGGAACTGTTCTGTTTGCCCAAAGTTTAGCAGGAACTCAAAGCAATCTTCTGGAGTCGAATTTTAAGACTCCACCTGTCGATTGCTGGCCCCATACCCGCTGGTGGTGGCCGGGAAACCCGGTTTCGAAAGCGGAGATCACCTATGAGCTGGAGCAGATGCGCAGTCATGGTATCCGTGGTGTTGAACAAATCACCATGGGACCAATCTTCGAAAAGGGGAATATTCCTTACCTCTCGGATGAATTTATGGAGATGTTGAAGCATACCGTAAAGGAGGCCAAACGGCTGGGCATGGAAGTTTCCCTGAATTTCGGGGGGCCGGGCTGGATCATTGGCGGGGAATGGGTCAAGGAGGAAGAAAAGAGTAAAGACATGGTGCCAACATCTGTCGATCTGACCGGGAACCAGACGTATAGCGGGAACCTTCCCGATGGTCTAACCAAAACAAAAAGATCGTGGGAACATTACGAACCCAGGCTTGATGGTCATGAAACCTTGCTGGCTGTTGTAGCCGGTAAGATTGAGAGGGATGGAAAGATCAGCGAAAAGTCACTGATTAACCTTACTGCCAGGGTTACCGGGACGAAAATAACCTGGAAAGTTCCCGATGGAGAATGGCGTTTAATGGCCTTTTGGTTAAAGAAAAACGGTATCAGCAATGCCGTTGATCATTTCAGCAAACAGGCAATGGAAAACTATTGTAACTTTTTGGGGAATAAATTTTTCAGCGCATTTGGTGATGAATTTGGAAAAACGGTGGAGTCACTTTTTGTGGACAGCTTTGAACTGGCAAACCTGTCAAGCGGCATCAACTGGTCAACAGGGTTACTGGAGGCATTTAAGAATGAGAAAGGTTACGATCTTACGAATTATCTTCCGGCTATCTGGTGGAATGTAAGTGATATTTCGCCCAAAATAAGGTATGATGTGAATGATTTCCTGCACCATACCGGACTGAACGTTTTTTTTAAAACTTTTCTGGGGTGGTGTGAGGCGCATCATATTCAGGGGAGGATTCAGCCTTACGGCTTTAATACCGATAACATCGAAGCCTCAGGGATGACCCATATCCCCGAAATGGAGATCACCGCTGGAGAGAAAGACGCTGCCGATTGGTTCGATACCCGTATCGGTCCAAAGCAATACGTTTCATCCGGTGCACATATTTATGGGAGGAAGGTTGTTTCGGCCGAAGTCTACACGTTTATCCACTGGGAACGGTATCGGGCTACGCTCGAAGAGCTAAAGATTGCCAGCGATGGTTATCTGCTGGCCGGGGCTACCAAATTTTACAATCACGGATATAATTTTTCTCCCGAAAGATTTGTTTCGCCCTCACGGTCAATAGGTTTCGCTTCATATATCCAGCCACAGAACGTGTGGTGGAACTATTACCCTAAACTCGCCGGGTATATTGCCAGGTGTTCCTATTTACTCCGGCAGGGTGATTTTGTGCCTGATATTGCCCTTTATTCTCCGCTGGCAAACCAATGGGCTTTAAATGTTTTGAATCCCCGCAAATGGACGCGTGAATTCGATTGGGGAGAATTAGGTAACCTCCTGATTTCAAACGGGTATAATTACGACCTGATTAACGATGATGCCCTGCAGAACCTCGCAAAAATCGATGACGGAAAAATAAAAATCCGGAACATGATTTATAAAGTGCTCATCCTTCCCAACGTGGAGACGATCCCGTTGAAAACGATGCAATTTATTGAACAGTACGTTGAAGGTGGCGGTATTGTTATTGCTCTGGAGCGGCTGCCTGAACGCTCAACCGGATTAACGGATTACCGGGAGTCAGACGCTAAGGTGAAGGAGCTTTCTGATAATCTGTTCAACAAACCAAAAGTTTCATCACTCATACCCGAAAATCCCTATGGTTTCTCCGGGCCCGGGATAGTGGAAGGTGTAAAGATGAATCCTTTTGGTAAAGGGGGAACCTATCAGCTTAAAAATGTCATCGACCGTCAGATCTGGTGGGACAAGCGGAGCAGTGCACTCGATCCTTTCCTGGAAACTATTCGCAGGCATATCGCCCCTGATTTCGGAATCGATTTCGCTTATGAAGGGCTACGAAAAAACGACGGCCTTACGTTTATTCATCGGAAAGTGGGAGAGAAGGAGATCTATTTTGTTTCAAATATCCAGGATAAACAGAGCACCATCCCGGTAACATTCCGCGTGAAGAATAAAATGGTACACAAGTGGAACCCATTCACCGGAGAAATCACCCCCGTGCTTAGCTTTTGCGAAGTAAAGGATGGGATAAAAGTACCGCTCAATCTGGCTCCCTATGAATCGCTGTTTCTCGAATTCTCACCGGGTGAGCCTGAAGCTTATGTGACAAAATCCAATTTTGCAGAGGTCACTGAAGCGAAAAAAAATCAGCTAAAGGCTTATGCACTCCAAAACGGAACTTATTGCACAACAGTAAAATCAGGCATTCAGGAGAAAAATGTCACCACGGAAGTTTCCGGAATTCCGGCGCCTTACCTGATCTCCGGAGAATGGCATATGGAACTTAAAGGTGATAATTTTCCTGCTTTCACCAGGAAGTCTGATTACCTCACTTCATGGATTGAAGATCCGTTGAGCCGGAATTTCAGCGGGACAGGACGTTACGAGATCGGTTTTAAACTTCCTGCCGGATACCTTCAAAAAGATCTCAGGCTATTTCTCGATTTAGGGAAGGTTGGGAATATTGCTGAGGTGATTTTGAATGATCAACCATTGGGTACAACCTGGATGCGCGGACAAAAGCTTGAAGCGACACGGGCAGCCAAAACAGGGGAGAATAAGCTGGTCATTCTGGTGACCAATACGCTGATCAACCGGATTTCTGCGATGAAGGAGCCGCCTCCGGTTGCGCCTGAATTGGTTTCCAGATTTGGCAGCGGTGCCGTCAGTAAAGAAATCCCACGGGAGTTCGGGTTTAAGTCTTTGCCAGCTTCAGGCTTAATGGGGCCGGTACAGATCATTGCTGTTAAGGAAGTTATTGCCGGCTATTAAGCTGCTAGTCGCTTTTATTTCACGTGAGTGGCCAGAAACGGCAGGATCTTATTTAAGGCATCGGTGTTGTCTGCATCGGTAAATCCATGTCCTTCATTGGGATAAGTGACCAGCTGATTGACAATGCCTGCTGCATTCAGCTTATCAATGAGCGCGGTAGTCTGCTCAGGCATGACGATATCATCCAATCCGCCTTGCAAGGCGATTGTGGGTGGACATTGTGAAGTGACAAAATTGATCGGACTTGACTGATTATAGATGATCGGATTCTGGGTGTAGGATTGACCAATAACTGCAATCAGGACAAGTTGTTGCAGAAACCCCTGATTCCATATGGCTGCCAGGTCGGTAGGTCCAAAAAAATCGACGACCGCCTTTACATGTTTATTCGGGTCGTTTTTATAGCTGTGAAGAAGAGCCAAATGGGCTCCGGCACTGGCTCCCAAAACGATCAGATCTTTTGAAACACTATATCCGGCCGATTTTGAAAGATAAAATTCAATGGCCGATTTTACATCCTGCTCCTGTGTCGGAAACAAATCGGATGTTCCGTTAATCGCCAGACGATAATTGAGGTTGATAAATGCAAAATCCGCTCTTCGTTTCTTCATCGAATCCACCACAAAGGTCATGTCGGCTTTATCACCATCGATCCAAGAGCCTCCATGAATCACAACGACCGTTTTTGTTGAATTAGTAGATCTTCCTGCAGGGAGGTCAATATCCATTTTCTGCAGGGGATCTGTTCCATATCCAACCTCAGAATAAGCTATGGCTACTGCAGAATTCGGCGATTCCGGAGCCAGGGTATCTTTTTTGCATGAGGCAAACAGAGCGACCAATGAAAAAATAAGGAGTAGTTTGCGCATAAGCGATGAAATTAATTGGCTATTTCTCTTCGATGTTTAAAATGATAATTATCTCAATTAAGTAAGAATTGCCAATGAGTAATTTTGGTCAAAAATAACCTTTTCCCCTTATTTTAACGTTATTCCATATTGATCACTTTTCGAAATTTCCAGGATAGAGTGTGCCCGGTTTTACCTTTTCTTTCTGTAAAAAGTATTGGAGGATATGTTGTAATGTACGCCCAGCGAGAAATTGTTAATTTGTGAACCTGTTAATGCAATCATTGGCTCAAACGAAAGAGTTTTGCTGACCGGGAAATAAGCCGAAAAATAGCCTCCGGATTCCGGAACCAGAATACCGATACGAAAATTCACATCTTTTGAACCAAATCCTGTTCCAATACCTATTTGCTGAGTAAAGCCGGGGAATGGAGAAGGAAATTGATCTCCTAAACGATAATCGATATAGAATACTTTCTGTTTACCTATCCGTAAATAGGCTTGTGGATAAACCGAAGTCTTTTCTATTGCAGTGGTTGCATCACCTTCATCTACGATATCGCTATTCGGGTAAACCATATTGCCGACATGAATTCCACCTCCAATCCCGAACCATTTTGCGTCAAATTTGATGAACGGATTTATGCCGTAGAGAATTGTTTTTGGCCCAATCGTCTTTGAATCAAGTTGCTCGGTATTTTGTCCGAAATACATATTCACACCGTAATTTGTAGTGAATTTTTTTTGTGGATATTCATCTTTTACGGAATAAGCAGCACCCCCTAAGGTATATTTTTGATTGATATAGTGCTTTTCATAGGTATTACTACACCCGTCCGATGAAGTGCCAGTCAATCGGCGGAACGAGTTTTCAAAATTTCCGGAAGCCACTCCAAGGCTGATTTTTTTCGTCCTGATCACCTGCGTTGAATCGCTTTTGATTGGTGGAATGGTTTGACTCATTATTACAAGTGGCAGAAGAATGAATGCAGCATAAGCCATTTTTGATTTTGAAGAGGCTATTTCCCGGAGAATCCAACTGAAAATGATGATCCCTGAAATCAGGAAGGTTGCCAGGACTGCCCACAGTTCTGAAGGGGAAAACCAATTTCTTAATCCCCAGATCAACAAAGCCTCGAAGCTGAAAATAAGCAGATATGATTTTATTCCGATTGTGGATTGCCCGGTAAGTGACCCGCTGAGGTGAAGCACTGTTTGCTTTTCCCGATAGTGCAGAATAAAAGTTAATGCAACTATTGCAATAAGTAACGTCCATTGAATCTGATTAAAGATTCCCACCATTTCACCACCAACCGTATGCGCCGGAATATCGCGGAAGAACTCAGTAAGGAATCGGACGATGCAAAAGGCAAGAATTGAAAAGATAAATAAACTGCCATTCACTTTCCATGATTTCCGGGTTTTGTATACGATAAATGCCACCATAAGTGCCCCTGCCATTTCGTAAAGCTGGACAGGATGAATATGCTGCGTAAGCAACTCATTGGTGCCGATCAGACCTGATTTGAATTGGGAATAATGGGGCAGAGTATCTACCGGATATTGGACACCCCACGGAAGAGAGGTTGGTTTTCCGTAGCAACAACCATTCATAAAGCATCCGATCTTTTGGATAGCGAAACCTAATGGAACAATGACGGCAAAGGCATCCACGATGTTTTGCCTGATCCTTAGAACATATCTTCCGGTCACAAGTGCAATAATTCCAAGAATAATCCCGCCCGGAAGAATTTTCTCCGAAGTGGGGATTAAAGTCGTCTGATTGACCATTAACCACCACTCATGCCTGGTGAAAGCGAAAATCTTTGTCCCGGTAATGAATGAAATCCGGGTAAAAATTAGTAACAGCACCCAGGGAATCAGCTGGATCTTTCGTTGATATCCTTCCCAAATGAGCATTAGAAATACAATTAGAAATGCCATTGAGTAGAAAATCGTAAAATAGAGACTACCATTTGTAGTACTAATTACCATGGCTCTAAATGTTTAAAAGGTTTAATTCACTAAATATACAAATTATTTTTGAATATTTTTGTTGGAATGGATACTACATTTACCCCCAAGGTTCATTACAAAGCCAAAACGTGCATGGTATTACCGGGTCAATCGATCTCAATTGGGTTGATCTGAGTTGCTGTTTTATTCTGGTAAACAATTATTTTTGCCGGGTAGACTACTCATAGAAATTAATTGACCAATGAAGAAATCATTTATACTGTTTCTTGTGTTAACCTTTACTTTTTCAGGATTCTCGCGAATTTTAAAAAAACATATCCCGGATAAACTGGTGGTACTAACCTTTGATGATTCCCCCGCAAGCCATTATTCCATCGTTGCTCCCCTTTTAAAAGCGTATGGTTTTGGGGCTACTTTTTTTGTCTGTGAGTTTCCCCCGAATTTTAAGGATAGTTCGAAATATATGAATTGGAGGCAGATCAAGGCACTCGATGCGATGGGCTTTGAAGTCGCAAACCATACCCGAACCCATTCTGGTGTCAGCCGGCTGACCAAAGAACAATTTTTGGGAGAGCTCAAATATATTGAGGATAAATGTGATTCACTGCATATGGCCAGACCTGTGAATTTTGCTTATCCGGGTTACGACCTTAACCAATCTTCATTGGAGGTGCTGATGGCGAAGGGTTACAAATTTGCAAGGATAGGAGGAGGTAAAGCCTTTGATCCTCAGATCGATCATCCTCTGCTGGTGCCTAGTTGGGCCACAACAGCCGGTAATAAGGAACAAATCATGGGAGCATTCAGGGAGGCCCGAAATGGTAAACTAGTGGTGCTGACCATTCACGGCGTTCCCGATATTGAACATCCATGGGTAACTATTTCTCCCGGGTTGTTCGCAGAATATCTGAAATATCTTTCCGATAATCATTTTAAAGTAATTGCCCTTAGAGATCTCGAAAAATATATCAACGTTAGAAAAGCCGGGAGATTAATTATTCCGAACTTAAAGCAGAGGATCAACAATTAACGATACTCCTTGAGAATTTGGTGCAAATATCAAATCTTAAATTTTTTTAAAAGCATATAAGTAATCTGAATTATTGAATATCCTAATAATATCTTTATAAATTGCAGATATTCAATTCATAAAGCATTGATTCGTCAGATGATGGAGAACATTATTAATTGATTATTACTTAAAATGAACAGGTTAAATTATTTTTTTCTGCTGATTTGCATTTTTGCAGCGCCATTTCTGACCCCAGCCCAGACACTGCCTTTTCAGAGCGCCACGATCACCGTTTCTCCCGAAATCAGATCCTCGTTTATAACCGATGGTCGTTTGCTACTATTCGTGAGCCGGGAACGGGAGAGAGAACCCAG
>TBL_comb47_HYPODRAFT_10005219_pt1 | contig 14559 bp, 9 predicted proteins | sample TroBogypolimnion_40_FD_10682 | JGI IMG/M metagenome (IMG submission 10682)
CATTCTCCGCAGCACACTCACTATGATTTTCGGGCTGCAGTTTATCACAACTGTTTTTTCGACCGTGTATTTGTTTATTCCCAATTACCGGCGCAGAGCTCTTGTTTTATTGCCCCTAAACAGCCTGTATTTATTTGTGCTGATTCGGCAGTATGCGTGGTTAATTGATTGAAGATGCTATGCAATGAACGGTTCCCGCGCTTTCATATTATCGCTGACCCTTATTCAAGTGGGGCTGTTTATACTATTATTGGTTTTGATGGTTGTCACCTGGGCTAGTCGTTATACGTTCCTTGAACGAGAGACCGATGTAATTGTATTTATAAGCATTGGTGGAAGTTTTATGGCTATGGAAGGGATTAAGAAAGCTTACCGATGGAAGAGAAGAAGGGATAAAACATCAAACTTGGAGGGATGAAAACAAGTACGCTTAGAATAGAATTTTTCTTCGTCAATCAGTATAATTACTTGTTGAATTTAGAGGATTTCAACACAAGATGTTGGGCATACCATGAAATCACCATATGCGGCACTTTTGATAATCAATTCAATATTTTCAATAATCTGTGGAATCGTTGCCTATAAGAAACATCGAAATGTAATTGGCTGGATGGCATTTGGCATAATACTGAGCTGGATTGCCTTAATTATACTTATTTTTTTCCCCAAATTCGATCTGGAAGATAATTTGTCTGCTCGTAAAAATTTGCCCAAAGAAAAAAAGAATGCGAAATCATATGATATGGCAAGAGCATATGCTGGATATTTTCTTATTATACTCGGATGTTTCTTTGAGATACCATTTATTTTTGCATTTATTGATAGTTTAAATAAAAAAAGCAATTCGGCGGAATGTTTATTTCTTTTTTTGTTTTTCTTCGTATTGATCATCTTGCCCGGTATTTTATTTCTTATAAAGGCTAATAAGGGAACACAACAGAAAAAGGATGGCATAAAAGAAAAGACACAATTTGGGATTTTCCTACGTCAATTAGGCAACTCCACAAGGAAGAAAGACCTCCCACGAGCCGCTTCGATGCCGGGAGGGGCGGATTCGCTCCCGCAGCCACGTAAGGTGCCGAACAAAAAGAAAGAAAGAATGTTCTTCGAATTAATACAAAACATAATTGCTAAGTTCAAGAGAATTTTGAAACGTAAAACTGGCCGGAAGCGTAAGGCTGGTTTTAGACCTCCTGAAGAAATTTTTATTTATGAAAGAAATGCATTTCAGGTGCTGGGGATTCTTCCTGGGCAGGCTACTATAAAAACAATTACCAAACGAGAAAACGAATTGATCACTCTGATAAAAGCAGGATTACCAGTTAAAGTCCATATTCCCGGTTATTGTGCGTTTACATGGCTGGAATCTATGCCTATAACAGAAACGGATATCAGCCATGCTCATTCACGGTTACAAGATAATCTTAAAAGAATAAGAGAGGAATTATTCTGGTTTCGTATAAAGGATGAAACCGATGAAGCTTATAAATTTTTATTAGAAGGCGATTTTGAAAAGGGAATGGATCCGTGGGGCTCTGCAAAGACTAGATCAAACTCAAAGTTCAGTGACACTCAATGCGCTGCCGCGCAGGCATTGCATAATTTAGCTATTCTAAAACACGCTCTTGTCTTAAAACAGGAAAAGACTCTTACTGGAAATCCAGGAATGACTAACACACAAATCAATAATTGGAAGGAAATCTTCGAACTTTGGAAAAATGTTCACAGGAACGACAAATGTTGGGACTATTTACAGGAAAGAGTTAAAATCCTTGATGATCAGAGACTACACGTTGAGCGCCTACGAAAAACTTTGCCTTATATGGTCTTGAAGATTAATTTGGAGATAGCCAGTGCGGCATTAAACCAAGGGTTAACGGAGTACTGCAAACAACAGGTGTCTTTGATTAAAAACTCAAATTTTGATTCAAAGGTCATAGCTAAAATTTTGGAAGAGTTCTTTAATTGTTTTGTGAGAGAGCTGAAGATGATCCGCCCGGAAATGGAGGGCCTGCCTAAGAATATTGAAAGGGCTGAACTCTATAAGAGATATGAGTCGCATATAGAAGATGCAAGAAATATGATTACTGATTCAGAAAAAAATAATGCCATAAAAAAGGCTTTTGCCGTGCAAGATGAGATTATTAAATTGTCTCCCGAGGCTATGCTAGAGTATATGCCTTTTATAAAAAGAATCAAGGAAGTTAAGAAACGGGTTGATCGTTTTGATGGGTGTTCGTACATCAAAACAGAACTTGAAGAAATTATGACAATACCAGATAAACAAATAAAAAAGGACTTCAATTTTGCTATTAGTAGATTCATTTCAGTTATGGAGGAAGTATCTAATTATGCCAATTACTTAATAGATGAGTGGAACAAGGTAGTAAATAATTATTTTGCCTCGGCATCAAAAAATGCGATTAAAGAATTATTTCAGAAAAATGCAAAAAAATTTTTGAATGTTAGAACTGCGCGCAGCGGCTGCGATGATATAGCAGTGAAGGGAAAAGAGATGTTCAAATTGATGGTTGATTTATGCTGTGATGAAAAACGAATGAAGCAAAACAAGGAAGATATTGAATGGCTGGATAAGCAGAATAGAGATATAGGTGAAGCTTTTTCAAAAAATGAAACCTGGATAACCAGGAATCTGAATGCACTTCGCTAAAACTAATGAGGGTTATTGCACGGAGGTTTAAAGATGATTGCAGTCTTAAGGCAGTGGCTTTACCCTAATGAATTCAGAATAAAAGGTTCGAGCCTTCATTTCAATAAGATGGATTTAAATGAGGGAATCAATAGGCTTGAAGACATCATAAAAAAGTTTATTTATAGCGGGCAGGCAGATACAGGTTTCATGAAAGATATAGCTACTTCTGTATGGAGACTTGATAAACGCATGGCGTCTATTGTTGATATTAGTATGCCTACAAGGATAATTAACGCCATGAATATGATGAAAGACCTATTAGCAAAAAAAAACATTGAGATAAAGGATTATACCGGTAAGAAATGGGAGCCGCCCTATGACGAGATGTCTTGGGAAGATGTTAAAGGCAGTTCATTGCAAAAAGGTGGAACCATAGAAATGGTAGAACCACGAATTCTTTATAATGGGGAGATTATACGGGAAGGAAAGCTTATTATTGTTGAAAAAAAAGATGTGGAGGTTGGCAATGAAGAATAGAGAAACTATTGACTGGGGTATTGATTTGGGAACAACGAATTCTTCAATAGCAGTGTTTGAGGGGAGAGGTGTTAAAGTTATAGAGAATAACAAAGGTAGTAAAGTAACGCCATCTGCTGTGTATGAGGCAAAAGCTGATAATGGTAGCACCATAAGATATGTTGGGCAGGTTGCTAAAAATAAAATTATTAATGATAATGCACATGTAGCTTTGGAATTTAAAGGGCGCATAGGTGTGGTCGATTGGCGTTTTGAGTTTCCTTCAACCGGCAGAAAGGCTACGGCACCTGAGCTATCCGCGGACGTAATTGGAGAATTAATTAAAAGTGTGAAACAAAAAGAGAATGAAGATGTTTTCGCGGCACTTATAACTGTGCCCGCAGCATTCCTTAATCCGCAGTATGCTGATACAAAAAGGGCTGGAGAGATTGCAGGGCTTAAGTATGTGGCAGTTTTGGAGGAACCTATTGCTGCAGCACTTGCATATGGTCTGAAAGCTGATACAACGCGCAAGGTGATTTGGCTGACATATGATCTCGGTGGCGGCACATTTGATGCTGCTTTAGTGAAGATGGAAGATGGCCAATTTGAGGTTTACGGTCATAAAGGTGCTCAACGGCTGGGTGGGAAGGATTTAGATGCTGCCATAGTAGTGAAATATTTTATCCCTGAACTCCCCATGAAAATCAGGGAAAAGGTAGTCGAGGGCTCCTCTTCATGGAATATACTCAAGTTTGAAGCTGAAACGGCAAAAATTGAACTTTCAACAGAACCTGAGTTTACTATCGACTGTACAATTGAAGGACATAGATTTGTCTATAAACTCACACGAGATAAATTGAATAAACTCGAAACGGAGGTGTTTTCTAAAACGATAGAAATATGCAGGGAACTATTACTGGAGAAAAAGGTTGAAGCGAAAAGTATAGATAGGGTCATCCTGATAGGCGGACCAACGCTGTCTCCTCACTTAAGGGTGATGATAAATGATGGGCTTCAGATACTAATAGATTTCTCTGTTGATCCGATGACGGCGGTTGCTTGTGGCGCTGCAGTTCACGCTGCAAGCATCAAAATACCGGAAGAAATTTTAAGAGGGATCAGGGGAGAGTATCAGGGGGATATTTCAATAGAGATTCATTGCCCAGCTACATCCAATGAAGAGGACGAAGTGTTGGTTGCGGGAAAGCTTATATCAAAAAATGAGGATCTGAAAATATCACCTGAATGGAACTTAGAGCTGAGTAAAGTGGATACAGCAGGAAAGGCTGACTGGGAAAGCGGCTGTATTTCTTTATCTGAAAATGGTGGTTTTGCCAAGAAAGTTCCTCTTGATGATGGTGAAAATATTTTTAGGATTATTGTTAAAGATCATACAGGCCGGATAGTTGAAATCAACAAAACAGAGTTTCGTATCGTCAAAACTATAAAATGTCGTCCCGAGTTGGCACGTGGCATTGGTATAGCCGACGCTGTTGGAGGATTTATCGAGTTTTTTAAGGAAGGGCAACGCCTTCCAATAAAGCAAACAATTCAAGTATTGACTACAAAGTCGTTGACTAGGGGTATGAAGGGCGATTTTCTTAATATTCCAGTTTATGAAGGGAATGAAAAGATTGCCGAGCTTAATTGGTATATTGATACCTTGAAAATTGAAGCAGATAAAATATTTGAGGATATTCCTGCTGATGGGCTTTTGGATATTACTATCAGCATAAATGAATTAAGAGACATTGAAGTAGTTGCCTGTTTTGAAGATTATGATGTTGAAATGAAGGCTACAATGAGGCCGGATGTTGGAATTGATGCCGATAAGTTATTAACAGAAACCAATAAAATTAAGAATAAGTTATCTAAATTGAAACGGGTAGAAGACTTGGACCCCGTTGTTAAGAAAATAATTGAAGAAGTGGAACAGAATAAGGTCATGGAGGAGATTGAAACATTGTCTTTGCATGCAAGCAAAAAGATTCCTGAGTCGGCTCAAAAGGCAATGGATATTATTTTGGAACTGAGAAAAAAAATTCAACCGATAGTAGAGATCGGAAATGAGTTGCTTAAGTGGAAGCCTCATAAAGAATATTGCGACAAGAATGTAGATACAGCAAAGAATATTGTAAGAAATGTAAACAATATCTCTTTAGACTGGAAAAAACAATTTGAAGAACTTTTAAGAGAATATTATCAAGCTATAGTTAATATGGATTATGATAAAACAGAAGAAATTGCTTATTCTGCTTTGCCAGATTTATTCAATAAAGATGAAATAATGAAAAAATATACTGGGGGCACTGGAGGACTAAAAGGAGCAGCAGATAAAATAAAAGGGGATCCGGGTGGTGACTACTTTAAGCTATAAATGACATGGTTATATAATAAAATGGAAAACTTACACAAATTTTTATTTGCATCATCAATTTGTAAAATACTATACCCATATGCAGTTGAATCTGCGAGAAATGGCAACTATAGTGAGGCAGAAAAATACATTAGATTCGCATTGAAACATGATTCATCACCTGAATATCTTTTACTGCTCGGGAAAATATACGCCCAACAGGGCAGATTCGCAGAGGCTGTTATCGAATGGCGAAAGGCATTGGAGCTTGATCAGGATAATCAGGAAGTGAAAGCCGCTATACAAAGAGCAGAAAAACCACCGAGAATTTATTATGCGCTGACGGAGACCCTCAAGGAAAAATTGGCCTGTGTGATAATATTGCTGCTTTTTATTATCAGCCTCGGAATTGGTTTGTCATTGAGGGAGTCTAAAAAGGACAAACAGGTTCTTTTAATAAAAATGGGGGAAATTCAAAAGCAGTTCACAGACCTAAGGGGAAAAATTAATTTTAATGAAAGCATAAGAAGCGAGAAGTCGGAAAAGGACAAACAGGCCTTTTTAAATCAAATTGAAGTAATGCAAAAACAGTTCATGTCCTTAAAAAAAACAACTGATTTTATTGAGAGTATAAATAAGGCCCTTTCAGAGGAGGGTCTATCTGATTTTAATATAGCCGCAAAACAGAATAATGGACATATATCGCTAAGAGGGGAAATCTCTACTGAATATTTAAAGGATCGGTTACGAACGGTAATAGTACAGAAGGTAAAGGCTGTTGAAGCATTGGATCTTGAAGCTGTTAAGGTTAGTCATACATATACCGTATTAAGAGGCGACAATTTAAGCGAATTGGCTCAAAAACTTTATGGCACATGCAAGAAATGGAGTGTAATTTTTGAAGCAAACCGGGATAAGATTAATACACCGGATCAACTTGAACCTGGCGTTTCATTATATATACCATGAGAGCACTTGTTTATGGTAGATGCAAAAGAGCTTGATAAAAAAAGATGCCTGATTGATGCCCATATTATGTATGGCGAAAATTGTGAAGACAATTTAGCTATTCAGGCTAAGCGGTCAGCCGGACTTGCTGAAAATTATAAAGAAGAGGGTTTTCTGGGGGATGCCGTTGGCGAAATGAAAAGGTCATTGTTGCTGATCAGGAATGAGAATAATGAACCCCTGCTATCCGCATGGGAGCAGGATTTGGGCGAAATCGAAAGAAAATGTCCATATCAGTGCGGCAAGCCAGTTCCTCATGGTCTATCTGAATCCTGTTCTGCATGCAATAGATTAATTAAAAAATGCCCGGTCTGTGAGAATCTCAATAGATATATTGACCCTTACTGTCGCTCGTGTGGGAAAAAACTTTCCTATGGCTGTACTGAAAAGCACAACCCGAATAATTTTACAAAGACATGGTTCAAGGAAATATCCGCAATACCTATTGATAATATATGCGCGACACCTGTTATAGTTGGGGATTGTATAGTGGTTCCAACACCCCATGATCACAGTCTATTAGCGCTTAAAGTATCTAATGGCGAGATTGCCTGGCGACGGAATATACCTGGAATTGATAGAAATACCAGGCTAATGTTTCATTATCCCTACCTGTATATATACTCCCAAAGATCTGTGCAACGAATTATGATGGGATTAGATATGATGGCCCCTGAAATCATTTATAGCACTTCCGATCTTCACGATAATCGGCAAACATTTCCTTTTATTGATGGAAAGATAATTTACTTCCCTGTTATTGACGGACTACTTGTTCATAATATCTTTAGAAAAAGCGGGGCCATTTGTCGATTAAACAGAACTAATAATGGAGCCATTTTCCCCGTAAAGGCAGGGAATGAACTACTTGTCTTTTCACAAAAGGGAGAAGTTTATAAATTGATAGCGGAAAATTTGGAATATTATCATACACTGGATTCTTTTGATAATGTAGGGCCACCTTCTTCTCCGATTAATAGCAATTGGATCTTTTTTGAGGGCCGCAAAAACGGGGGGCGTGAGATCATTGCTTGGAGAAATGGAACAAAAATTATTCTTTCACGAAAAATCCGGGATGATTCTTGTTCTTTTGAAGACCCACCGCTTCTTCATAAAAACGGCGCATTGATTATTTCTTCTCAAGAACCCTTAGTATACAGTGTTACATGTGATGGAATGACTATGTCTTTGACAGAAATGCGCATTGATATAAGTTCAGGGATCAAAAAGGTTACGAACATTAATTTCCTGTTTTCCCTTACTATCGATTCTTTTTTTGTATCCCGTATTGCTGACGGGTTTTTTTATATAGATCTCAATGAGAAAACACAAAGTGGTATAGAATTTTTCGGCAGTGAATTGGTCAGTAGACCCTTATGCTTCAATAATCGCCTTTTTTTCATATGTAAAGACGGAGTTAGATGTTATGCCTTCTGAAATGGGGAGATTGAAATGAACAAGATAATAAGTTTTCTGTGGGTTCTTTTCTTGGTTTTAATAGTGCACAAGGAGGCATCGGCGACTAATAGAATATTTTTACTTGACACTTCTGGTAGTATGAAGCAGGCCGGACTTTTTGAGAAGATAAAAGATACCTTAAAAAGAGATTATATGTCCAAGCTGAAACAAGGGGAACATATAATCATACTGACCTTTGATGAAAAAGTAGCGATATTTATTGATCAGGAAATAAGGAATGGAAATGATATTTCGACAGTAACTAAGCAGATAGATAATTTGAAGGCAACTGGCCCATGGACATGGATGACGAAGGGGCTGCAAGTTACAATTGAGCAGGCGAATCGTTTAAAAAGCCAATTGCCAGGTGAAGGATTAAACATATATTTTCTTACAGATGGCGTAAACGACCCGCCACCGGATATAAATGAACCACGGTTGAGATTTATCGAAGTATTGCTGAATTATTTTAAGGATTTTAAAATGGAGGATGCGTATGTATACGTACTTCTCTATAAGGGAAATGAAGAATCACAATCGATCCCCAAAGAATATACTGACAATATATCACATGTAACTGATGGTAAGGTAACAATAGTCTCTCCGAGTCTGGAAAATCCCATACCACCAGAGATTGAAATCGGATACAACGCTATTGATTTTGGTAAAGTAAATCTTTCGCGAGGTGATGTTGAAAAAACCTTCGATATGGAAATAAAAGAGCTAAAAGGTGATGCTAAGGGGAAAACTGTTTATTTATCAGTCGATGCAAATACATCTCCAAATACGGATTTTATTCGGATAAGTCCTGAGAATTTTAAAATCCAAAATGAAGGCCAAACAGAGAAAATAACTATTCATATGTCCCGGAATTTATCACCCGGCGATTATATGCCTTTTTTGAATCTTTCATCGCCAGACAATATGTTGATCTCCCCGAATAAACTTATGTTTAAATTTAGCGCAGTAAAAAGTGATATTGCTACAACTAGTAGCTCAGTTACAGCTGACGAAATTAAAAGCGCACTGCCGTTTAATTGGGAATGGGTGTGGCAACCTCTTATATTATTTCTTTTTTTGGTTACTTTATATATTCTATTACTCGTATTGCGGTTAAAAAACTTGTGGATACAAAAGGATAGTCAGGAAGATAGAAAGCAAGTCCGGGTTAAAAACATGAAGAAAAGCTCACTTGAACTGATAGGCCTTCCAAATTACGCTATTGGATTTGGAATTATTCCTCCGGAGGTTCTGAGTATTTTTTTATTCAAGGGCGATGAAAAGGAATGGAAAATCATTACAGGCAAATCCGTGACCTGTAAAAAACCGAATGGCAAGGATATTATGATTACGTTTCACGATAAACCTTTAACATCACAAACACAATCCCATGCACCAGACGGATTGCCAAATGAGAAACAAAACGACCCTGATTTTTTTAAAAAAAAAGATGAGGATATCATAGATTTCCGTTCCGATGAACACAAGGGTGATATTAGATATAAGGAGAAAAAATGAATGAAATAGCCGTTTTTTTTGAACCTTTCAACATAGGCCCTTGGGCATTAAAGATGTTTTATCAAATTGGAATCGCTTGCCTTATCATTTGGGTTATTGCATTTGTACTATGCAGAATAAAATGGTCTAATGAAGGCAATGTTATTTTAAATGTTTATTTTGGCTGGTTAGTTCCAATAACTTTATATGCTATAGCTGCAACATTTTTTTTAATTATGTTAGCGATATATTGCAAGGAGATGAGGAAATCTTTATGGTTTTGTGTTGCCTATTTATTCCCTGTCATAGGGAGTGGAATAGTCGGGATAAATCTTTCGCGAAAAATAAAGATGATAGTGGATAAAGAACAGCTTAACATAAAAGGCGGTGAGAAATGATATATCCAACTTTATTCATAGGTCTCGGCAGTACGGGCTTGGATATACTTGAAAAATTCCAGGAACTCGTCATGGAGCACTATGGCAGGGCATCATTGGAAATTTTCAAATATATCGCTATTGAGACCAGAGCCACGGCTGAAGTCAGGAGAGTTGAATGGGGTAACAGTGATATCAAGCTATTAAAGCCAGTGATAACGAGTACTGACTCGATTGCTAGTGCCATAGAGTCCGGCCACAAAAATTATTTAAAAGATTGGCTTAATACTGAGCTATTGCAAATAGACGGACGTAGTTTTGGAGATGGGGCTTCTAATATCAGAATGGCGGGAAGATTAATTCTCTGGGAAAATTGGGATACCATATCAACGGCCCTCACGGAAGCCTATAATCAAATAACAGGTGATGAAAACAAGAAATCAGCAGAAGTTTTTCTAAAGAAACACTATGCGCGGCATAAGCAGCCGATTGATGAGAAAAAACCTTTAGTGGGTGATCTGCCCAATGTTTATATTGTGGGGACTCTTTGCGGCGGTACATGCAGCGGTATGTTTATTGATATAGCCTATTATATAAAACAGAGTACCGGCCTCTGGGCAAAAAAACTTTCAAATCCCAATATTGCAAAAACAATAGGGGTTTTTTCTATTTTTGATTCTGCAGCATTAAATAAAGCACATCAGGAGGGTATCAGGGGGCAGGCCGCAAATTGTTGGTCCGCCCTAATGGAATATGATTTTTTTTGTAATCACCATACTCGATATCAGGCAACATTTCCAAATAATATAACACTAGATACTAATGAAAGGCCAATCGACTGGCTTTATCTTGTCTCAGGTACAGCTACGGGGTGTGTTAACAACCTCAGCAGTAACCTCAGAAAAGCTGACGGCAATGCTGACGTCGAAAGCCTTAATCATATGACGGCCATGATACTTTTCACCGAGACGATTGGAAATCTCCTTGAAACAAAAGAGTCTATTAGAACTGACTACAGGGGTAAACAAAGGGCAATAGAGTGTAATAATGAACACTCTCCCTGTATCGCTTCTTGTGGAATAGCCACAATATGGCATCCTAAATATCGGATTGCCGTAGGGGCTGCATGTAAATATGCTGTCTATTTAAGCAAGGGCTGGCTTACTGAAATAGAAGCCAATACCAAGCAGACTATCAAAAACGAGATAATGAACACATGGCATTCGTTGGTAGACCAAAGGGTGGACGAGCTCACATCTTCTGCAACCGGAAACATCGAGGGCGATGTTAACCAAAAATTTGATAAAAATCGTGATGGTTATCTCAGGCTTCAAGCATTTCAATTCAAGCGTCAGCTCCAGAATGAAATTAGCTTGCTTAATAAAGCAGCGGAATATGACGCTCACATTAATGATAGTGGTAGAATTATTAATTTTAAGAATAAACTCACAAAAGATATCTATAATTTAATTGAAAATATACTTAATTCTAAAAAAAATCTAAACTATGCTGAGTATTATCTTGAACAATTAAATGAAATAATAGAAGCCTTTGTAAAAAGGTTGCCATCAGAATATCCTGCGCCAGATTTAAGTAGAGTGAGGGATATTTCAAGTAATATCTTTGGAAGACTCGTTTTTAAATCGGCAGAGATAGAAAGGAAAATGAAAGAAGATATACTTGATGACGTCCACTATTATATTAAAAACCAGATAAAGAATATCAGAAATTTCCGCATGAAATCTGTTTTGGAGGAAATACAGACAGATATAGGCATAACAAAAAATAAAACGGGAGTTGATACGCTAAAACAACATTTAGACAACGCAAGAAACTCTCTGGCTAGCCTTATTAAAGACCTCAATAATCAGTGTACTGCTTTCGGGAGGGATCTAACGATCACTCAGAATGTAAGTGTAGTTTTTCAGCATGGAACAATAAGTGATGACATTGAACATTTTGTAACTCAATTAATGAATATTTCTCCTGATGAAAAAGAAGAAATATTAACAAAAATTATGGGGGGACAGAACCTGGCTCAGTTTTTAAGCTTCAAGAACACCGTGGATCGAGATAAGTCAACGGAATTAATTAAAAAACATATCATGGAACAGCTTATTCCTGAAATTCTGGAAAGAGTTGGGTCTTTTGATGTTATTGATTATGTGTCAACGAGATGGAAGGCATCTGAAATTGCAGAGTTTGCCAAGCATGGCTTGCCTCATCTGGAATTAACCCCCGGTCATGTGGGCTTGGCTTCTGTGAAGATTGGTAGACCTGTATCTTTTATTGCGGGTGGCGATAGAAATGGATTAAATTCACTTTTGAAAAGTAAACTATTGGGTACGGTATGCGAGGGTTTGTACAATAGTGAAAAAAGCCCTGTTTTTTTGCCAGAGATGGCGCATATGGTTTTATTTTACAAAGAAGAGCCGCTGCTGTATGCGGATGAAAACATCGCATCGGCAGGACTATTCGAGGATTGTTATCAGGCTGAAGAGAAGGATTCAATTTATGGGCTACATATTCATAAAGCAGGGAAAAACTTCTTTGATCCAAGAGTAATTGCTCGAAAAAGCCGGACTGAAAATGAGCTTATGCCGATTGCAAGCAATATTCTTTCAACACGTGCTGAAAGCGGCAACTGGGAATCGGACATATTCACTTATGAGAAAGGGCAACTGATCCTGAGGGGTAATAAAAAGAATGGGATCAAATTTCGAATTACGGCAGATAAATCTGGCATAGAACTATGTGCTCAAGAAAAAGAAATATACGAATATTTCGATAGTTTGATAAAAGAAAAAATGTCAGTCATGACGAAGGATGACTTAACTCAAAGGATAAATAATTACCTTGAGTGGGTCGAGAAAGAATGTCCTAAGAATAAGGAAAAAGATCCGAATTCTCTTATAAGCGAGGCAACAAAACGACTGATGGAGATAAAAATGATAGCTGATATTATGAATGACAAAAAATCTACTGATTAATAGGAGCCATTAAGATGAAGGCACTCTATATTTTGAATAAAATAATTTTTATTTTACTGGTTGGCTGTATGACGACAAGCATAGGGGGTTTATTATTAATCAGTTTTTTTTACAACCCTTAATTTTTCGGTCTAAAGTTACGAAAGACCTTCATGGCTAAACGACCCAGGTGCATGCTGAGGCAGCCCGTATGGTTGACATAACAGCACATTATCAGACCGCGCGTCATTCTTGTTTATATTCCGCGAATGCGTCGATTTTAGCCGCACATCCCGATCTCTGCGATTTACTTTGCCACACAATTGCCCTCATTTTATATTCTGAACATCCCAAATTGAGTCTACATCAGTTTTTTGCTTTCAATCCGCTCGATGCAGAAGATTCTCATTTTTGGATGGAGCTGATGGACCCAAGTCTGCTGATGTAGCTCCGCGAAGGAGATGCCCCGAAAACCCCCAGATTGGCTTATTGTCAAAACGGATTAAGTTGACGGCCTAACGGTTCGACTGTTGGATATTCAGAACTGGAGGATATGGTATGCAAAGAGCGCTAAGGTTTTTGATGGCCGCGTTGGGAATTATTCTTAGCACGGCTAGTTTTGCTGCGGAATATCCGCCTCAAAGGGATGGCCGGAACGCGATGAACTGGCAATTCGAATACGACAGCGATGGCCGCATCACGAAACTCGTTGATCCGGGTGGCAAAGCAACCCAGATCCAATACGCATTCGACAACCAGAAACGTCTCAAAAAGCTCACCAGAGAACAGGCGGATGGCGCCAAGGCGGTTTACGAGTTTGACGAACGGGGGCGGCGCTTTAAGATGACGGATTCGCTGGGTGTTGTGCGCTATGACTATGGCAAACTTAATCGCCTCACGGGCGTACGTCGTGATGGCCAGCCTGCCGTCATCTATGGCTATGATACCTTTGATCGGGTGATTTCGATTGGTGTTGGTGATGATTTTACGACGCATTACACCTATGATTTTCTGGGGCGTTTGGCTGCCATTGGTTCGCCCGCAGGCAAGGTAACGTATGAGTACCAATCAGGCCAGGGGAAGGTCATACGAACGCTGCCCAACGGCATCTGGTCAGAGTGGCAGTACGGTCCGGACGGGGCCTTGAAATCATTGACTCACGTGACAAAAGAAAACCAGGTGATTCTGAAATTCGAATATGCCTACCGGCCTGATAGTCTCATCCAGAGCATCAGGGAATGGTCGCCTGAACAGCAAAGGACCGTCGCGTATGAATATGACAAGGTTCAGAGGCTGATCACTGTTGTGGATTCTGCGATGGGTATGACCCGTTACGCTTATGATCCGCTTGGCAACCGGACTGCGCTGACCGGTGCTGACGGAAAAACCATCACCAGCGAATACGACTGGGCTGGGCGGCTACTCAAACACGACGGTCAGGTATGCGTTCATGACGCCGCAGGCAATCTCGCTTCTTGCATCGGCCCACAAGGAAAGAAAACCTACGAATATGATGCGGCAAATCTGTTGAAGGTTGTCACCACTGAAAAGGGACGTATCGAATACCAGCACGATGGGCAAGGTCTACTTGTTACTCGTTTGGACGGCTCCAAAAAGTTGAGTGTTGTGCCTGATGCTGTAGCGCAGATATGGCGGCCACTCCTTGTCACCGGCACTGACAACCAACGGACATTCTATGTTTGGGAAAGACAGCGGCCATTA
>TBL_comb47_HYPODRAFT_10005220_pt1 | contig 14559 bp, 12 predicted proteins | sample TroBogypolimnion_40_FD_10682 | JGI IMG/M metagenome (IMG submission 10682)
ACCTGTTCCAGTTGCCAAAAAAATAATATTCTCTACATTTGTTTCTCTAAGGAAAAATGAACCTAATGGGCCTTCAATTCTTAATAAATCGTTTACCTGAGCCTCGTCAAACCAATAATTGCTCATCAACCCGTTTTCATACTTTTTAATAAGAAATGTAATTAATCCATTTTCATTATAAGCATTCGCTATTGAGTAACTTCTGATTATTTGACCTTTACTAATATTTACGTATTGCCCAGAATTGTAAGCAAAATTTGAATTTGGAGGCAACCTTAAGCTAACTTCAATAACTGAATTATTTATTTTTTCAATTGAATTTATTTTCGCTGGAATAATTTTTTTTTGAAAAATCTGAATTCCAGTCAGATCTTCTGTATCCAATATTAAATCGGATATTGGGACTGCATTACAAGACAATATCCAATTTTCAGCTTTTTCTTCATTAGACAACACCAGGTCATCTAACTTATCTTTTGTTTCACCAGTTTCTATTTGTACTGCACAACTTCTACATCTTGCTTTAAGGCACGAATGCTCCAAAATAATTCCACTATTTTTAGCTGCTTCAAAAATTGTAGTGCTAGAATCACATTGGAATTTTACTCCATTCTTTAAAGTAATTTGATACATAAAATATAAAAGTGCAAACTAAACTGCGCACCAAAAACCTTTATTTTGATAATTTTCGCTATGTCTAAGTTTTAAATAAAACTATTTAACGCCTGAAAATGAATGATTTATTGATTTACATATATCCATGAATAGGATTTGGCCGAATGGACCACACTAATTCAAAATCTCAATAACTGCTTTTTTGATAATTATAAATATAATTATCAAAAAGGATGCAAAAAATCCACCCAAAATCAACGATTTGAATTTTCCAACTCTTTCTTTTTTTAATGGCAAAATCGGTTTGTCAATAATCTGAATTAAAGGAGTTTCTTTTAATAGAGTAACTTTTGCCATTTCTAGATTTGTAACCAATTGAGTCAGAATAGCAGAATTTGCTTGAACATCTAGCTGCCTTTTTGTACTTGGCGTTCGTTTAATATTTAAAGCAGGGTTTAAATTAAAAGTATTATCACTTGCTAGGGCAACTCCAGAAATAGCTGCATTCAATTCATTGCGAATACTGTCGGCTTGCTTTTGCAAGATTGCAACATTATTTTTTGCTTTTTTGCTTTTTGTATCTATATAAAATTCTGAAACTTCTTTCACTACACTTTCAGTTAATGCTTTCGAAAATAGTTCATCTTCAGTTTTAACTTCTACACTAATGATACTAATTTTTTTATCCTTTTGTGCTACAGTTAAAATTCCTCCTGCATTATCACCAGCAATTTTACTATAAATTACTCCTAATAAACTATCCTTTTGAATAGAAAAACCTGCACGATTATCATTAATTAAGTAGTGTAAAGAAGCCAATTCGGGTTTCTTATTCAAAGCTTCACGTAATTTTGAAAACTCAATATAATATTCAGCCAAGCTACTAGTTTTACCAACTACCGTGATGGGGTTTAATAATGACCTTTCAATGAGCGTTCTACTCTTCATAAGTTCTATTAAATTAGCTCCACTGAATGCGCCACCTGCACTATTCCCCAAATCTATACCTAAGCTACTGGCTAATCCCATTGCCCCTGTTAAACCACCGCCTCCAGCTTTTTCATCTTCTAATGCAAAACTTAAAGTAGCCGTAAAAGTTGGTTTTTGAAAATAGGCGTAAGCAAACCCTATAAGAGCTCCGAAAAAACCAGCAAAGAAAATTATTACCCATTTAGATTTTAAGTACAGCACCCATTCTTTCATTTTTAAAATCAGTTCTTTTAAACTGATCTCATCTTGAGGTTGCTGATTATTTGAATTATTAATTTCAGTCATGTATCAAACTTGATTTTATTTTTTCAACAACACATAAGTGGATACCAAAGAAAGTAAAACAGTTGCAAAACCTGCAATTTCAGCGATACTGGTAGATTTCTTCTCTCGCTTCTTAGGGATAATCAACTCACATCCAGGTTCAATTCTGGGAAAGGATTTAATAAATAAAAAATGCGAAGTAGATGCTGCTTTGCCATTGGCATAGACCACATATACTTTTGATCGGTAGGCATTTACGGTAAATCCTGCTGCCGCGCTGATATAATCTCTTAAACGATACTTAGTTTGATATGGGATCTGTGTACTCAATAATACTTCGCCACTCACTCTTACCTGCGCATCGTATTTGGGAATGGTCAACTCATCCTTGTCTTTCAATAACACGTCCTCGGTGGAACCCGGATTCTTTAAACCACTAAATAAATCCAACGGGATTTTATCGTATTCTTTCGTAATTTCTTCATTGACTGCTAAACTGGTACTGTCTTTGTCTTTTAAAGTTTTCTGTAATTTTTTTACAGTCTCTAGGGCCTTTTCTTTTTCCAGATCTGTCTTAAAGCGCTTGATATAGGCACCCGCAATATAAGCATCGGGTGCAAATCCTCCGGCACGCTTGATCAAATCGCTCACCCGATCATTAGAACTACTTAAGGCATAAGGGCCGGGATACTGCACAAATCCGGTTACTACAACAGACTCCGGTATTTTATAACCCGCAATTTTACGAACCGTAATTACATCAAAGGGTTCCAAAACAATATTTTCGGTATAATCGGCAAGGCCCTCTTTGTTTACCTTGGTATTGATTAAAACGCTAGTTCTTTGATCATTCATTGCCAGGCTATCCCTCCGTAATAATCGCGCAATTTCTACTCCCTGATAAGCGGCATCTGTAAAGCCCCCTGCCTGAATAATTAAATCCTTCAAGGTTAGTTTTGAAACATATTCATACTGGCCCGGCATTCTAATTTCGCCCTGAATGCTTACTATAAAAAAGTCTTTTAAATCCTGTACCGAACTAATTAGTATTTCATCTTCCTTTTGCAATAACAGATTATGAGCTTCCTCTGCATTCAACGCTTTCTTTACATCAAAAGATAGGATAGATCTGGTTAAGTCTTCCTGATATCGGATAATTTGCCCGCGGCCTGTAAAAGCATCAGGTTTTAATCCATCTGCTTTTCTAATTAAATCTGCTACTCGTAAGTTGGGCGTTAATTCGTAGACATCCGGTCTTTGAACAGCTCCCGTTAGGGTAACTCTATTTTTAAAACGATTCAAAATTTTGGATGCCACAAAAACATCCCCCGTTTGCGGTTGATAGCTATTAAAATCAACGGCAGTTAAATCGTGTACCAATCTTTCTTTTTCGTTCTGCTGAAACACTTTTACAGCAGCCCGATAGGCAGTGTCTGTAAAGCCAGAAGCATACGCTAGTATATTAGCAAATGTTTCATTGGGTAAAACTTCAAAAATACCCGGCCGCTTTACCTGGCCTTGAATTTCTACTCTTGTTTTATAAGAGGGAATACGAATTACATCATTATCCTTTAACCCAATATTATCGGTCTGATCTCCATTCAATAACATCCGATAGAGATCCACTTTTCGCTCTACTTTGCTATTTCTTACTAATTCAATTATCCGAAAGCTTCCAAATGCTGTTGGGCCTCCACTTAAATACAAGGCATTAAACACACTAGCCAAAGAAGATAAGCGATAAGTACCCGGTCTATTGGCTCCAATGATGGTTACTTTAATGCTTCTGATCTTTGATAAGGAAACCGATAATTTGGAGCCGCCTGATTTTAAATAAGCATACGCTCCATTACCCATGGTGGTTTTGATTTTTTGGGTAGCGGCTTCAATAGATAAGCCAGCTACTTTAATTTGCCCTACATTGGGAATACTAATATTCCCTTCTGCCGAAACCAGTAGATCGCCATTGTATTCCTGAACCCCATATACAGAAACTAAAATTTGATCATCCGGCCCCAATACATAATTACTGGGAGTAGCCATAGTTAGGTTAGGCTCAAAACTTGGGGCAACAGAAGTATATAATTCAGACCCAAAAATCAAGGGGTTGATCAAAGTTTTTACAGGTTTCTGATTATACTTTTCGGTATCTAATGTATCCGTGCTATTATCGATTTTTTCAGCACTTGCTTTTGTTTTTTCAGGAGCTTTTAATTTGCCGGCATTATTTTTAGAGGCAGGGTCGGCCAGTCGTTGCTTTAGTTTTGCAAATTCAGCAGGAGTCATTCCTTTCGCTAATGCCTGTTGCTCTACTTGATCAATGGTTACACCAGCACTGGTTAACTGCGTTTTAAATTTGGCGATATCCGCATCACCTAACAGATCTACTTTTACGGTGCTTAAATCCTTGGCCTTAAGCAAATCCTGCGCATGAATTGACTGTGTAGTTAAGAGGAACAAAGCAAGGCTAAGAACCAGCCATTTAATTTTAAAATTCATATTGTTTTATTCGATTGAAAACTAAGAAATTTATTTTGCCATTGAGATCACTTTGGATGCACCATCTAATTTTTCATACACACTATTCTGACTCAAAAACTCTGGAATCAATTCCTTCATCTTGGCTACCATCTGCATATTCTGATCGCTTGAATTGATCATTTGATGGAAATCGTTGAAAACCGTTTCAATCATCCCTAATTCTACGTCCCGCACTTGGGCTATCATAATTTTTTCGTGGTAAGTGGGTTGCACATTTTCTCCGTCGTTCAACAATTCTTCATACAACTTTTCACCGGGTCTTAATCCCGTATAAGAGATCGCAATATCGATATTGGGAATCAATCCATATAAACGAATCATCTTCTTAGCCAAATCAGAAATGGTAACTGCCTGCCCCATATCAAATACAAAGATCTCGCCCCCATTGCCCATACTACCTGCTTCCAATACCAATTGACAAGCTTCTGGTATGGTCATAAAATAACGGGTAATATTGGGATGCGTAACTGTTACGGGTCCGCCATTTTCGATTTGCTCTTTAAAACGCAAGATCACTGAACCATTAGAACCCAACACATTTCCAAAACGGGTGGTGATGAATTTTGTATGATTATCTGGTAAAGAAGAAAGCCCCTGCACATACATTTCGGCGGCTCTTTTAGAAGCCCCCATCACATTAGTAGGGTTCACCGCTTTATCGGTAGACACCATCACAAAACGTTCTACTTTAAATTTCGTGGACAGGTCTGCCATAATACGTGTGCCTAACACATTATTCTTGATAGCTTCGGCGGGGCAGAGTTCCATCATGGGTACATGCTTATAAGCAGCTGCATGGTATACATAATTTGGTTTAAACTGCTCAAACAAATCGTGCATTCGTAATTCAGAAGTGATATCAGCTAAATACGGCACGCAATTTACATGGTATTTGTTGTTTTGCATCTCTAATTCCATAGCATGCAAAGGAGATTCTGCCTGATCGCAAAGCACCACTAATTCGGGATGATACGGCAATAACTGGCGTACAATTTCACTACCAATACTGCCTGCAGCACCAGTTACCAGAATTCGCTTACCCTTCACCTGGCTCTTAATTTGCTGGTTATTGATATAGATGGCATCTCTTTCGAGTAAGTCTTCGATTTTTATAGACCGCAACTGATTACTATTAAACTTCCCTTCTGTCCACTGTCCATAAGGCGGCACATTCAATACTTTAATATCGTGGTCTAAGCAAAAATCTACCAACTGATTTTTTCGTTTGGTAGATATCGTAAAGGTTGCGATCACCAATTCGTCAATAGGTTGGTTCTTGATCAACTTCCCAAATTCCTCAAAAGAAATAATCGGGATGCCGTCTAAAACTTTTTTGGTTTTCTTTTTATTATCGTCTACAAACGCCACTAATTGAATACTATTGATGGTATCGTGTTCCAACACCCGCTTCGTAGCAATACCTGCTTCTGCGGCTCCAAAAATGACTACAAACTTTTTCTTCATATTGTAGCTACGCGAAAAAGCAAACACAAATTTCACTAATACCCGATAAGAGATCAATGCCAGAAAACTAAAAGTGGCATAGATAATTATAATTACTGTACTAAGTATAAACTTCTCCGCATAATTCTCAGAAATCAGTTGTACAAAAAATAGGATGCCGGATGATAATACGATAGAAAGTGCAATTCGGGTAGCATCCTGAAAACCCGTAAACCGCACGATGCCCGAAAATGTTCTTAGAGCGGTAAATACCAGGGTATTAATGATACCTATGAGCACAATGGTATTCACTAAAGCTTCCCAATTCATGCCGGTTACCGTGAGGTTGAGCTTGATAAGGATAGCAAAAAACAAACAAATTTGCGTAACATTAAGATCTAAGAAAAAGATAATCCAGCGTGGTACGATGCTGACCTTTTTTAGAATGTTTTGCATAAAGAATTGTTTTGGTTCGTATGGCTTCGCCTCTCTCATTCACATAGTTATGCTGAGTTAATATTGGTAAAATCAGTTAATCAAAGATAAAAGGATAATTACTTGTATACCAAATTCAGGTATTCCAAGCCTATTTCATCAGCCGGGGAGGTTCTGATTGGTTGAATTAGTCTGCAATATTAAGTGATTAAAGCCACTTAACCTTAGAAAGGCAGTATGTTTTTAATTAATTAAAGTGCTGAGGATGATATAATTATTCTTGAAATAATCAGTCATCTAATTGTTGCTTCACCAACTCTTCCCCTATACCGCTATAAGCACAGAATTCCTGAACAGTAACAAACTGGTGGGCTTTTTTGCTGTAGGCCTTTCTAATATGATTAATTAAAATTCTTCCATAACGTTCGCTCTTGCCGGTAATTCTTTGAATATCCTTGGGATAAATACAAACTCGGGTTGGTAAAGCTTTCATATAGTTTATTTTGGTTCAAATATTTGTTCTAAAAAGGGGGCAGCCTCAGCTGCCCCTCTTACAAACCTTTACGATCCATTTTAAACCCAACGATACCAAAAAACTCACTACAGCACCTACAAAGGCCAAGGCAGCAGTTTGTACCAGCTTTTCTTTGGGTAAGTTGTAAAAAATGGTGAGTAAAGTGCCACTCATGGTTCCAGTATAAGTACTCTTATCCATACTTAATTTTCACGATAAGTGGTGATCTGGCTAACAGCGCCAATGATAGTTCCTGTAACTACTAAATAGCCTCCAATGCTTACGATCGCAGCTGGCAAGCTTATCGGTGCCGTGGCAATTGCAGTGCCAATTGCTGCAATGGCTAGTCCAATATTACGTAGCTTTCTAAAGAACCCCGGCGTAGGGGCCCCCGCCCTTTGAATTATATTCATTTGTTTGATTTTTTATTTGAATAAATACAGTTTCCCCGCTATCAAAAACCGGAAAAAGGATGGATTTCAATTTTTCAAAAGCCAATCTTGATTCCAGCCCCTTTCCAGCTCCTATCAATTGGGTAACTGGTGCAATGCAACCCTTCAATTCCAATAAAGCATCATTAGCCGGATGTATGAGAATTACCTCTCTTTCAGGTACATCCTTTACTTCAAAATGCCATTGAAAATGAGGGCTGTACCGCTTAACTAAAACATACCTTCCTTCCGGAACACAACTCACCTGATGTCTGTTTTCCCTCCAGGGAAGTTCAATACATGAACATATAAGCATCCCGCTATGCATCAGACTTCCATTGGTTGCCGTTGGTAAATAGGTTCTAATTAATACCAGTTCCATTTTATAGTCCCTCCACTTTTACAATGGCCAATGGATTAAATGCCCCATTCTTTAATGGATATTGCATACCATTCACTTCCTGGAAAAAGCTAATTCCCAACACTAAGAATATTGGATGGGTACTATTGGCACCCACCGAATTATTCAGATTAATGATAGCACTTGCCGTATTATCCCATGGCAATAAAACAGACTCCTTATTGTCTACCACAAAAGCTTCATTTTCAAAATCAATAGCAGCTGCCGCGCTGATGATTTTATAATGCGTAGTACCTGCTGTAGCAGCAATTAATTGTGAAGGAATAAAGGAAGGAAGGTTCACGATACAATCTCCCGTAACACGGTCAATAGTTGCCTCATAGTTAGCAAAAAGACTAGTGGTTAACTTTCCATCCACATTAAACTCAAAGCCTTGCAATAGAGCGGCTTCGCCGTCTATTACATTACGCTGTCCGCGGGTGCTAACCTTGTCTTCTTGAAGCACTGCCATCATTTGTTGCGTTAAACGACCCACCACCATGCTATCCATTGCATTTTGAATCTGCCCTCTAAAAGCAGTACGTAACAATTTGCCGGCCTTGGCAGCTCTACCAAATTCAGAGCCATTTTCTCTTGTTCTTTGAAAGCTTGGATCGGTAGCAAAACGCTTAGCATCAATACCACCCTTTTCCCGAACCATGAAGCCGTCCTTACCTTTATAAAAAGTCAGAGCGCCTACGCTACCCTGAAACTGAAGAATCCCTTTTTGTCGTCCCATTTTTTGATGTTTTAAAAATTTAAAAATTGTTTTTCTTAATCATCCGTTGCTAGGGTGGAACCCCACTGAAGTATGGCATAAAAAATTTGTTTGCACAAATGTTTTACAGCAAAAACTAAAATGCAATAGAGGGGTTCCTAAAACAACATACCTTGCCGATGATGCCTTAAATGCCAAAAACATGTCAATCAAACACAAAAGATCATACACGCCGAAAGTGGACAGTGGGAGAAAAAAATAAAATGAGAGGGTTATCAATTTTTTGTAGAAACGAGATTGATAAAAAGAAATTATAACACTAAAATCTTTTTAGTGATACAATATTTTAAATGAATGGTAACAAAACAAGAAGTACCCATTTACTATACTTCCTCCCAGTCTGAAGGCAGGATAGAGTATGGATAGAAGCACTTAACTAAATCAAAATTTTATTAAACACCCATCCTATGCGCTTGCGCATACGACGAGACAAGGTGGGGTATTTTTATTTGAAAAAATGTATTTTGTTGGAGAGGTATTGTTGTATGATTTATTTATCCTGATAAAATATCTTTATCATATCTTTTAATTCTTTGTCACTAATTGCTGCTGTGTCGGCTTTATCGTAGATAGTAATCAAATTAACAATAACCTCATTTTCAGAAATCTTCATTTCACCTATTAAATTTGTTTCTAAAAGAGAAATTACCCGCGCTCCCCCGCTTTTACCACGGCCTTTGCTAGAAATTTTTAGCCTTATTTTATAAATGTTATGACCGAGTGGGGTGCCATTTTTTGGATTTGCAATCAGTTCTTTTTCTAGGTTAATTAAATCCTTTTTGAGAGAGGGATATTTCTTTAATAGTGGCTTTAATGCTATGATAAAGCTTTTAGTAACTCGAATTGTAACATTTATGCTCACTTCAGAAATTCTTTGAGAGTCTGCAGTTTGTTACCAGACTTATTGGCCTCATCCACTTCTTTTAACCCATTTTGTATACTATTGAAAATAGTTAATTTAGCTTGTAGCTTTCGATAACTGTCGTTCAAATCATCCCACACCTTTACGGGCACTAGTACAGATGTTCTCTGTCCGCTTTGATCAACGATATATTTCAAAGTATTGGGCATAATTACTTTTTTTCAAATTTAAGGAATAACTGTGACCTAAAAAGTTAGTACTCATATTTTTTAGGATGAGACACTCTTAATTCCTTCCTGGGAGGGGTAATGTTTTTGCGTTATCGTAAACATGGGGTGGGAAAAGGCAACTAGGGGTAAATTGTTTGTTTTAGTGAGCAACCACCCCGGCCATCGCTCAGTCGCTTGGCCTTCCCCTCCTATCCGCAAGCGGCAGGAGGGGTGCAAAGTTTTCCTCACTTCTCATTCCTCAATTTTCATTCCTCACTTCTCACTTCTCATTCCTCATTTCTCACTTCTCACTTCTCACTTCTCACTTCTCATTTCTCACTTCTCACTTCTCACTTCTCATTCCTCACTTCTCATTCCTCACTTCTCATTTCTCACTTCTCACTTCTCACTTCTCATTCCTCACTTCTCATTTCTCACTAATTCTTTTTCTTTTTACTTTTTACTTTTTACTTTTACCCATGTCAATTAAAATCGGAGTCATCGGCTTAGGATACGTGGGGCTTCCCCTGGCTGCTCTATTTGCTGAAAAATATATGGTGCATGGTTTTGATATTGATGCTGAGAAAATACAGTTATTAAAAAATGGGATCGACCAAAATGGCCTTTCTTCTTTCCAACAACTCACCAATCCACATCTACATTTCTCAAATAACATTAGTGATTTAAATACTTGCACACACTTAATTATTACTATCCCCACCGATATCGACGCTCAAAACAAACCGGAACTTGGGCCCTTAAAAAAAGCTACCGAAATGGTGGGAACTATTTTACAAAAAGGGATGACCATTGTCTTTGAAAGTACCGTGTATCCTGGCCTTACCGAAGAAATTTGCATCCCCATTTTAGAAAAAACAAGTGGTTTAATCTGGAAGCAGGATTTTTTTGTGGGCTACTCTCCCGAAAGAATTAATCCAGGAGACACACAAAGACCAATTGCCTCTATTTTAAAAATTGTAGCTGGAGACTCAACTTCCACGCTTGCTGATTTAGTAAACCTTTACGGTGCTGTTATTACCGCGGGTATTTATCAGGCTCCCTCCATTAAAATTGCAGAAGCCGCTAAAGTAATTGAGAATGCTCAGCGGGATTTAAATATTGCTTTTGTAAATGAGTTGGCACTCATTTTCGATAGAATGGGCATCGATACCCGGGAAGTATTAAAAGCCGCTGCTACCAAGTGGAACTTTATGCCATTCGAACCAGGCTTAGTAGGCGGCCAGTGTATTGGTGTGGATCCTTATTATTTAACGCATAAAGCAGAAGTACTTGGCTATAGTCCGCGCGTTATTCATTCTGGCAGATTGGTGAATAATGAGATGGGGAAATTTATCGCTGAAAAAGTGGTGAAAACTTTATCGCAATCAGGCAAAAATATTACGCAATGCCGGGTTTTGGTTTTAGGCTGCAGCTTTAAAGAAAATATTGGCGATACCCGCAATTCTAAAGTCTTTGACATTGTAAACGAACTCATCGATTACGCCGTAAAAGTAGATCTGGTAGACCCCATTGCAAATGCCTCCGCATTTAACACAACCAAAGAAAAAATCATTCCTTCCATTCCTGCACATACACTATATGATGCCATTATTGTAGCTGTAAAACATACTGTATTTAAAACTTTATCCCTAGAAGAACTTATCACACGTTCCACTTCAAAAGAATTGTATTTATTTGATGTGAAGGCGTTTTACAATCGGGAAGAAGCTAAAGAAGTTTGTACATTTTATTGGAGACTATAACCGATACCTCACCGATATCTGTCCATGATAATTTAAAACATCCCAACCACCTTTAAAATAATCGGCAGCAAGTTGATCTTGCGGCATGGAAAACCATTCGTAATTTAATGATTTAATAACAGCGAAATCGGCAGCTAGGATGAGTTTTTTAAACTTCCATTGAGCTACTAATTCGGTAGACAGATCAATCCAATGCCTGTTAAAATCTCCGGAAGGAGTATAGGCATAATAATAATAATCGTTATTCCTAACCACCCGCTCAAACACAAGCCCTATTTTATTAAAACCTTTAATCCAGGAAATTTCTGCACTCTGGCTATTGGAACCCGGTCCAATTCCTGCTCCAAGAGTTTTCCCATTATTGGTAAAGCCTTGACGCACATATGCGTTGGTGTACCAACTGGTACTATTAGAATCGAGCAACAAATTGGCATTATCTAATTGCAATTGGGTAAACTCTGTAGCAAATTGAATAAAACTGCCTTTATGTGGTAGTGCGAATAATTTACGTAATCCAAAAATAAATCCCTTGGGATAGCCTTGGTCTGTAAGTACATTCAAAATATTGGGAGCTTTATCTGTTCTGCCATATTCGAAATAGACTTCCGCTAAATCCTGTGGCATCATATACCGCGCATATAAAGAACCCAAAGAGGCTTTATGCCCAGCTTTTGCTTTATTAGTTTTGATGAACCCATCAAGAGGTAATAAATCGGCCAGTCTTTGCGCTTCCGATTGATAGAGATAAGAAGCACTGGTTGCACCCAGCCACAAACCTTTTATCCATTTGGGTTGCCAGTTAATGGCTACCCCTGAAATATACCTGCTTTCTTCTTTCTTGGGTTGATATATAAAATGCCCATCAAACACCCGATTGGTGTCGGGTGGCAGTATTCCAGAACTGGTTAATTGGCCGGCAATCAACTGCCATTCGAAAGAACCAATGGAAGTTTCCAGGGGCTTTACAGAATTAAAGGTAGCATGCAAAAATCCGGGGGCATTGGTAGACATCACCAATGCATTGCGCCTGCCAGGTCCCCACCAGATATTTTCGGTTGAAATACCTACCGATAATTGATTGGTGCTGTATCGAAAACTGGATTGACCAGCAAATATTTTTTGATATACCCCCGTTCCAAATTGTTGTGGCAAATCAGATTGGTTGAGGTATTTATAATACCGATTCCATAAAAAATTATATTGGAAGGATGGAAATCCCGGGAAATCAGGATTATTCGCCTTTACTAGTTCCGGGGCTATTTGTAGGGTAAATCTACCCGAGCTGAGTTTAATCCCTGCAGTTACCTGCGTTTGAAATCCGGCTGCAGGAATCATGGATGCATCGTTAATGCCCCAGGGATGATCTGAATTATTTTGAAGCGTTATTCCAAAAGGAAGTATGGCCAGTTGAAAAGGGATCTTTGATTTTTTTATTAATTTCCATCCCTCTACCGGATCAGTGCTACCCGATTGTATGGTAAATGAAGCAGTTGATTGTGCAGTGTCGGTTAATTGTTGGATTCTTTGCCAATCACGGGTAGCGTTATTAACAGCTGTCTGGGCTTCCGTTACAGAAATCCAAATGGAGAGAATGAAGAAGAATCCTATTTTAAAACGAATAAACATATGGGTTTATTAAAAATGATTGAGCCGGTATTGTACCGACAATGTTCCATGAAAATTAAAGGCCGTTTTTTTGTCTACCCATGCATAATTATCAGAATAAATAAAGCTGGTGTTTAACAGAAAGATCCAGTTTTCTTTCCGCACTTGTCCACTCAACCCAAGCGCATAATCCGTCCATTTCACATCAGTCAATAATGGATCGTTTTGGATCCTTTCTAATTGAACACCCCATTGCTTCCATCCATTAATATCTTTCAAAGAAATCGTTTGCACATTATTACCAAATCCCGAGCCGGCTCCCATAATTTGGTTTTCATGTGTATAACCCATTAAAATCTGGCCATGCTCATACCAATTACCCGCCCCTCTCACTAACCGATCTTGCGACTCTTGCATATGCGTGATCTCTGATTCAATTAATAATTTTCGATGGTTAGTTAATAAAATTAATTTCTTGTATCCAAATAGATAAGCTGCCGAATGGGTGGGCGACATTAAAAAATCACGGATATTATAACTATGATCATTCCATCCATATTCTACATACAACTCGGCATGTGCTTTTGGAAATACCCAACGGGTAAACAGGGAAATTTCCTGATCCCTTCTTTTATTATCTTCTGTATTTGTGATACTTTGCTTAAATAAAGTACTGAATACGGGAAGATAGTCGTTCATGAAATTCGATGGGGGTAGTAGCAAGTCTGAATGAAACACTTGAAACACCCGGTTAATTCCAAAGAATACACCCTTCATCCACTTGGGTTGCCAGGAAAGAGACAATGTATTTAAATAGCGCCAATCCTGCGTCATGGGATAAATTACAGACGATGCGGGCTTTAAATTAGTCACCTGCGATAAAAGCGTGGAATCAAATTCCATTCTTCCTGCTATCAATTGCCATTCGAAACTACCTATCGGTGTTTTAATAGGCCGTATACTATTAAAAGTAAGATGTAAAAAACCCGGTGCATTATTGCTCATCAACAAAGAGCTATTGGTTCCCGGACCAAACCAAAGATTTTCTGAAGAAATTCCCAAAGAAAAATTCTTAACATTCAACCGGATAGACGATTGTCCGGGAAATAATTTTTTATAGGCTCCATTAGTTGGGGCACCATATAAATCGCTTGATGCAAAATTGGGATTCGCCGCATACACCATTTCGGGCTGCAGTTGAATACTTAAAGGACCAGCTTTAGCAAAGATGCCTGCACTAATCATAGTCTGATATCCTTTAGCAGGAATCATGCCGCCATCGTTCCAGCCAAAGGGGTGGTGACTATTATATTGTTGCTTCCAAATAATAGGTAGCAAACTATATTCGAAAGGAGATTTTTTTTTACTGGCTTTGAAATGATCATTTCCTTCCAACCATGCGTTGATAGATTGATACGTAACGGTATCGCCATTGGTATAGGGCCTGGAGGTGAAGGAATAGTCTGCTGATAATTTTCCCTCCAACTGCATTTGTCGAAGGGCTTGATCTTCGATTTCACCTATTGGAAAAGATTGTGCAATAGCATTAAAACTCAATAAAAGAAAAAAGGGAACTATTAGTTGCTTCATTGATTGGCTTTTGAAAATAAAAAGGTACTACTCGTAACAATCATTCCTCCAAAAGCCCCTACTAGTAAGGCCATCCACCATTTCCACTCATTTTTCTTTAAGGGTAATTCAGGTTGGTC
>TBL_comb47_HYPODRAFT_10005221_pt1 | contig 14558 bp, 14 predicted proteins | sample TroBogypolimnion_40_FD_10682 | JGI IMG/M metagenome (IMG submission 10682)
TAATATACTTATTCTGTCTCTTTCATTCTGGCTCAAATGGGCATAGGCCTTTTGAGCCTTTTTGTTTGTCTTTTTCATGATTGTTAATACGCCCAGAGTGGTGCACTTCAAAAAGGAAGGGGGGAATATAGTGAAAACCCCTAAAACTCAGTATATGAAGACGAAAACGTACTTTCAAAGAGCTATTGCCGCCATTGGGTTTATGAACATTGCCATGGCGATGGCAGCCACAATATTAAAGGTTGCAGTAACCATTTTGCCGGCTATACTGGAATGGTCAAAAGTGTACCACCCGACGGCTCACCAATCTGGCACCTCATCAATTGAGGTCTTTGCCAACTGGTATTTCGGACTGTGGCCCATTGGAATAATTCCGCTGGGCTTAGCATCCATTTACGCTTTGATTTGGCTCGGAGTGAATCGCGCCAAAATTTATTAGAGCGCCAACGTACATTTGGGGACCCTCGTAACATCAAAACATCGATGTTGCCGGGTCTCCTTTTTTATTCCAAATGCGTGGCGTTATCCCATTCGCCTAATTTTTCCTTGATGAGCGGATAGCGGTTCAGCCCTGGATCCGTTTCCACTAAAGCGCTGGCCTCGGCTTGCGCTTTTTTGATCAGGTCCAAATCAAAGAGCGTGGCAATCTGCAAGTCCGCGAAGCCGCTTTGCGACAAGCCATAAAGTTCGCCGGCGCCGCGCAGTTTTAAATCCACTTTGGCCAGCGAAAAACCGTCGCGATATTTTGTTAAAGCGTTTAAGCGTTCAATCGTCGTGGGATTAGAAATTTCTTCGCTGGAGGGAAACAGGAAACAATAGGACTGGTGCTCGCCGCGCCCGACGCGGCCGCGGAATTGGTGGAGCTGGGATAAGCCGAAGCGATCCGCGCCTTCTATTAGCATGAGCGTCGCGTTCGGCACATCCACGCCCGCCTCAACCACGGAGGTGGACACCAAAAGTGAAATTTTGTTAGCCGCAAAGTCGGCCATGACTTTAGTTTTTTCCGCGCTCTTCATTTTTCCGTGGAGCAGGCCGACGCTGATGTCCGGAAATATGTCTTTGGCTAATTTAGTAAATTCTTGCTTAACCGATTTTACGCCGAGTTTGTCCGACTCATCAATCAAAGGGCAAATTACGAAAGCTTGCCGCCCGCTCTGAATTTCCCGGCGAATGAAATCATAGGCCTCGGTCCGGCGCTCCTCAGTAATGATTTTAGTGATGATCGGCTTCCGGCCAAGTGGCAATTCTTTAATGATGGAGAGGTCTAAGTCGCCATAAATCGCTAAAGCCAAAGAGCGGGGAATAGGCGTGGCCGTGAGCGACAGGAAATGCGGCGTCCGGTCATGATCGCGATTAAAATCTAAAAGCCGCTGGCGCTGGTTCACGCCGAAATGATGCTGTTCATCCACGACGGCCAGAGCCAAATTATTAAAATGGACATTTTCCTGAATCAAGGCGTGCGTGCCCACGATAATATCCGCGCGCTCTAAATCATCGGTTTTATGGCTCCCGGTCTGAAGGGCGATGTTAAAATTATAGTTTTCTAAAAGCCGGCGCAAAGTCGCAAAGTGCTGTTGGGCCAGAATTTCCGTGGGCACCATGAGAACCGCCTGGCGATGATTCAAAGCGACATTCAATATGGCCATAATAGCCACGAGCGTTTTGCCGCTCCCCACTTCGCCTTCCAAAAGCCGGCTCATGGGCTGAGTTTTTTCTAAGTCCAAAAGGATTTCCCAGGCCGCCTTTCTTTGTTCTTCGGTGAGCTTAAAGGGCAGGCCAGCCACAAATTTTTTCGTCTCATCTTCTTGAAATTTAATACTAATCGCCCGGCGATTTTTCAGTTCGCGCTTGATGAGCTGAGCTTTTATTTGCCGCAAAAATAACTCTGAAAAGCTGAGCCGTTCCTGGGCGGCGTTTATTTCTTCCCTTGTTTTCGGAAAATGAATTTCTTGAATGGCCGCGTTTAAACTAAGTAGACCTAAGCGCGTGCGAATTTCGTCCGGCAGCCAGTCTTTAAGTTCAGACGCCAAAGGCAGAGATTCTTTAATCAGATGCCGGAGCTGTTTTTGCGTGAGCTTGGCGGTCAGATGATAGTTGGGAATCAGGCCTTGCGTGTGCACCAGAGCGTCGTCATAGACTTTTTCATAGCGCGGGGAAATCATGGCGATTTGTCCATTTTGTTCCGTGACTTTTCCGGCCAAAGAGATTTTATCACCCGGCTTAAAACTGCGCGTTAAAAACGGCTGATTGAACCAGATGACTTTTAAGGTGTCCGTTTCATCGCTCACCAAGGCTTCGGTAATATACATCCGTTTGCGCGGACTGCGCTTGTTTTGGATGAGGTCAAGCGTGCCCACGACATTGGCGCTTGTTTCCGGCTTCAAGTCGCTAATTAAGGCGCTGGCCCGGAAGTCATCATAGCGGAAAGGGAAATAGACCAGCAAATCGCCCACTTTTTCCAGCCCCAGTTTCGCCAAAAGCTTGGCCGTGCTGGCGCCGACCCGGTATAATTCGCTGATTTTTGACTCTAAGCTTAACATAAAATAATCTTAACAAATCCCGTGCGGGCGGGCAAATAAAAAAAAGAGGCGACAGCGTTAGCTTAGCCTCTTTTGGCTTCATAAAATTACATAATCACGGCTTATTGTAAAAAACGCCGCCCCATTTTTTCCCGTTAATGCTGATTATTTGGATCCGCTCGGCCACTTTGTTCGTCTTGGCCAGGCCCTGACGGACAGCTTCAATGATGTTCGGGCACTCTGGTGTCGCTTCAAAGTCATGAAAACCACAGAGAGGTTTGCGGGCCTTCTTCACGGTAATTTTTAGACCGTAGCGACCGCTAATCGTCGGGGGATGTTTTTGGCTTTTTGCCAAATGGCCGATGAACTTTTGCCCGTCTTGGAACTCAATTTCAAACTTGTCGGTCTTACCAGATAGAAAAAGTTTGAATTTATCCATTGCCTCCGTAATCCAAAGTTCATTTTCCACTAAGGGGCGGGGCGCGTGACTGTGGTTTTTAAGCTCGTTCCACAAGGTCCCATCATCCCACATCACTAAGCGGTAAGTTTTTTTATCATCCTCTTCATAGGTATGACTAGAGATTTTTTCCACATAGCGCGTTCCCATGCAGGTCTTTATGATCGGTGTTTCGTCATCGTAGACCACAAATTTCTGGCCGAAGCGGAAAACTGGATCATCCTGTAAGCCTTCCGGAAAAGCATAGTTACCGACTAAGTCCTCGTCGCCAATGGCGTAGAACCAGGGAATAAGCAGGCCGCAGGGAACAGTCCTCTTACAGCCGGGCATGTTTGGTAGTTTTTTGTGACTTTCGGAACTACCCCGGCATTCCTCAAACGCCTTAAGCGCCAACTCTAAATTTTCCCATTCGTAGAAAATTCGTTCATGTCGACTGTTGTCGTCATAAACTACAATCCCCGCGCGTTGATCGGGCGGATTTTTAACTTCCAGGACTTCAATATAACCCCAATCCCCGGATTCGCTCTGACCGCCAGCGTATTTGTGTTGTTTAATGTCAAAACGACTAGCCCCGCCGTAGCTGCCGTGTTCGGTAACTGTCCGGTGGGTGATGGGCAGTTCTATGCTGCGCACCTCATTAGTTAAAATTGCGCTTATCTGTTCTTTGGACTCAACAGCGCAAGTGAATTGAACTAGCTGACCGCAATTTGTGCGGCCTTCGCCAAAAGTGTAGACGGTAATTTTTTTCTTTTCCTCCGTGATTACGATTATTTACGATTGTTTAGGTACGTTTATACTGCATATTTTCCTATCAGCTTAATACAAAAGTAAAAAAATATCAAGAGCCACGCGTTAATGGCCCAGATGCCAAAAAACAGGCCTAAACCTGTTTTTTGGGGCTAATCTAGTTTATGGTGCCTTCGCCAGGAATCGAACCTGGATTACAAGATCCGCAATCTTGCGTCCTATCCTTTGAACGACGAGGGCGTCAGCCTTCTCAGGCCAAAACTGCTTTCATTCTATTACAATCTAAGCAGTTTAGTCAATTGCTCGGATAGGGGCGGGTCGCTGCGCTCTAAGTCTTCATCCAAGAGGCGGACCAAAAAGTTCCGCACGGTAAGCGCGTCTAAGCGGCGCAAGGGAAGCGACAAGCGGGGCCGCATGGAGTTTTTAAACTCAAAATACAGGTTTTTCACGCTCATTTTCGGCTTATAGAGCACGCAGAAATTTTTCAGTTCATCGTAGTCATAAAAAGCCTGGCCGATTTTTACTCCCTCCGGCCCGAGTTCCACGTCCACCATTATGGTCGGCTGACTGTCATTGAAAATCATGATGATCGCGCCGATGATGACGATTAGGATGAACAGGAAATTAGCGCCGGCGCCTAAAAACACCAAGCGCCAGTGGCTGAGCGAGAAAAAGGAAAAGAAAATGCAGAGGAAGGCAATGAGTCCTGCCAGAAGATACCAGCGGCGGTCGCGTTCCGGCGCCCGGTATTCCGGCACCTGCCAGCGGAGGTATTTAGGGTTATTTTGAGGCATATTGGTTTGACAATGAGGCTTAGATTTTATATAGTGATTATACCATAAAAAATAAATAGTTTGGAGAGGTGGCTGAAGCGGTGGCGGGTTATGGTATTGATTACAATTTAAGAGCAATGGAGAGGTGGCTGAGCGGCTGAAAGCGGCAGGTTGCTAACCTGTTATAGGGTGTTAAAACCCTATCGAGGGTTCGAATCCCTCCTTCTCCGCACTGAATCAAAATCGCTTTTATTTTCAATTTTAGAGAGGACATTATATGGCTCTTTAAAAGAAATATTAGCGATTTTTTTGTTATCAATAGTAGCGTTCCAAAGTACGCCAATTAGAGTATTTCGTTGTTCGTCGGGTTTTTGAGTTAAAAACTCTTTTTGCATTGTTTTAGGCTCTAAAAACGCATTTCTTATCCGTTCCAAAGTAATATTATCTTGGCTAGATTTTTTGATTTCTAGCTCTTGTAAGTCCTTATTAATTAAAACGATTTCATTTTCTATTATCTGATTTTTAGCCTTATAGTCGCCCTCTAAAACGACTTTATCTAGATAACCGTCTATCAGAACTTTCTTGCGTTCATCGAGCGTTTTAAGCCTATTTTGAAGACCGAGGATAGCCTCTTCTAGATAAGACAAGACATTACCGCTTTCTTTTAATTTAGCCCGATAGACGAGATTAACGACTTTTTCGTCAAAGATTAATTCATTAAAAACTCCGTTCAATTCCGTTGATAGATTCTCCTCTTTGATATAGGCCTTATGCTCTTCGCAAACATTCTTGCCGTTAGTGCAGTAATAATATGTCAGTCGTCCCTTTTTCTTCGTGGCTGTTAGCAGACAGCCACACTTGGCACGCCTTAACATACCCCGAAAAGCGAAAGGAATATTTTGTTTTTTAATATGGGATTTTTTAGTCAGCATTTCTTGTACCTCGTCAAATAGTTTCTTGGAGATTAGCGGTTCATGAGTGCCTAAATATTTTTCATCATCTCTTTCCATTATTCCGCAGTAAAAAGACTCTGATAGCATTTTATGAATCTTGCTCTTATGATATTTATTATGCGCCCGACTTCTAAACCCCTCTTTAAACAGGGTATCAGCAATTTCCTTAACGCTATATTTTCCCGTTTTATACATCTCAAATATTTTAACGATATATTTTCCTCGTGCTTTATCAATAATAATTTTACTGTTTTTGTTCAAGTATCCCAATGGTGCCAAATTAGGCCAACCGCCTTTTTCCAGTTTTGCTCTTATTCCTCTTTTTACATTTTTACTCAAGTCTAGAATATACTGGTTAGCCATTCCGCTTTCCACATTAAAAAGCAGAGCGTTGTCGCCTGGCAAATACTGCCGTTCCATAGTCTGAATTATTTTTAATTCATTCTGTTGCAGTAGCCATTGAATAGTAGCCGAGTCTATCGGGTTGCGAGAAAGCCTGTCTATTTTCCAACAGATAACGCCCTGAATTTTACCTCGCTTGATCAAATTAATAAGTTCGGAAAATTGCGGTCTATTATCTGGTTTCTTAGCTGATTTGCTTTCTCTAAAAGTCTGGATAATATCTAGCCCCAGAGTTTCGGCTAATTTTAACATTTCTTTCTCTTGTGAATCTAGAGAAAGAATTTGCCGACTGCTGTCTTCGGTAGACTTTCGGCAGTATAAGGCGTATTTAATTGTTTGTTCATTTTTGTCGTTCATATAATTATTATTTAATAATCAAAAAGGGCAGTCCTGATTCACCCAACATAACAAACTAGCCCAAAGGTTAATTTATCGTTTGGCAGAACTGCCCATTTCGAGCGACAAAGGTATTTGTTAAAAAAATACCCTGGGCATGTCTGTTTATTATGTTAGGTGAATACTCTTAATATACTAAAGAACAGGTTAAAAATCAATATCGTCTAAAGAATGGCCAGTTAGTATCTCGGCAATGTTCTCGTCTAACTCTGGAAAGTTTGAAAGGTCGTATTGCTGATAGTTAAACCAGCGCATAAAATTCACTGGCTTGCCGATAGTGTCATTAATGTCGCTATTGTTATATTCTGTTTCGCCGTCATATTTATAGACCAAAGATTCCGAGGGCAGTTTTGATTCCACGAGCGACACGACCTCCACGAAAGAATTTTCCTGCGGTTTGAGCAGTCCCTTACTGGCGATATATTTTTTCTGCCGAGGACAGTTATTTTCAAAGACGGATTTCTGAATGTATTTGATAAAGTAGAAGATTATTTTTTGCAATTGCGCTTGATTTTTTATTTTAGTAAAATTTCTATCCTTTCCGCCAACCATTATGCGACCCTGTCCCCAGATATCAAACATCTTTTTATAAATGTTTTTGATATAGGGCAGATTAAAAAAAATCATATGATAATGAATCGCTCCTCGTTTCTGCAGTTCAAAGACCGCCAGATATTTTAAGTTGCTTTGTTTTAAGTCTTTGCCCTCGATTCCATTAGTTTCATAATTTAATCGGCGTATGAATTTAGTAAATTCATAGTTAGCTTTTTTAAGGTCAGTAATATTCTCGGCGAATGTTAATGTCAGGGTAATTGGCAAATATGGCTTGCCCTTTTCTTTAAACCATAAAAAACAATTAGCCATAATTAATCGTTTAATCATTCGCTTGGCACGCCTGGCGGAAGACTTGAGAATTTCCTCTTGGCTAGCCTTGGGCTTAGGGAATTTCTTGGCCTCCTCAATTTCTTCCTCGGTTTTGATATGTCGGATTCTACGTTCAAGGTGAATATCACGACCAAACTGATATATTTCTAAAAGCGACCCAGATTTTACTAGTTTACGATTAGATAAGTATTTATTATCTTGTTGTTTCATATGTTTATTATTAATCTAGTTCTAATTAGAAGTTCTCTTAACAAGGATAACTTTTTCTTTTCGGCTCCCCCTACGGGGGAACCGCCGAAAAGAAAAAAAGAGCTATTCCTTATTAAAGAGAGAGTTATATAAATTAACGAGAGATGTTAAAAAAGAATCAGCCTCGTCAGGAGTAATTGCTCGCCCATACAATCCGCTGAAATATTCTTGGGTGTCAGCTATCAGTTGGTCGTCGTACTTAGTCATGACTCCAGTTTACAAAAAGAGCCCCGCACCATTGTGAGTGCAGGGCTCTTTGCTCGGATTAGTTATTTTTACAGGTATTTATGATTGATTTGGCACCAACCATTCTTTTCTGTCGTATAGCTTATAAAGTCATTAATTTTATTATTTGTGGCTTTTGAGATTTTGCGATTTAGTTTATCGCAGGCATGGCGGAATCTTTGCCGATTACCCTCATAGTCTTCCTTTAAATAATCTTCCGATATTTCCACGAAGTCCGTTTGGTTAGTTAGGTCTTTAGAGAAGATAGCCTCTAGAATATAATGATCTATAGGCTTTTCACTTTTGAGAGCGATTTTTATCTCTTGGCCTCGGATATATAAGATGCTATTTTCTTTATCAAAACTAATAGGCAATACGGGTTTATTACACCTCAAAAACGCTTGAGAGTCTATTGTATCAATAATATGCTTATTAATTATTTCCATTGACGAGTCTAAAAATTGAGCCGAAGTTATAGCCTTTTCAGGTAAATTTTTAATATTATGAGCAGGCATTATAGAAAATGAATCTTCCATAACATCTTTTATTAACTCATTAGTTCTTTCTATATCTCCCGCCTTTTGGCTGTCTTTTATTTCTTGCATTTCAATAGATACAATCAGCAGGCAAAGTAAATTTACGGGCATAAGAGCCATAATTGAAACATCTTGTTTATTTTCTAAAGCCTTTTGCCAGGTTTTAAATTCTTGGCTAAATATGGGCATTCCCGAAAGAGTTGAGGGGTCGAGTATATCTATACTTATATTATCGAATTCTTTGTTTTTTTCTGGACTCTTAACTGTCCCTTTCATTACCTCTAATTGTTTATTTACGTAAACAAAAAGAGGGTCTAATAATTTTTTAAGATAAGGCTCTGATTTAAGAAAGCTAATATAATCAAAAATCACTTCAAAGCTCTTGAAATGGCCTGAATTTTTCTTGAATTGACGGTTAAAGTCGATTAATTGGTCTTTGATTTTGTCAGTAGTCATGGAGTTATTTTGGCATAGATTTAGCGCTTAAACAATGTGGTTGACAAAATTGCCATAAATGTGCTATTTTTATAATAGTCAACTACTGAAGATTATTAAAACTATGGATATTGAAGAGATAGATAACAATCAAGAAAATCAAGAAAAAAAGATTGAGCCAGAGAAAAGTGCTCAAGAAATAAGACAACAAAGATTGTCTACTATTGATAATGAGTTGGAGAATTTTCAGAATGCTTATAAAAACGAAGAAGATATAAATATAATGTCTTCTCAAAAAGAACAAGAATTTCAAGACATTATTAAAAATTTAGAAATAAATCCAGGACAACCATTAAGCCAAGAAAGTGTCGCTATGATTCATAAAAATATAGTTGATGGCGCCATGCAACAAGTTCAGGGTGAAAATGAGCATCTAGATAAATTAAATATAAAAAAAACTATTCTTGAAAACTTGGATGATGATGATTTTAAAAAGAAGATTTCTCCAACAAAAGCTGAAAATTTAACGGAGGATGTATTTGATAAAGCATTAGGGCAACTATTAATAGCGGATATTGATTTGCCCAAGAATGAAAGAATAAAACTATTTCGACAAACACTTGAATATTATGCAAAAAAACAACCTATCGCAGAAAGTCCTGTTTGGCATTCGACTAGTTCATATTCTTTAAGAAAAGGATTAGAGGAGGGCTTTAGTGGGGGTAAAATATCGGGGGGTGAAAACGCCAAGCAAGAATCTGTTGGAAAACCTCTTTCGATAACTCATCCAGATTTTTTAACCGCTGAAGATTTTCAAGAAATGTTCGCCAGGCTTTGTGCTAAAGGAAGCGAATCTTTAATTGTAGATTCAGAAAAAATAACAGGCGATTCATTACCAAAAATCTTTTTTGAATCTTTTAGTAAGCAATTGACTAACGACGAGAAAAAAGAGTTTATGGCAAAACGATTAAATCTGGATAGCGCTTCCAACGCCGTCAATAAGGAAACGGATAAGATTTATAAAGAATATGAAAATAAATACGGGACAGAGGGGGAGAAAAGAGCCAAAGAATATTTACGCACCAAAGAAGCATCGGAAAGATTAGAAGAAGCCGGGAAAAGTGCATTAAAAATTGCCCCAGATAAAATAACGGAAGAAATGATTAATAAAACAATTTCCCCGGAAGCCATGAAGACTGCTATAAATGATTTTGAAAAAAGAAGTTATGTTCCGCCAGTTGAAAAAATTGAGCAAGAAATTTTGCCAACTATCAAAGATGAAAAACTAAGAGAAGAATTAAAAAATGAGGCACATTCCCCATTCCCATGTTTGATCACCTTTGATTTAAAGGGAAAAGAAGAACAAGCCCATTCAATCATGAAAGGTGAAACCCCAACTCATATTCCTTTTGAAGACCATTTTTATGGCACTTTTAATTCTAATGATATAAAAGAAATACGGGTTCCGTTAAATAAAATGGAAAAAACAAAAGATTGGTTGATTCAAAAAGGTTTAATCGACGTAGAGATTGTGCCCATGGAAGTTTACGAGGTGAAAAGAATTATAGAGGATTGTATATAAAAATAAGTCGGTTTAAATAATAAAGTATATTTAGGAAAAAGATTTTAAACTATATAATACCGTTCCAAGTGCGTCCCACCCTCTCCGCAAAACTAAAAAATAATCCATAAAATGGATTGTTTTTTAGTTTTCTGGATAGAGATTCGAACAGGATTGTAGTGAGCTAGTCGGCGCTCAGCAGAGCGACGACGCAGCGAACGATCGGAAAGCATCCGGGGGGAGCTTTCCACAATCCCTGGACAACGAACGAGCCCGCGACTCCGCCGGCTGGCAGAGGGCGAATGAGGCGGAAACCCCTCCTCCCAATACGGTTCTCGAGAATATAGATAAAAGAAATAAAAAATAAGGGCGAGAAAAAGATTTCCCGCCCCGCTCTTTGGTCTTAACACATGCTTTTGACAAACTCGTACATCGCTTTGGTCAAATTAGCAGCCGCTTTTTTGTTTTTCGTGCCGTTAATATTCAGGCACTTAAAATACAAATGCAGTCCGTAGTAATCAAACAAAGCAACATCCTCATCATTTGGGCCTAGCGTTGGCTGGTATGGTAAACGGTTTTTGTAATCGTCTCCCTCAACATAGCCATGCTTCAAGGCAGCAGCAACAATTTCTCTAATCTTGTCGGTGCACTTACGGCGCAAATGTTTGTCGGTCCACCTGGCTTCAGGCGCGTTATATAAGGCTAAACATAATTCGTCAGCCGCTTTTTCGCGCGCTTCTTTGCTAGTTCCAAAAAAATATATAACGTTTCCCACGTCATATGCTTCATCTGGCCCATTGTAGGCGGTTAAACCAAGGTTAAACACCCACCATTTTTTTGTTTTTTCCATTGTTTTTATTGTTTTATTTATATGGACCTAAAATTTTACCTTATGCTTGCTTGCAGAAGGCCAAAACAATAGTCTAATGGACAAAAAATTGATGTTTAAGAACTTAAAATAGTATAACAAATTATTCTTAACTTGTCAAGGCTAAGATTATCATTGGTATTATAGCTAATATTATATAATGATTTGAAGTAAATTAGTAAAGCTCTTTAACAAAGAAGTTAATAAATGAATTAGCTATTGGCCAGAATCTTTGAATAGGGTTTTGACCAATGGCTAGTTCTCATTATTATTAACTTAATTAACTTAAAAAAGGAGAATCACATGAAAAGTGTAGTGCTCGTTGTTATCAGTATGTTTATGTTTGTCGGCCTGGCAAAGGCCCAAACCACCACCGTAACCAATGCCCAGCTGGAGGCTTTATACAAAAGCGCCCCGGATCAGGCTTGGGGAATCACCTCAAGCAATTATTCCCTGACAAATTATGAAGGAAATCAGAAAATTGTTTTGCCCGCCGGGAAGGGCTTAATTTTTGCTTCTGATGTGGCCAGCGACAGCCTGGCTCCTAAGGCGTCCCCTGGAATGCGTCTGGTCAAAACGGATCAGCTCGGGGAAACAGTTCGGGTGTGCTACCGAAACAAACCTTTTTTCCAACTCGAGGCCAAGCATTTTGGTCAAAAAGCCTCAGTACGGTTCACCCTCCATGAGCAAACAATTGATAAAAATAGTTTTGCTTTTATCCACGGGTATTTTGATTTTCAGGGAGAAGTTGGAGGCCTGTATATAAATGGGAAAATAATTTCCCAGTATATTATGGTTAAAGGCGGTGTTCCATTCGTACCCATGTCGGTTAAAAAGGTCGATCAAAAAATTATTGTTAATTTTGAAAGCGCCAACGAAGCCGCGCTGTACGCCTTGTATAATGAAACAACAGGGCAGCTGACTTTGCCGGCTGATTACGAGGCGATTCAAAACGATTACACGACAGCTTCAAAGAAGCTGAAATAGGTAAGAAGCTTAGTTGCTATTAAAAGGAGGTTCAAAGTTTAGGACTTCCTTTTTTATTTTGGGTTTGACAGGGGCAAGGAAGCAGAGTTGTGGGAGAAGCCAACTGTTCGGAATTTCCGAACAGCTCAAAATAGGCCATAAGAAATATCCCTTAATTCTTCTCGTCTATTTTCTTCCTCTGGTCGTACTATCTATCGCGCCCCCTCTTATTAATTTTTCTCTCCGTATATGCCAAACAATAAAACAAAAATAGTCGCTGACCCGGCCAAGCAAGAATTATTCATCGTCCGGGAATTTGACGCGCCCCGCGAGCGGGTTTTTCAGGCCTTCACCGATTCCAAAACGCACGCCCAGTGGCGCGGCCCGCGCGGCTTCACGATGAAGCTGGAAAAGTTTGAGCCCTATAGTAATGGCGGCTACCGGATTACCCACACGGATCCGCAGGGGAATAATTTTTTCTTCCATGGCGTCTACCACGAAGTCATGGCGCCGGAACGAATCATCAGCACCTTTGAGTATGATAATTTGCCGGAAAAGGGGCATGTTGAATTGGAAACCGTTCGCTTTGAAGAACTGCTGGGCGGGCGCACGCGCGTCACGACACAGGTTGTCTATCAATCAGTCGCCGACCGCGACGCCATGTATGGCAGCGGCATGGAGCAGGGCTTAATTGAGGGCTATGAACAGCTGGATGAGCTTTTGGCTAAACAAAGTTGAAGGTCGGGTAAATTCTGGATATGAAAAAACCCCAGTAACTTCTATTAAGTCATGGAGCCTTTCGATGTATTTATTACATCAATTTGAAATCTTCGTCATTTCATTCGGGCTGAAGTAAATAACTTCGCCTTCATAAAGTTCGGGATCGCAGTATTCTCTTTTGATAACAATAATTGCTTTATTGTTACTAGGAATAATGTTCACTTGGACATCTGTCCAATAGTGCCCCCCGAGCAATTTACCGACCTTGAGAAGCAGGTCTCTTTTTTGGTCTTCTTTTAATAAGTCGGCGGCCCAATTCTCTTTACTAAGAATTACGAGCTTACTATTTCCGTAACCATCGTGAACGATAATGGCCGGTTCGCTGGCCTCGCCATTGAATTTTTGAAGATCTCCCATTTTTTATGGTTTTTTGGGGTTAGTGAATGAACGGCCCGGTTTTTAATGATTTAATAATATCATATTATAATAATAATGTCAAGAAAATTTGAATAGAGCTATAAAAATCTATTTACTACTTGATTTATCTGCTATTTACTGCTATTATCTGATATATAATATATATCATTAATTATTTTCTATTATATGAATGATAATAATCAAATATTTGATAATCGCTTAAAAAACCCCGATCCGCACATTGTGGCGCTTTTGGCTGAGATTGATGGCTTAAGGGGAGAATTTAAAGTGGGCTTGCGTTTAACCCCGCAGGCCATTACTAGTCTAAAAAAGTCGACTTTGATTACCTCCGCCGGTGCGTCAACGCGTATTGAGGGTTCCAAGATAAGCGATCAAGGAGTCCAGAAAATCATGGAGAATTTAACTGTCTCCAAATTTGCCGATCGAGATTCTCAAGAAGTTCAGGGCTATCTGGAAACTCTGCAAAACGTTTTTGACAGCTATCAAACTTTAAAGCTTAGAGAAAGCAGCATTCAGTCATTACATAAAGAGCTGCTCAAGTATTCGACTAAAGATGAGAGACAGCGTGGCCAGTATAAGAAAACCGAGAACGCGGTTGGCGTCGTGGGGCCAGACGGCCAAGTGATTCAAATAATATTTGAAACGACGCCGGCCTACCTGGCGCCGATTGAAATGCAGACGCTAGTTGAATGGACAACGGATGTTTTGGACAATAAACGTTTTCATTCTTTGCTTATTATTGCCAATTTCATTGTTGAATTTTTAAAGATTCATCCTTTTGAAGACGGCAATGGACGCCTGTCGCGCGTTTTGACTAATCTTCTTTTGCTTCATGGCGGTTATCAGTTTACTCAATATGTATCGCACGAGCAGATAATTGAGAAACGGAAAGATGAATATTATATTGCTTTGCGTAAATCTCAAATGACTTTAAAAACTGAACAGCCCACGATTACCCCCTGGCTTAACTTTTTTTTAGCTGTGGTAAAAGAACAGGCTTCAAAAGCGCTGGTTTATTTGCAAGAAGAGGATATAGAAGACAGGCTGTCACCCAAACAGCGGGTTGTCTGGCGTTTTCTAGTTGGGGTTGACGAGGCTAGCCCCAGCGAGATTGTTGAAGGTACGGGTATTCTTATGCCAACTGTCCGACAAGCGTTAAATTATTTAATTGATCTTAAAAAAATTAAAGCGATCGGCCGGGGCCGCGGTACCAGATATCAAAAAATTTAATTGTAATAAAACCCCCTTTTTAACGTATTATTAAAGAGAAGCTAATTTATAAACATCGCAAAAATATGAAAAAATCGCTAAAGAAAGCCATTTTTATCAGTCTCGCCCTGGGTTTCGCCTTAGTTATGACAGGCGGGGCGGCTCAAGCCGCGAACACCAACCAGACCCTAAAAGGCCAGATACTGCTCCAGGTCCAAG
>TBL_comb47_HYPODRAFT_10005223_pt1 | contig 14555 bp, 9 predicted proteins | sample TroBogypolimnion_40_FD_10682 | JGI IMG/M metagenome (IMG submission 10682)
GACCTGGCTGGAATCGCTTTGAGGCGCATTTAATCGTCATCAAAAATGTTAAGTTCCCCAACGCCGAAGCCTTGGGGAACTGGGGGAATCTGTCTCAACTCAACATTTTTGAAGACTCAACATAACGGGATGACGGTATTCTTGCTGATGTATTCGGTAATGTCCTCCTTCGTGTAATACGCCCCCATTTGTTTCTGGTTGATGTATTTTTCGAAGATGTAGCCGAGGACATCGGGATTTATCTCTTTGTCGTTCTTGAGCGGGCGTTCGTCCAAATGCCACTGGTATTCGTCGAAGTAGTCGAAAACGCGTTTGAATGCCTTGTCGTCAATCTGGATTTCCTTGCCGTAGCGTTCCGGTCGTTCCAATTCGTGAACATCGAACAAGCCGCCGTTGAGATACGGGATGTTGCCAAGCAACTTTTCCAAGTCCGCCGCGCGATCCTTCCGGCGTTTACCAAAGCCTTCGTGAAAGAGCCGCAGCAGGAAGTAGCGGTAAAACGTGTAGAATTTGTCTTTGCCCTGCTCCTGCTGGCAGCGGGCCAGCCGGTTGCGGAGGTAGTTGGGATCGCCGTCCAAGAAACCCTTGCGCTGGATGAAATAGACGAACATCAGCCGGTTGAGCATGACCGACGCATACCATTCGCGGTCGGCGACCTCGCCGATGCCATCAATGAATTTGAGAAACGCCTTCCGGTGCGTGTCAAAATCGCGGTAGAACGCCTTGGTCACCTTCTCGATGTCGAACGCGGCGCGGGCACCGGCGGAAAGCGTGAGGGTGTGAACATCGCCCCTTTCTTCGTCTTCGAGCGAAATGTAAAGGTGCTGGAGTTTCTGGAGCAGCGAATCGCCGGGCTGGGAGCGGTTGAACTCGTGCGTGCGGGCGGCGAGTGGCTTGCCTTGTTCACGCCGCACCCACATCCAGGACTGCGTCGCGCCGTCATGGATCGGGAAAACGATGAGATGCTCGAAACTGGTCTGCGTCAGGGCACGATCCAGTTTCAACCGCGTGGTGTGATCGGGCAGCTTGCCATCGGGACATGCGCATGACCATGCGGTGAAACCGCGCTTCTCTGCGATGGCGCTGAACGCATAATCCGTCTCGCCGACGCGGAGCGTGAGCTTCTGGCGGGCGGGTTCCCACCCGAGTTCTTCGACGAACAACTTGGTGAGGTTGCCGCTTTGGAGCAGCGGCCGGGCGCGTTGGAAGTCGAGAGGCATAGGCTAATCTTTGCGGATACCGAGTGAGCAGATTATTTTGGGTTCGCGGGCCTCAACGTCGTCCTTGGGCACGCACAACCGGTCTTCTTCTTGAAGCGACAGCACGAGCGCGACGAGTTTTTCATCGCTGACGCCGGTTCGCATTTCGCGGTTAAGCAGGTCGCGCGCGGCCTCGGTCAACGGCGCTTCGTAAATTTCATCAATCGCGACATGGAGCGGCTTGATGTCGAACAGGCTGTCCTTGACGTTGGCGGCGTAATCTTTCAACCGCTCATATACGCGGCGCCGCGCACTGGACGGTTTACCTAACTGGCCGCCCGTGGTGATATGCTCGGTCTGGATGCCAGCGACGGCTTTTTGCACGAGCGGATGATGATTGGCCAGACGCGGGAGCGCGGGTGTGGCCGGCTCGCACGCGGCGGCGCGCAAAATCTCGTGCTGTGATTCCGTGACGGTTTTGCCGTCCTCGTCCACCCAGGCCAGCGCGTCGTTGCCATCGGCGGTGCGGACATAAACCATCGCGCCGGAAGTGGGCTGCGGGCCGGCGGCGCCGGCGGGCTTGGCGGCGATGGCCGACAATGCCTTGGTGGAAAACACCACGCCGGGCAAATCGGGGATGATTTTTCTCAGCGCCGGATTGGTGTCGCAGGCATTCTTCCAAATCTGGTAGGCCAGCGACGCGAGATCCACTTCATCATCCGCCGGGTCGTCCAGGATGCCGGATTTTTCCGTGAACAGGTCGCGAATGACGGTGTCGTGTTTTTCGTCCTCGAAAAAGGTCTCGTCGGTGCCGACGACCTCGGCGTTTTCGCTTAAGCGCTGGCGGACACGCGAGCGCAACCGAATTAGCCGCTCGACACCATCCGCCGGCACGAACGAGTAGCACAAAATCTGCTCGGCTTTCTGGCCGATACGATCCACACGGCCCGCCCGCTGGATGAGGCGGATGATGGCCCACGGCAAATCGAAGTTCACCACGATGGCGGCATCCTGCAAGTTTTGACCCTCGCTCAAAACATCGGTGGCGACGAGCACGCGCAATTCCTCGGCAGGTGCAACGTAGTTGGGATTGCCTTTGTCCTGCGCCTTGTTGCTGATAGGACTGAACCGGCGGGCGTATGCGGATGGCTCCTCGGTGTCGCCGGTGACGCCGGACATTGATTTCAGGCCGCGCGATTTCAACTGCTCGGCCAGATACGACACCGTGTCGGCGAATTGGGAAAAAATGAGGACTTTCTGGTCGGGATGTTTTTTGGCCAGGAGCTTGAAAAGTTCCTCCAGTTTTTTGTCCTGACCGGGCTGCCAGCGGCCCGCGAGTTCCAAGATGGAGAACAGCCGTTCCGCGTCCTGCCGCAGATGTTCGGCGAGGTCCTCGACAAAAACATCCGGGCGCAACCATTCAAAATTGCGATGGTGTTCGTCCTTGAGCATCTGGTAGCCCTCGGCCCCGGCGGCGGTAAAATCGGCGAGCGATTTGGCGGTGATTTCGGTGGGCTTGGCCGGGGCTTTGTCATCCGAGCCGAACAACGAACTTTCGCTATCGTGATCTTCGGCGCGGGTGTCGAACAAGGCCTGATCCTGGGTGCCGACGGGCAGCGGCAATTTATTTTCCAACGCATGTAGGAAAATAAAATTGCGCAGGATATGGCGCCGCACCGAGAGCAGGAACGAATGGCCGCTGCTTTCCAGCCGCTTGAAAAGATTGGTGCGGCAGAAACCGATGAGCCGTTTGCCGGCGCGGGACAGATTGTCCATCAGCTCGGCCTCGTCCTGCGACGGCGGCACGTCGAGCGTGGGCTTGAGATAATTGGCGAGACCGTAACGCGGCAAATGCAACACACGAACCGTATCCACCACCTTGTCGGAATACAGTTTTGCGTATTGGTCGTCCGGATCGTTGTCGCGGATGCGAAACGTGAGCGTCTTGGGTTGGCGCTTGGGAAAATGGAACCGGCTGCCGCCTTCAAGAATCAAAAACCGGCGATCTTCCTTGGCCTTGGGCTGGTCGCACTTGGAACATTTATCATGGGTGGGCAGCAGCACGGTGGTGCACTTGGGACATTCCGTGAACGCGTAGTTGCGCTCAACGAAGCTGCGCGTGCGCCGGACCATGAACAGCCGCATGAGTTCGCGCCAGTCATCGGGATGATTGCTTTTCTCAAACGCATTGAGGCAGTTCAGGGCGCACTGATGGCGGCGGGTAAATTCGTCGGGCCGGCCATCGCAATCGCGGCGCAAGTATTCCTCGGGCCGGATGCCGACAACGTCGTCGGGATTCAGGAACAGACGAAGCTGGTTCGCGAGATCAACGTAGGCTTTGTTGTAAGGCGTGGCCGAAAGCAGGATGCACTTACTGGCGTTGCGGGACAGATAATCGCGCACGGCGGCCCAGCGGCGGCCCTCGCGATTCCGCAAGTTGTGGCTTTCGTCGATGATGACGACGCGGTAGCGGCGGAGATCGGGCAATTCGTTTTGCGCCTGCGTGATGGACACCACCTCGGCAATCAGGCGATAGCGGTGGGCGTAATCCTTCCACATGCCGACGAGATTCTTGGGGCAAATGATGAGCGTTTCCAGCGAGCGCGGCGGGTCTTGGAATACACGCGCGAGCGCGGTAGCCATCAGGGTTTTGCCGAGGCCGACGACGTCGCCGAGAATCACGCCGCCACGTTTCTCCAGATGGCGCGCGGCGATGCGAACAGCGGCGGACTGAAATTCCAGCAGGGTGCCGCGCATGTCCGCCGGGATGGTAAACTCGGACAGGCCGGCGCGGGCTTCCTCGGCCAAGTGGTAGGCCATCTTGACGTAGATATGATAGGGCGGCGGACATTCCGGCCGCGCCCAACTTTCATCAATCACCTGAATCAGTTCTTTGGTGATGTCAATGCACCAGCGGTCTTTCCAGCGGTCCTCAAACCAGCCGGATAATTTTTTCGTGGCGTCATGGTCGAGCACGTCCACATTGAGCTCGCCCTGATAGGACAGGCCGGACAACGTGAGATTGCTGGAGCCGACAAATCCGGTGATGGGGTTGTTGGGATCGGGACGGAAGCAGAGATATAATTTGGCGTGCAGCGTGTGGCGGAGAAATAATTTCACCACCACCTTGCCCGTTTTGAGTTGGGCCGAGAGACGGCGCAAGCCGGCTTCGTCCTCGTCGTTAGGTGCGCCGAAGGTGAGTTGGGCGCGAAATTCCTCGGCGAGCCGACGTTTCAAGCGGATGACGGCCTGCTGGCTGATTTCATTTTCCTGCGGCAACAAACTGTAAGCCGCGCGCAATTCTTCCTGGGCGAGCCGCTGCATCCCGACGAGCAGCCGGCATTGCTGTCCTTCACCGCCCGGCCACTTCTCGATGAGGCCATCAATCGCCTTCCAGCCGCGCAAATTGAAGTAGCCGACACAAAAATCTGACCGCTGGGAAATCTCCAGTGTTTCCCGGAGCGCGGGCAGGAGTTCGAGGGCGATGTTGTCGAATATGCGTGGCATGGGCTAAGTCTTCTTTGGTCCGACAAACCGAACTTTAGGTTTGGTGGGTGCCGGCGGTGGCGGTGGGGTCCCCAAGCCTTTGGGCGGCTCATTCAACGGTTTCAAGTTGAGCAGAACGTAGCCAGGCTTTTTCTTTCCAGTCCGCGTCACGACCGTCGAAATTTTCAACTCGGCCAGCGTGAGCTTGGATGTGTAATGGAGATTCCAGTCGGCGACGGTGCTGTCGCTCAATTCATCCGACAACGAGCCGCGAATCCAATCCCCGCCGTCAGGACAAAAATCGAACTGCCAGGAATTTGTCAGCAAGCCGCCAAAAACACCGGGGAGGATGGTGGTTTCTTCCTCCAGATCGGCGGTGGAAACGCGGTCGTAGGCGTCGGCGATTTGGTTAGGGCTGAGTTTGGTTTCATGGAAACCGGTGACGATGCGGCAATCGCCCGCGCTGGAATGCAGCGTTTCAATGAAGCGTTTCAGGGGGCGGAACACGCGGGCGTCATACTCCGCCAAGGCCCGCTCGAATGTGGCGTCGCTTTCCACCGTGGCTTCGACCAAGAGGCTGATTTGCAGCATGGCGTCGGAAAGATTTGTGGCGGCCACGAAGTCTTCGACTTGTTTCTGCGACAGTTGCAAACCGAACGAGGCGCGCGGCAGCGCGGTGAGAAAGAGCTGGGTTTCCGCCTCGCGCCGCCGCCGGCCAAACCGACGCAGCTTGCCGTAATTTTTGGCCGAGTAGTGGTCGCTGACCATGTTCTGGTAACTTTCCAGCACGCCGGAGGCGAAGGTGACTTCGAGGCCCTCGGTGCCGAAGGCGGCGCCTTCGCGGAAAAACAGTTCGGTGGCCGGGGTCAGGGGCGGATTGGCTTCGAGCTTCCGAATCCGATCTTCGATGTCCTCGACGTGCCCTCGCAGGAGCGGCGTGGCCAGCGGGTCCGCCGGCGTGGATTGGAGCAATGACTTCAAGCTGGCGAGTTCAGCTTGGAGATCTTGGAGCTGACGAAGGGGTGTCATGATTATTCCGATTCTTCGAGACGCTGCAAGGCCTGCGCGTCATCCTGAACGGTGTTGAGGCTGATTTGGAGCATCCCTTTCCACACGCCGGTTTCCGATTGGTGCGAAAGCAGGCCGGCATAATAGCGGGTGTGGCTGATGAGGGCGGGCAACTCAAAATCCAGATTCACATAGTAATGATCCACCCGATAAACCCGGCGGCTGGTTTTCAAATCATCCACGCGGGCTTTGAGCTCCGCAAGCAACGGGTCTTCCAAGACCGGGGACGGTCGGCAAAAGGTCACGACCTGAATATGTTCGGGGTCGGGGTGACGGCCGCGATCCTTTTCCATGAAGCGGCCATCCAGCCACTGGAATCCGTCGATCATCTCAAGCTCGGTCAGCGCCTGGCGTAGCTGGAGGAAACCTTTGAGGATGTTTCGCCGCGCCTGAGTCGTGCCAAACTTCTCGCATAATTCGATGGTGGTGGTGAGGTAGGGCGAAGCTCCGTTCATGTCGGCCGGATTGCCGTTGTGCGGCGGGAGGACCCCCTGCGAATTGTAGCCCGGTATAGCCATGTCATTATCAACGCGATGGCCAAGCCAAACACGATTCGCTGCGCGGATCGTCCGCCCGCGGCAAACCGAGTTCGAATTTGCATTGCAAATGTTGTTTCATGTCCTTCGCGCTTAAGCGCGAATGATGACCCCACACAACCCCACTGGTAAAGCAAAGAGTTTTTTTGGTGGCACTGGTTTTGGCGCACGCGGCACCGTCCTCGGCAGTCCGCCGGCGCGGGCGCGAGTCGAAAAATTTGATGCTCATGCTGGCGATGGTAGCAGGAGGGGTAGGACAAATACGGTCATAGGCTCGGAATAAAAACCGCCTCCAAAGCGACCAAAAAGGCCACCGCCTGCATTAAAACTGAAGTCGCGTGTGTTATTCGTTTGTTATTCATTTTCGACTTTTGGGGAAAGAAAAACCCTCGAAAACCTTTGTTTTGTTGGGGAATATGAAGATTGGAGCGGGTGAAGGGAATCGAACCCTTGCCCCAAACTTTCAAAATCCACAATATATTGCATAATAGCTACTTGCAAAAACAGCACTTTTGTCAATTTGTGTCATTTTATGTCAATTTGGACCATTCTGTTGTTACAACTTGTTACAACTTTTTTACCGGTTTGGTGGCCAAAAGTGTTGAAAAACGGATGTTGCGGTGCATCACGCGGGCAGCAGGCTTAACAGGTTGGCTTGGACGTAGCTTCCGGCCGCCTGTGGGTCATAGCTGATTCCATTCCGAAGCAACGGCTCCATATCGGAACAGAATCCACGGTCGCGCAGGTGTGCCTCCAGAATTCCCACAAACTCGGCGCGGCCCGCCTGGGTCCCCTCTTGTCGCATGTAATGCTGGAATGATTCAATGATGCCAGACGGACCAACCGGACTGGTGGACTTCGTCAGCGCCCAATACAAATCGAACAAATCACGCCCGCGCCTTCGCTGGAACATGGCCCGCATCTTGGTGCCCAACATCTCATGGATATCGTATCCCTTGATCCGCGTTTGGACGGATGTATCCCGGAAGGGAAAACTAAACGGTATCTCAACTACAGAACGATGCGGCTTGCGCTCGGTCACATTCGCTTCAACGACGATGTCCAGCCTCCGGCTGGGTTCCATGATCGACGGCAGGGAATACGTCATCCGCAGCACGCGGGATGGCTTGACGGTGTTTCTTAGCGCCAATTTGAGGGACTCCCATGCCGACGTCTTGGGCATTCCAAGCACCTCCAGCAAAACCCGACGGATTGCCCGGCGGATGTGCTCTTCTGGGCGCGTGCCCACTACCACCAGATCAATGTCTTCGCTGTAGCGGGCAGCCGGTGCCAGATGGACTTTATGCAGGAGCGTGCCACCGCGCATGGCGATTTGGCCGCCCAGAAAGGCGTCATCGAAAAGTGCCGCCATCGCCCGGCATAGCAAAAGGTCCTGCTCCACTTGATATTGCGCCGCCCACGGCACGATCGTCTGATGGGCCAAAATGTCCTGCCGCGTGATGGGGATCATAATGTCAGTTCGCCGGAATTATTGAGCACCTGCCAGCGTTCGATGACAGGCATTTTTTTACGTTCCCCTAGTGCCTGAGACAGGGGAATCAGCAGCAGTTGGTCGGGCAGCCAGTCGTAAATGGATTGCGCCAGTTTTTTTGCGCCGGCGGCTTCCACGACAAAGCCCAAACGCTGGGCGATTGCGGGCTCGTTCATCGCCTCCAGAGCGCGTTTGAGTTCGCGGGCAGTCATGTTGTGCAACAACGGGGCAATGGTTTCCGCCGCGCGCTCGATTCCGCCAATGCTGGGCGCATACCGAATCAGATCCAACGCGGTCGCCTCGGGGGTGCTGATATTTAGCGGAGCGGTGGCCTGGGTCAGTTGCTGTGTCGGCGTTCGTTCAATCCCGCACTTTACGAAAAACCTGACTTGAATTCGCCCCACCTTGATTGCCCGGCAGGGACGGTCGGTCATCACTTGGGTGACTTGCAAGGCCTGCGGGTTCGAACCAAACACACTGGCCGCTGATTGAAGCGCCAGATAATATGGCCGCGCCAGAAAGTTGAAATAATCCTGGAGCCATTCGATTGCCGGTGGAGCGCCCATTGCGCGATGTTGCGGCTCGACGATCAGAAAAAATGGCTGCCGCGGTGAAACCCGGATAACTTTGCCAGCCAGCCTCGACAACTGGCGTTTTGCAGCGATTGCCGACAAACCGGATTCCTTCAACAAATCAGCCAGCGAAAAAGCAACGCGACCCAATGCCAAGCGTCCGTCAATAAAAGTCTCTGCTGCGCCAATGCGGCGAGGTTCTCGAGCAGATTTAGGCTCGCTATTCATTTTCGCACAATACCGTCTAACGGTTCATTGTGCAAACACATAAATCAATCTAAGCACCTATTTCAAAGTTCCAGCCCAAATCGCTATCATTTAGTTTCTGCTTATTAATATAGCAATTCGATTCGTTTTGCACCACGCAATGGCCAACAAGGCTTGGCATCACGAAAAGCCCACTGCATTCCGTCATCTGGATCACCTAACAAGGCTGGCATCATCAGCCGCGTAAGCAAGACGGCGCAACATCTGGTTGCTTTATCGTGAAGCATTGCTGGTTGTATTCATTGAGCTTGCTTTGCCCATTCTCGAACTCGCGCCATGGTCTCATCGCGCTTCTGTTGGGGAAAATACACCGGGGCCATTCGATTCTCCCAGCCCAGCAGAGTCGCGATGGTCACTGCAGCCCGATCACAAACCAACCACTCCGTGCCCAGCCGCATGGGTGGCGAATACAAAATCGGCGTGGTGTCATCCAGCAATGGAACCAAATCACGGACACAATTCGTGGCTTGGATGTTGCACAAGGTGACCAGTGCCTTCTCCCGTAAGTAGCTGTCCAACTGTTTATCCTTGGCGGTGGTCAACAGCTGAACGGTTAGACGCGTGGGTGCAAGTTTACCCAACGCCGCCATGGCAACACTTTCATAATCGGTGCCCGAGAGCTTAAACAACTCATCGGTTGCCGGGGCGTATCGCAAATCACCCAGCGCTTCAATCAGTGCGTAGGCCAGGTCATAGTTGTGAATCGGCGGATCAAACGGTCGGGGCGGTAAGCGCATTGCCGCCCGCTTATGGACGTTCTCGGTGACCTCGGCATTCACATACAAACGCAATCCCATGTTGTCGGTATCGAGAACATGGACCGCATGATTCTCATCGCCTTGAAACTCTTGCCGAATCTCAGCGGCTTGACTCACCAGCTGTTCGATCGGTGTGTTGTTGGACGCGAGTGTCGTCCTCAACTTGGCGAACAGCCCGGGTGCCGCGTTGGTCGCCTGCAAACAGGTCAGTGAATATACAGCGGCCGCACCGACGAACTGGTTTGTATCGTTCACCGCCGTCAGCAGGGCCGTCTGGATTTGCGTGTCATTCCCACCCACTTTGCCCAGCGCTAGTGCCGCTTGCCAGCGCACCCCCGCCACCGGATCTTGCATCGCCTGCAAGAGCAGCTTGCGCATAGCTTCGGTCTGCTGGGGTTGATGGCTCAAGATCGCGCAGTAGAGACGTCGCGTGCGTGGAGGCTGATGCGCAAAGCTGGCGGTCAACAATGTCGTATCCAGCACTGCGGGCTGTTCAATGAAGATTCGGGCCATCGCCTTGGCCATTATGGCGTCCGGTGAAGCCAGCAGCTCGACCATCTGTTTCTGTCTCGTTTGCCACGGCAGGTTACCGATGATCTCCGCGAGGCCGTCCACCACATCGCCTTGCTCATCTCCCTTGGCGTGGGTCAGCACATTGAACAGGGCTGGAAAATCTTTCTCCGTCGCCCGTGAGCCGATCTGGAAGAGGATGTCCTGCGTGTCGCCATAGTTGGCGTTTTCACTTCCGGCTTGGGCGTGTAGGCGATTGAGCAATTCGCCTACGCTGGTTTCTGCATAGAAACTGCGCGTGAACGGCGGGGGGGCGGCGTCTGACCCTTGAAAATCATTTCACGCCAAGAGTCGTCGTCCAGCAGTGGATCATTCGGCCGGACAAACTCGCGATAGGTGAGCACGGCGCCGCGAAACAACTGCAAGGTTTTGCCCTGCGGGATGATCACGTAAAGCGCCTGCGGTCGGGCAACTCCGGCATACAGCATGGAACTCGTCAGCGGGCTGGAGAAAACCCGTGTCACCATCGGAAAATCATCGCGCGGGACCTCGTAGGAATTGCCGTAGTAAAAACTAAAGCCGGCGAGCGTGACGCCGTAGTTTTCGATCCATTTGGCGTCATCCTCCGTCAGGGCTTCGTCGGTCAGTGACTTCGTGGCGAGGGCGGCGAGACGGTCGCAAACCGGCGCATAATCATTCAGCAGCCGGGAGATGTTCTGCCGGGAATTGTAATATAGACGTAACGTGTCAATCTCGGCCTCATTGGTGGTTCCTTCCGCAGCACAGCGTTGGGCCATGGCGACCAAATCTCTTTCGATTTTTTTATTGGCATCGCGCGACCGGTTGGCTTCAAATTCAGCCCGGTGTTTTTCGTAATAGCTTTGGTAAAATTGCCCGAATTGCACCAACTTGGCGGAATTTTCCTCCATATCTTTTTCGTCTCGGGAAGTAGAAATTCTCTCCGACAGCTCCAGTTTCATCAGCAATTCGGCGGCGACGGGCTTGATTTCAAAGCTCTGGCCAAACCCACCCTTATCAAACGCAGAGGCAGTCTGTCGCGCCAACTTTGCCAGACCGGAAAAGAAATCAGGATATGGCGCCACCATGCCTCGCGGCGGCGAAATCATGCCCATGACCATCACCGTCATTTTTGTGTGCAATGCCCAGGTGTGCCGCTGTTCCGCCCAGGCCCCCAGCTGTGTCCAAAGCTGCAAGTCCGACCAGGCCTCCGTTCGCAATGGTTTGGGCGCGGTTGCGGGCAAAGGCTTTTGCAACGTCGCCAGCAAGCGCATCGCCTCGCCGTGAAGTGAATCCGGCAGCGGGCCGCAGCTCGCCTTGAGAATTTGATCGCCGACGCGTTTTCCAAACTCACTTTGCACCGCTCGCCGGGCCGCCGACGAGGTCAGTTCCGGCGACGCGGCCAGAAAATCCAAGCCGGATGGAAACCCGCGCCCGGGAATCTTTGGATCCACCGTGTTGTGAAAACAGACCGCGTCGGGTAGGCGGCGTGAGGGCAGCAAACGAAAGCCGCGGGTCTGCTTCCCAAATTCAATGTATTGTGCTGGCGATATCAGCTGATCGCTTACCTGTGGCAACGGCAATTGACCTTCCAACCTTTGTTGGATGGCGAGGAATTGCGCCTCCGAAATCGGAATGTTTTGGACATTGGTGGTGCCGAGCACGGCTTTTTCAGCGTCGCCATATTCGCGAATCGTGCCGTCCTCGGCCGGCCCCAAAAACATGTCGAACGGCTCGGACAACTGCCGCCATAACGCAAGCAATTCGGGATCACTGTTGATGACCGACGTGAGGGCCAGTGCTGATTTGGTTTCACTCGGATTTGCCAGGCGGAATACCACGCTGGCAAACCATTGCCGGGCTGCAAAATAATCGCTCAGTTCCGGAGACTGGGTGTAAAAACTTTGGGCGCGAAACTGGGCCGGCGCCAATTCAAATCCGATGGGCACGACCACCGGCGTGGAACCATTGCGCAATCCGTCCACAATCCGTTTTGCCTCTGGTGCCAACGTTTGCCGGAACGGTTCGTCCTGCAAAGCAAGACCGACCGAAGCGAAAAGGATCAAATCTGCGGTGCCATTAACGGAATTAGTCGCGGATGCCAGCAGACGATGGGAAAAATCGCGCAATCTTTTGCTTTGGATCTCCTCCATGTTCTTCACGCCTTCTTCCAGCAGGACATGGTAAGTATGCCACGCCGAATCGGGTGTGATATACGATGGCAGAGAGCCGCCCATCGGGTTTTTCTCAGATGGCTCTTCGGTTTGCGGAGCCTTGATGTAAGCCTCGAAAATTTGTTTAAACGAAGGGTCGGCGACCACAAAACCATTTTTGCTGAGCAGTTCTTTTGCGCCGGCTGAACCGCTGAACGCCTCGATGCCATTGACCGATCGAAGATTGTAGGTTTGACCACATATGACAACCGGATGGAGCCAGAGACCGACGCCAGCCAGCAGCGGCAGTAACCGTCGGCAAATTTGGCGGAATGCCGTGGACTTGCACCACTTGCCCGCAGGCACGCACTCGTTAGCACCGAGGCCCGGCTCGCTCGTCCGGTTGACATTCCAAATTGGTCGGCGTGGCAGGACTTGCACCTGCAACCTTTCCGTCTTGAGCGGAACGCCTCTTCGTTGGGCTACACGCGGTTGGTGCCCACGGTCGGGATCGCACCGACACTGTGCGCGTTTTAAGTGCGCCGTCTCTGCGTTGGACTACGTGGGCAAATTGGTAGCGCGTGAAGGATTTGCACCTTCAACCTTCCCGTTCTGAGCGGGACGCCTCTGCTGTTGGGCTAACGCGCCGATAAATCTTGGTGCACCCGGCAGGACTCCCACCTGCAAACTCTCCGTTCGAAGTGGAGGATGATAATAATTTCACCACGGATGCGGAAATGGTGGGTTGCCTCGGGATCGCACCGAGTTCTCGCCGGTTAAGAGCCGGGACTTCACTATCAAAGTTTGCAACCCAATCACGACACGAAGGCGGAGTTGAACCGCCGCAGCCAGATCTGTGAAGCTCTGACCGGCACCGGTGTTCGCGTCGCAAAAAAGATCCCCAAGCGCACTGAATCCGGCACCCGGCCATTACTTCGACCGTGCGGGGTCTCTGCCAGCAGGCCGGATTCACTTGGGAAAGTGGACGGGCATGAGAGTAACGCTCTCTCTATTTCGGTTTGGAAGACCGACGTGTGTCTATCAACACCTATGCCCGAGGAAATGGAATCCCGTGCTGGAATCGCACCAGCCTTTGCGGCTTTGCAGGCCGACGGTGGTGGCCGTGCGCAAGCACTTCGGCCAACGGGATGTGTTTATATTTCGACGACCAACGCTGGGTTGAACCCGATTTGCGGTTCGCAAGGGTAGCCACGTGGATTTGCGATCACCCTCGTCGAACCGATGACGTAATCTGAATGCTGATGGATGTGGCCATGAATCCAGAGCGACGCATTGCTGGCGGCAACGAACGACTCCAAGTTTGAAGCAAACGCCGGATTCAACGGATCATTCCGAAATCGCTGGGGAATGGATTGTGGACTGGGCGCGTGGTGCGTCACCACGACTACCTTCCGCCCTCCAGCATTTTCCAACTGCTGATCCAACCACCCCAATGATTGCGTGTGAATTCGTCGCGCATCCGCCGGACGAAACCTCCGGTAGGTCGGCGTCGTTCGAATGCGACGGAAATCCGTCATGCCGGTCTGCGCCGTTACTTCCGACAAAACCACGTCACCTTGAAGATGAAAGTCCGTCCATAACGTCGCGCCGAGGAAAACGACCTCGCCAAGTTCAACGGCGTCATTTTCCAACACGTGAATATTGGTGCCGGCCGCAGCTGCTTTGATCTCCCCACTTAACTTCGGAATTTTTTGACCGTAGAATTCGTGATTGCCAAGCACGTAGATAATTTGCTGGTCAGGAAACATCTCGCGTATCCATTTGAATCCATTCACGCCCGTGTGAATGTCACCCGCCAACACCACCACATCCGAATCCACTTGAGCCAGCTGAAAGGGCGCGAACTCCAAATGCAAATCGCTTAAAATGTGAATGCGCATATTTCCTCCTTTCAGGCTGTGGTTAAATGTGGAATCCCGTGCTGGAATCGCACCAGCCTCTGCGGCTTTGCAGGCCGCCGCCTGAACTGCTCGGCCAACGGGATGTGAAATTTAAGAGCGGACGTAGGCTTTCGCCTACGCCCGCGTTGTTTCCTTGAACCGTCCAGTCCGTTAGGCCCGGACAAAGTCCGCGATGACTGCCGGCGCACTCGTGTCGAAGCCGACCACGTCCATCATGCCGCGGTCGTTCGGGTCGGCGAGGGTGAAGCCGTTGGAGGTCATCCCCACAACAACCGCCTTCGCGTCACCGACGAACTCGGCACGATACTGACGCAGTGCCTGCGCCGGGTGGATGTTGCCCGCCCACGTTTCGCTGTCCGTGTAGGTGATGAAACCAGCCACGTTCAACTTATTGCGGGCCGCCCACAGCATCGGCAGTGCGCAGTCAGTGCCGCCCATCGGGATGGATTCGATGCGCTGAATGACTTCCTTCAAGCGCATACGCGCCGAGATGCTGACGCGCGTGATGCCCGGTTCGCCACCGCCGTGCATGCCGCCGTAGCGACCGCGACCCGGTGCCGAGAACGCGATGATC
>TBL_comb47_HYPODRAFT_10005225_pt1 | contig 14554 bp, 11 predicted proteins | sample TroBogypolimnion_40_FD_10682 | JGI IMG/M metagenome (IMG submission 10682)
ATCTTGAACGAAGTCTGAGCTTCTGGATGGGGCTTCTTGACTTTGAAATGATTCTCGAGATTCCCGGCCAAGCTGCGTTTCTCAGGGCACCTCTCTCGACCAACGATCACGACCTCGGGCTGTTCGCACTTGGCGACCAGTTGACGGGCCCCACCGCAGGAACGACGAGCGTTGGCCTCTATCACTTGGCCTTCGAACTCGATACGCTTGGTGAACTTGAGCGGCTTTCTTCCGTCATGGCGAATGCCGGTGCCCTGGTAGGTGCTTCTGATCATGGAACGACCAAGTCGCTCTATGTCGTCGATCCTGACGGGATTGAAATAGAACTCTGCTGGATTATCCCAGCGAATCTTCTCGACGAGGCAACGATCGCGTCAAAAGCAACCACAGCCCGATTGGACTTAGCCAAAGAAATTGCGCGTTACGGGGCTCAAACGAAGGGTGGGATTGGCATCTCAATCCCAGGGGAACGAGGAAAACCCTAGGGCTTGACCTTCGCCATCGCTGCAGTCGTTTTCTTCGCTGTCTTGGGCTTGGTGGTTGGAGTTGTCACCGGAGACGTCGTCGTGGTGGCAGCCGGAGACGTCGATGAGTTTGTGGAGGGAACCAAGGCCCCTTGCGCTGCGAGAAGTTGGGCGTACATTGCCTGAATCGCCGCCTGATAGCCAGCCAGATTGCCGCTCTGCAGGGCGGCTTGTGCAGTTTGGTAGTCAGCCTGCGCTTGGGCCAGATAGGCAGCGATCGCGGCCGCATTTGCTGAAGAACCTGTTCCAGAGTTCGAACCGGATCCTGAGCCCGAGCCTGAGCCTGATGGATTCGTCGGGAGCGTGACGTTTTGAGAAAGCACATCTGAGATTGCGAGCGATAAGGACGAATTAATGGCGACGTGACTGTTGAAGACGGCAACGACATATTTCAGTTGCGGTAGTGAGTTCGCAGTACTGGTGACATACAGCGGCCGGAGATACAACATGGCCTGATTGATCGGAACCATGAGAATATTACCCAAGAGAACATTCGATCCATGCTGGTCAAGTGGCGTGATGATCGATGACACCGCCGTATTCTGCTGAATTTCAGAGTCAGCTTGAACTGGTCCTAAGACATTCTGGCCTGAAGGCGTTACGTAAACATTGAGTAGACCATAGTTATTCGCATCACTGGTTCCCACCATGAAGGCCGACAGGTTTTGGTTTTGGGCTCCCGCCGACGCAGGCGCATAGGCGTCTGTGATGGTAAATGTCTGCGCCGTCGAGCCCGGCAATGCGTTGACTTGATACAGAGGCGCCATGGCCTGGTTTGGTCCTTGGACGACCTGACCTTGTGCGTTCACCGAAGTAGATGAAGCAAGGGCTTGCGCTGGCGGGCCTGCTCCATCAGTTGGCGAAATGTTCCATGAGTCACCGGCGTTATAGAAGCCCGCTGTATTCGTGATGTGATATCGACCATAGGTTGCCATCTGAACCGAGAACATGTCCTCTGGGTAGCGAAGGTGAGCCCGAAGATTCGAGGGCATCGAACTCCCAGAGGTAAAGAGGGAGGGAAACTCTGCTTCGTAGGCACGGATGATGGGGTCCTTGCTGTCGATCACATAGAACTTCATCGCACCCGAGTATGCATTAATCACCACCTTGACCGAGTTGCGAACGTAGTTGATTCCCGGAGAGATGCCGCTACCCGGTGGGACGTTCAAGTTCGAGGAGTTTTGGCTGTAGGGATACATACTGGACGTCGTATAGCCACTCAAGACCCAGTCAATCTGTCCGTTGACACTGATCGCGTAGGGGGCTGCGTCATAGGAAAGAAATGGCGCAACCTTCTGGGCCATTGTCTGTACGTCACGAACCGACATGATTCTTGATTGCGGCGTGATCAGGTTCGAAATCAAGAGATTTAAATCGCCCAGACGAAGGGCAAAGGCTGCTCGAATCGCAAAACTCGAGAGTTTCACGCCACCTTTTCCTGCGTAGTGCGATTCAATATTCACGCCGGAGGGCGATTGATAGTCAAGCTCAAGTTGTTTTGAATTGGCGATAACGAAACCCGGATCGTTGAGACCGAAGTAGGTACCAGCTTGCTTCGTGATGGGATAGCCCGATTGGCTTACCGACGGCACGTTGCCCACGCCAAAGAAAGGGTTTCCATTGGCCTGTACTTGGTTCCCCGCTCCAATCACAATGCCCGTTCCATGGGTGTACTCAAGGTGCGTGTTCACCCAACTGGCAGCAGGAAGGCCATTTGCATTGAGTTGGCGCACACCTTCAAGCGTCGGAATAATCGATCCGTTGATGGAATAGCGGTCGACGCCAAGTGATTGAAAGGTGTAGTACGAGCGAAGGTCTTGCAGTTTGTTAAACGTCTGGAGTGCAATCTGGGGGTTGGGGTCCCACAATCGAATATTTGCTAAGGACGCAGCATTTGCCTGAATTGAGCCGGAGTCGACGCTATTGCTTCCCGCAAAGTTGTGCTGCACCACATGATCAAGTCCGAATGCTGCTCGGGTGGCGGCAATATTTCTTGCTATGTAGGGCGACTCCAATGTGCTTTGGGCTGGCGTGACTTTGAACGTTTGAAGCAGCGCCGGATAGATCACTCCTATGACCAGTGCGACAAAGGCCCACAGTCCAATCGCCACGACCGGCACGGTCCAGCCCCGACGCCATATATTGGCCAGAAGAATGACCGCAGCTATCAAGGACATCCAAAACAACAACTGAATAGCGGGAAGGCGAGCGTGAACGTCCGTATACGACGCGCCTTCCACGTATCCATTGGTTGAGGTCGTCAGTTCATAGCGCTGGTAGAAGTAGCCCGCAGCTTTCCCAAGTGCAATGAGTGCAAGAAGGACCGAAAGGTGGACTTTTACCGCAGGTCGCACTCGAGGTTTCCCTCGTTGGGCTCGAATCCCACCATTGAGGTAGTGGAACAGCCCGGTGATGAGGGTGATGAAAATCAACGAGACAATAAACCAACTAATGAGGAATTGGATGAAGGGAAGCGAGAAGACGTAAAACCCAACATTTTTTCCAAACTGCGGATCAGTCACATTAAACGACTGTGAATGACGAAAGAGGATGTAGTTTTGCCACTGGCCGATACTGGTGCTTCCGGCAATCAAGCCAAGCACGACTGCCAAAGCGATATACATCCGCATCGCGTAAGGTTGGGCGGCGGTTTGGTAGCGGCGAACCATCTCATCGTCAGGTTCCGTGATGTCCATCGTTCGACTGAGTCTGCCCACCATGAACAGGTTGAACCACAGCCCAACGGCGAAGATCAACCCAAAGGCAACGAAGAGGCCTACCTTCAACGTCAGCATCGTGGTGAAGACATTTTGCTGGCCCTCTGACGCGAACCACATTTGGTCCGTCCAAAGACCAGCAAGTGATCTGAGCGAACCGAAGAAGACCACGACGGCGACGACAACAATGATCACCCACATTCTTCGGCGTGACCGACGCGGGGATGGCGTACGAGCTAAGTCTTCGGGAGATCTCATGGCTCTTCGTAGCCTAGGCGACGCGTTGGGTGATTGGACCCCGGGATAGCAGCCCCACGAGCCCCGATCAGCTGTCCCTTAGAGGGAAGGCAGGATGGCGCAGCGGCATCCGCCATGCGATGGCGGATAAGCGTGACCGGTTGGAAATTTCAACCCGGCGGCGATAGGTCCCTCGAGCGCATTATCGGCACAGTCTGGACAAGGTTCATTCTCCCCGCCAGTGACCCAGCGGACTAATCCAGAGCCGGCTGACGCCACGATCGCTGCCGAGAAGGCCTCGAGGGCTACGTCACCCACAATCCGATCAAGTCGGTTTCCCCGCCATTCGCGAAATGACGCACCGATGCTGGCCGATGGATCTTGGGATTCCAACGCATCGAGTAATCGTCGTTGGAGCGGAACGGTGATTTGCTCAGCGAGTTGTTCAGCGATCACCATTACGGCGTCGTGCGACAAAACTGCATTATTTTTCACGCCGTGGTCATGAGCGAACTTGCTTCCAGCATTCGCAGCATCAGCCAGAGGATCAACAGCAGCCGAGGCAAAAAGAGAAGTTTGCCGAGATAACGACTCGGCCATGATCTCGGCTGAACGGCCTTCTCTGAGATCTTCGAGAATTCGATTTTGTTCGTCTTGAAGGACGCGCTTGACCTTGCGCGTCAAGGTTGACCGCGGCGAGCTCAGCGCGCCATCTCTTGCCGCATGGGCTCCAAGATCTGCTTTCGATCCACCGGCCACGTCGTTTGAACTAATACTTCGTTTGGCAGGTTCAGGCGATGCCTGTCGGCCATCTCCGTCGCGCGTTCTCGCACTCGCACGAATTTTTGCAAAGAGCTCTTCGACCACTTGAGTGTCGGGCGGTTCGGTGGGCTCCGCCATGACCTCTAACTCACCTTCAGCATCAATAGGTGTTTGCGTTCCCGTAACCTCACCGAGGAGCCCGCTGGGGTCTTCGGTGAGTTCTTCAGGTGTCGGCTGGCGTCGCGCCACCTCTTGAGCAGCCGCTCGAGCAGCCTCATCGGATGCACCAATATCATCGGTTAACCGATCAATGGTCTCTCGAACTCCAATAATCGAGCGAGCGAGTTCGTCGCGCGCTGCCCGTAGTTGTTCAATTTGAACATGCATCATTCGCCTACGAGCATTCATATCCGTCAACACCCGGGCGCGCGCATCTTGTGCTTGCTCGATCATCGACCGCCCCTGGGCGCGCGCTCGTGCCACAAGTGTTTCACCATCGGCTTGCGCCTGGCCAATCATCTGCTGAGCCATTTTCGTTGCGTCTTCTTCTAGATTCGCTGCAAGCGACTCTGCATCACCGACGCGTGCCGCGGCCTTTTGCTCGGCAGCGACAATTCCCGCACTCGCTCGCAACTGCGCAGCTTGGAGCATTTCATTCGCTTGGGATTGCGCTGACTCCATGAGTCCTCGCGCCTGTTCGTGAGCCGCTTGAAGTACCTGCGTACTTTGCGAACCCAATGCCGCAGTTAATGCCTCTTCATCAAGCACCGGGTGAAGCGCTCGCTCGTTTGCGTCGGCGACGGCTCGGCGGAGCTCTGCTTCTTTGGCCTCTAACTGTTCCATCTCGATCGCAATGAGTTCAAGAAACGAGCGAACCTCTCGTGGGTCGAATCCTCTGCGAACAATCGTGAACGAACTTCGCGAAATATCTGTGGGGGAGATCCTCGATGATGAAATACTTTGTCGGTTTTCAGCCATCCTCTCAGCCTACGACCCCGAAGAAGCGCTGGCTTGACTCTCAACAGTCCCATTAGCAAGCGTGAATGATCCGCCGTGCCGAAGGAGGTAATTCAGCGCCTGATTCAGGCTCGCGATGGGGACCACCGCCAGATTCGACGGCGCAGTCGAGTGGGCGTTTTTGGCCTCAACCTTTGGAACCAGAAAGCTGGTTGCCCCGGCATTTGCGACAGCAATGGTCTTTTGAGCAACACCCCCAACATCCCCCACCACCCCATTGGTCTCCATCGTTCCCGTGGCTGCCAGTACATGATGATGAAGAAGTGTCCCATGAGACAGTTGGTTAATGATGCTGAGCGTCATCGCCAACCCGGCCGACGGACCTCCGATGTTCGGGGTTGAGATCTGAATGGAAAATGGGTAGGCATAGGCGTTGCTGTCGCCGAAGACCACCCCAATAAATCCTTTCGCAGTTCCGGAGATATTTGGACACGGCGAAGAACCCATGTTCTTCGGCGGGACACCGAGTTTGATCGCGATATTTTCTGGAGATCCATTCGTAATCGTTCCGTTATTCGAGATCGTTGCTTTTCGCACCTGCAGCGTGACGGTCGTTCCCGCATTCAAATCATGGGTAGCGGCAACCACCGCACATGACGAATTGGTTGGTGTCCCATTCACACCGGTCACAATGTCCGCCACAAGCAACTTATTCCATGCGGGCGAATTTTCTTGAACTTGTTGAACGATTGCACCGTTCGGTCGCACTCCTACGCTGTAGCCGAGTCGTGTGAGTGCCGCGTATTCGGCTTGCTGTTTCGCTTGCGCCATTTGGAGATACCCCTGCGCGTCAAGTTCACTGATGCTCACACCGGGTTCGACGAGGTCATTTTGCGAAATGATGTCCGTGCTACTCGAGAACCATGCGGGAAGGTACGTCAGCCAAGTCAATGGAGTGAGGTAGACATCCGTGAGGAAAATCGTGCCCTGCTTCGTAGTTCCTGGTTGTCCGTTTATGGTGATGAGTGGAGCGACGGGCTCTGCGCCACCTGGAGTGATGGAATAGTCATTGGTAGAGATGCGAGAAGCGATGAACCCAAGAAACACCACCACCACGACGGCGATGAGGGTTCCCCGCACGAACTTATGCCGTCGATCAATTGAATGTTCTTCAGGAAGGTCCTCATGGTGACTCATGACTCACCAACCGTACCCGGTGAGACTCCACATGAGAGACGCCTGGCTGTCATTACCGCTGGTCACCAGGCGGGAGAACACAACTACGAACTTCTCGTCACGGGCCTCAGCGATGCCGATCCTCACGTACGTGCGAGCGCGCTACGGGGATTGGAAAAACACTCACGGCTTGAAACGGCTTCACTCGTGTCAGCACTTCACGATGCTGACCCTGGGGTGCGTCAAGATGCTGCTCGAATTACCGCCGAACGCTCAGCGCCCGGTGAAAGCGAGGTTCTTGAGACCCTTCGCCTTTTGCTGGGTGATTCGATCCCACTGTGCGTCATCGAAGCGATCCGAGCGCTCAGCGCGTCGAGCGACCTTGAGAGCGTCCCGCTGTTGATGGAATTGGCCCGCACTCACGCTGATCAGCTCGTCGTCGAAGAAGCGACTGCTGCGTTAGGTGAACTTGGTGACGAACGAGGTCTTCCCGTCATCGTTGAAATGGCAGAAGGGAAACCTGCTCTTCGTCGGCGAGTCGTCGCCGCCCTCGGGGCCTTTCAAGGCGTCAAGGTTGAAGCGCTCCTGGATCAACTTGGAGAAGACCGTGACTGGCAGGTACGCCAAGCGGTCGCCATGCTTCGCAAAGAACCCGACGACTTCTTTGATTAACGGCTTGCACTTTCGAAAAACGAAGCCAGTTGATCCAGTTCGTTGAGACAGCGCGCCGTTCCCTCAACTACCGAGGCCACCGAGTTGTTCGCTACATGAACGGGGACGGACGTGCCGATCTCTAAACGAGCAACGATGCCATCGAGGTTTGCGGTGCCCCCAACGATGTGAATGCCCTCAAAGATTGCATCTTGCGCCAACTCGGGCGGGGCTTCGGCAAGACACATGGCCACACCCGCGACCATGGCGTCGACCAGATCAGTGGTTGCTCGCTGAATCATCTCCGTCGTGACGACCTCGCTTGCTGGCGTTCCCGTACTCACGCGTCGACCATGAACTTCCGCCGCTGACGAAACCGCTTCCGAGTTGACTGAGCCAATGCGGATTTTCAACTCTTCACTCACGAGATCTGAAATCACCAGATCCCTCTGCATCCGCACATCATCGGTAATGGCTCGGTCAAGGTCGCTTCCGCCAATTCGCAACGCTTTCAGGGCAACGACTCCGCCGAGGGAGATCATCGCCGTCTCCGATGTGCCCGCACCTAAGTCGACGATGACCGAACCAATAGGTTCATGGATCGGCAGATCTAAACCAATCGCCGCTGCGAGGGGACTTTCTAACAGCACAGCTTTCGCTGCTCCCGCGTGCTCCGCTGCTTGTTTCAACGCACGTCGTTCGATTGACGTCGCTGCCGAAGGCACGGTGAGAAGAACTCGGGGACGACTCATCCGACTCATCCCGCATCGATGAAGAATCGCCCGCAACATCCGTTCCGCCATATCGAAATCGGTAATGGCACCCTGGCTCAAGGGGCGCACCGTCACAACGTGATCGGCAGTTCGGCCGACAAGATCGACCGCTTCGGCGCCGAGGGCGAGAACCTCTCGACTTCTCGTATCGACCGCAATGACTGAGGGCTCATCGAAAATAAGCCCCCGGCCCTTCACAATGACTCTTGTGGAGGCAGTACCGAAATCGATAGCGACATCACGTGACACGACTCTTAACTGTACGACCCCTGCCCGCCCTGCTTTCCCTCTTGGCGTTTACTAGCCTGAAGTCTCGTGGATCACAATCAATTCCCGCCTCCAAATGATGAGGATTCCGGCAGCGACCAGGGAAAGGTCTCGGGGTCAGACGCCAATCTGAACGGCTACATCTCGCCATCGAATCGACCATGGATTCACCCGTCTGAGCTGGGCGGCATTGGAGCGGCCCCCCTACGCGGGCGCCGAGTGAGGTCTTCTGTCTTTTTATCCGTCGCGGCTGCGGTTGTCCTGATCGCTGGAGTAGCCGTTGTGGCGGCTGCCAATAACCAACCAGGCTCGTCGCCAAGCGTGACGCCCACCACCGCTGTTGCACTCAACCAGGTGCCTAAGGTCCTGCGAGGGAGCGCCGAGTCAATAGTGCTCCTCGAAATTAAAACGGGAGCCTCGTTCACCACTGCGTCGGGCATCCTCGTCAATCCTCAAGAGGTAGTGACGACGAGAGTGATCTCATCTATGAGTTCGATCAACGTGATAAGCGTGCGAGGCCAGCACGTCACGGCAACCTTGATCAATTGCGATGCCGCCTCTGGGATTTCGGTTCTTCACCTGAACCAAGCCATCGTAGGGGCCAGCATGACCTTGGTCTCCACTGCGATCAGTCAAGGACCCGCCATGGTGGTGAGTGCGACCTGTCGTAGCTGCGCGACGTCCACACTGTTGGCCTGGGAGAGCGCCACGGTCACCAACACCAATCAAGCCATGATGCACAATCGAATTGATCTCGAAACAGTGACTGCGAGTTCTCCAGCGACGCCAATGAGTGGATCTGCACTCATCACTACTGCTGGCGTTGTCATCGGTGTCGCCTCGGCGTCGCTTGGGCCCGAGACTTACCTCCCGATATCCTTCGTGACCCAAGAAGTACACCACCTCGTCGATGCCCCAAGCGATGGACACGGGTACCTCCAAATCCAAGGAACGAACGGACCTTCCGGCGGAGCGTTGGTGCAATCGATCGACCAGAAAAGTCCAGCAGTCGGACTCCTGCGCGTCGGCGACGTGATCACCAAAATAAATGGTCAGTCGATTCAATCAATGGCGGGCTTAGTCGATGCGCTCTATACGCTTCCTGGCGGGAGCAGCACAGAACTCACCGTCACGAACAACGCCCACCAGCGCATCGTGAACCTTCGCTTGGCTTCTTCGCCATAGGATAAGAAGTCCTATGGATGATGCACAGAGCCCCTTCGACGGCCTCCTTGGAGACCTCCTTAAAATCTTGGGGGGCCAAGCTGGTGGTGCACCGTGGTTTGAATCTGCTCGAGCTTTAGCCGTTGGCGTCGCGACCGAAGGTGAAGCGGAGTCCAATCCTGACCCCTTAGAGCGCATTGCCTACGAACAACTCCTCGACGTCGCCAGCCGTCATGTTGAAGACATCACGGGCCAACGCATGCCAGCAACGCTCGAAGTCCTCCCCGTCACTCGCGGTATCTGGGCCGTCGCCCAACTCGATGCCTGGAAACCCACCATCGATACCGTCGTGGACGCCCAGGCACAAGCGACCGGAGCGTCGCTCGCTCAGTTGACCCAAGATCCCGAGAACAGCGGGGTCCCTCCGCTCTTCGGCCAGTTCGCCAATCTTCTCGGCCCCATGCTCCTCGGTCTTCAATTTGGATCAGCCGCGGGCCACCTGGCTGAACGTGCTTTGGGAAACTATGCCCTGCCCCTGCCTTGGCCACGAGGAGCATCGATCAGCATCGTGCCGAAAAATGTCGCTGCCTTTGCCGACGATTGGAGTTTGGCCATCGACGAGGTTCGACTCTTTGCCTTGACCCGAGAGTTGGCGGGACACGCTGCGTTTTCAAACTCCTCAATCAGCGAACGGGTGACCGAATTGTTGATGGCGGCCATGACCGATGCGCTCGCTTCGCAGGCGCAGATCATCGAAAAAATGACTTCCTCTGGCGACCCTGAAGCCCTCAGCGCCATGTTGTCGGATCCTGATGCGATGCTTTCGGAACTCGTCACCCCAGGAGCCCACGCTTCATCGAGCAATCTGACCGCCGCTACCACTGCACTCGCCGCATACATCGACCACGTCGCGAATGCAGTCGCTCAGAAGTTGACCTCGAACCCTTCTCTTTTGAAAGAGGCATGGCATCGTCATCGGGTGACCGACGGAAAAGGTGAGCAAGCAGCGGGCGCGTTGTTTGGACTTGATCTCTCCGCCAAAGAGGTAGAGCGCGGCCAGTTATTTATTTCAGGCGTCCTCGAACGGCAAGGAGAAGATGGCCTGGCCTTACTGCTTCGCGGTGGCGACACGCTCCCGACGGCCGCTGAACTTGATGCTCCTGGTTTGTGGCTGGAGCGCATTGCGCTCCCAGAACTTGACAGCCCAGAGGGCTAAGTCGAAGGGCTTTCTTCGCCACTCTCTTCGGGAAAACCAAGATCCCACTCAACGCTGAGTCCTTCTCGAATCCCATCACGGTTCACCCGCTCACGATTTCGTCGGAACTGAGGGTCGTGAGGAGGTAACAGCACTAAGCGAGCACTGATCCGGTCAATGAACTCTTGAACGAATGCTTCATCGCCCCAGATCGGTTGAATGTCCCAGTGCGGCTCAACGGGTCCGAGATAGACGATCCGAACCTGTCCAATTGGCTCAATGGGGGCCTCTTCGTTCTCTGTGACTGCCTGGCTCATTCGTCCTCCTGGGTTCCATCTTCGTTCTCATGCTACTCCCCTCTTCGCCAGGTAAATACTTGCTCAGAACATCGTAAGAATCCCCTAAAGTTCGGGTTTTTCGTGTTTTTCGGGCGTACAATGGTGTTGAGAGAAGGGGAACCTTATGGACACCGAATGGATGAGCCAAGGAACATGTAGGACAACACCGCCGGAGACGTTCTTTCCAAGTGACGGTCTCGGAGTGATTCGAGCACAGCGAATCTGTGCAGACTGCCCGGTCCAAGAACCGTGCCTGGAATACGCGCTGGCCAACCGCATCGACCACGGTGTTTGGGGCGGACGTTCTGAACGAGAACGGCGCCGAATCTTACGAGCACGACGACAACCACTCGCCGTCGTGGATGCCAACTGAGCGCAAGCGCTCACCCATCAGCACTCGTTGAGTGCGTCATCAACGTCAGCGAAGGGCGTGACGAGCAATGGCTTGGCGAGCTCGCTGAAGCGACGACAGGCTGTGTAGATCTCCACCTTGACGCTGACCATCACCGCAGCGTCTTTACGCTCATCGGCACGCAGGAGTCCATCGTCGACGAGGTGGTATCGTTCGGCCGCTCGGTCATCGACCATCTCGACCTCACGAAACACGTAGGTGTGCACCCTCGCATCGGCGTTCTCGACGTTGTGCCCTTCGTGCCTCTTGGTGACGCCTCACTCCACGACGCAGCAATCCTGCGAGACCAAGCAGCACTTCGATTTGCTGAAGAGTTCGATCTCCCCTGTTTTGTCTATGGCCCGCTCAATCAAGGTGACCGGAGTTTGCCCTCGATTCGAAAAAGTGCCTTTACGGTACTGTTGCCAGATGTGGGACCCAATGCACCTCACCCAACGGCCGGGGCCTGTGCTGTTGGAGCACGCTCCCCGTTAGTGGCGTGGAATATATGGCTGAGCGGCACCTCCCTCGAAGAAGCCAAAGAATTTGCTGCGTCAATTCGGTCCGAACACGTCCGAGCCTTGGGGCTCCGCGTTGGTGCGTCCGTTCAAGTGTCGTGCAACCTCCTGGCACCCACGATCGTCACCCCCTCTGACCTTGTCGACCGGGTGCAGTCGATGCTCAGAGCCCCACAAGCAATAGAACGATGTGAACTCGTGGGCCTCGTGCCAATTGCCGTCCTTGATGCAATCGACCCAACCCGATGGGCATCGCTTGATTTACGGGAAGAAAAGACGATTGAGCACGCGGTGCAATCGTTAGGACTTGGTCAGTCTTAGGAGGCGTTTTCCATGGCCTGGCGACGTTCCAGGGCCCGGGCTCGACGAACACGGCGACGCTCTCGCTCGCTCATGCCACCCCAAATACCGAACTTCTCGGAGTTGGCGAGTGCGTACTCTAAGCAGTTCTCTCGCACGACACAGCCTCGGCAGACCTCTTTGGCCTCTCGGGTCGAGGCCCCTCGTTCTGGGAAGAACAGGTCAGGGTCGACGCCCTTACAGTTGGCCTGGCCTTGCCAGCTCCGCTCTTCTTCCCCTGCTAGCAACGAAATCACATCCATCGGTCCTCCTCCAAGCGCCACACGGTGATGGCACCGATGTAACTACAACGATGTGATCTTGGCGTATTTCTGGGGTTTTTGCAAGTCCTTTTGCGAAAAAGCCCTAAAAATGGCTATCCCGCCGGCCGCAAGAGGCGTCGATGCTTCAAAAAGTCCACCAAAACATAGCCTCCGAGCTCATCGTGAGAGGGGTAAAAGGTCCGTCCTCCATTGACTTTGGCGATCTGTTCGACGAAGGGATAGTGGGTCCGCTCCAAATCCAAGGCAAAGGTATTGATCGTGATGTTCGCTTTAGTGCAGCGGATGACTTCTGCCATGGTCAAGCGCAGCGTCTCCGGTAGTGGCGGATAATTGAACTCCGGCTCGCCCCAGCGGTTGATGTGGGCCGTGGGCTCACCATCGGTGACCACAATGATTTGTTTTGATCCGTTTTGGCGAGCCAGCATTGAGCGACTCAGAGCCAAGGCATGCTGCAGGTTCGTTCCGTAGATGTAGTCCCACATCACGGTGGGCAACTCTGTGGGCGAGACTTCCCGAGCCACGTCAGAGAACACGACCAAGCCGAGATAGTCCCGGGGATACTGCGTCGAAATCAGCGTCTGGAGGGCCATGGCCATCTTTTTCGCTGGCACAAAGTTGTCCCGCATAGGCATTGACATCGACAAGTCAATACAAAGCACCGTGGCCGAGCGAGCGAGCGCCTCGGTTTCGACAACTTCGAAGTCTTCCGCTTGGAGTTTGACGGGAATGCCTTGGCCTCCGCGGGCCACCGCGTTGCTGACGGTTTTTGACAGGTGAAGATTTAACGCATCGCCATGTTCATAGGGCTTGGTGGTTTCTTCTCGATCGTGACCAAAGCCTTGGAACATCGCTTCATGCTGGCCGACCCGATCTTTGTTGACCTGAGAAAAAAGGTCCTGAAGCGCACGATTGCCGAGTCGGCGAACTCCGTGAGAGGTCAACTCCATCTTTCCGCCCTTATTGGCGATTAATCCTGAGGCCTCTAAGGACTTTGCTACTTCTGCGAGGCGGCTGAGTTGGCGAGCGGCGTCTTCGCCCAAATTGCGGCGTACGTCGTCGATGTCGATCTCATTGAGAGCTGACGCCGAGGAGGCCGTGGAGAGAATCTCCTCCATCCGCTCGAGTTCTGAGAGTTGTCGGGCCGCATCTGCGGTCTCCGAGAGCGACATGGACCCTTCCCCATCGAAGCGATAACCCTGGCCCCAGTCCATCTCGGGGAAGGCTTGCCGCAGGTTCGCGTTGAGCCGCTCCATCGACCAGCGCAGATCCATGTCGCCCAGCAACTGTTCTGAAAGCCCTTGAAGTTCTGCTCGTTGATCGGCCGATAATGAGCGCCACATCGCTTCGGCTGCGGCCATTTGTTGGGCGAGTTGTTCGAGGAGTTGATCGAGCGATTCAGCGCCAGGAAACATGTCGCCAAACTTCTCCATGAAGGCTTCAAACGTAGGGTCGAGCTCTTCTCCACGTTGGCGCTGTTCGACCATGGTTGAAATGGCATCCATGGCGTCACGCATGCGCGCCGTGGCTTCAGGATCGGCATTCTTCAGTGCTTCAGACATGCCCTCGAAATACGTATCAATGACTTCTTCACGCATCTCTTCGAGAAGTTGTTCAAACTGTTCTCTCGCTTCCGAGGAGACAAATTCATATTTGGTCATTGAGGAGACACGCCCCGGCAAGTCCGCAGGCATGAGATCGAGCGCCATCGAGCGCTCGGCCACCACGTCATTCGTCACTTCTTGGCGGCGTTCGTCACCAGAGTCAGCCGCTTCTTGAGCTAACTCTTCAATGCCTTGGCGCTCTCGCTCTTCGATGGCGTCAAGCGCATCTCGGTACTTTGCTAACTCGCCATCGGGATTCCCCTGTTCGAGCAACTCGTCACGGCGGCGACGCGTCTCGTCTAACAGGTCTCGGAGGCCATCGATATGTTCGCCGTCTGGAAGATCTATCCCGCCGCGCAGCATCCGTTCAATCGCATCGCTGAGATCTCCCGTTGCCAAGAGATCATCGCCGAGCGCAGCAAGGAGATCCTCGGGATCGAGATTGGCAAAGTCTTGGCTGCCATCCCACGATGAGTAGTCGTAGCGGGCGCTCATTAGCCTCGTGAACGATAAAGCGCTCGCGCACCGGACGAGTCTTTATTCAGACGCTTTGTCAGGTGCATGCCTTCCAAGAGAAACTCCAAAGATGAGGCCATCTCGGCCGGTCCAGCTGCGTCGCCTGCGATGCGACGCGTCGGTGGCTCCAGGGCTGGTATCTGC
>TBL_comb47_HYPODRAFT_10005226_pt1 | contig 14553 bp, 8 predicted proteins | sample TroBogypolimnion_40_FD_10682 | JGI IMG/M metagenome (IMG submission 10682)
CCGTAGCCCGGCAGTGGGCCAATAGCCCGGACCCCGCTTTCGGTGGGGCGAGCGTCCCCGCGAGCCGCCGCCGGCATTGGGGTTGCGCCGTCCGGTGCGCGGGGAGGCTTCCGCCCCACCCGGATGCCCGGCGGCACCCGGCGGGCTTGCTGGCGAGGCCGTTGGGGGCGGTTCGGGTGGAATCGGGGGCAAAACCGGGGTCCGCTAGGGTTTTTTTGACCCAAAGACCGTTTTTTCACCCATTCGAGCCGTTGGGAAGGCATCTTTCGCCCCTCGACCAGATCTCTTCCCTTCCGGACCAGATCTCCTCCCTTCGGGACCAGATCTCCTCCCTTCGGGACCAGATCTCTTCCCTTCCGGACCAGATCTCCTCCCTTTCGGACCAGATCTCCTCCCTTTCGGACCAGATCTCCTCCCTTTCGGACCAGATCTCCTCCCTTCTCGACCAGATCTCTTCCCTTCGGGACCAGATCTTGTCGATGGTCAAAAATAGCCACTTTCCCGGTTCAAAGGGGGAAAAAGTTCCAAAACAGGGGTTTTGAGGTCCCCAACGGAGGTTTTCGCCAAAAAGACGGTTTTTTAGCGTTTCGAGGGGGTGGTTAACCATTTTGAGGCGATGGGACATCTGGGTTGGGGGGCGGCACCGGGCCGAGGCCAGAGACCCATAGGCCAAAGTTACCCCGAGCGCGGTTCAAGTACAGCGGTAGCCGGAAGCGCGGCGGCGGGAGGATGACGCGGACAATTCCTTGAGCGCGGCGCGGTCGCGGTTGGGGGGCGCAGTTTCCTGCGGATTGTAGGAAAACTCGACCGCGCGGATTATTCCGGTAAAGTAGGCGCCACGTTGCATGTCTGCACCCGTTGTCCAAGCCGATTCGCCGCCGCCGCCGCCCCTACCGGCGGTCGCCGATCAGCCGTACGCCGTGTTTCGCAATGCCGATTACACGCGCTATCTCGTGGCGCGGTTCATCGCGTCGTTCGGGATGCAAATGCTGGTGGCAGCGGTGGATTGGGAATTGTACCAGCGCACCGGCTCGGCGTTGGCGCTAGGGTACGTGGGCTTGGCGCTGATGGTGCCGATGATTTTGTGTACCTTGCCGTCCGGCCATGTGGCGGATCGCTTCAATCGCAAACACATCATTCTCGTCACCACGTTGGTGCTGGGCTTGGCGAGCGGCGGGCTGATGCTGGTCTCCACGCTCACGGCGGCGGCCGACCCGTGGTTCAAGTATTACGTTTACGCGCTGCTCGTGGTGATCGGGGTGGCGCGGACTTTTTTATGGCCGGCCAGCGCGGCGTTTGTAACCGGGCTGGTGCCGCGTGAACAATTGCCGCGCGCCATCACGTTTAACAGCGGCGCCTTTCAACTCTCGTCCGTGGTCGGCCCGGCGGCGGGCGGCGTGCTCATCTGGCTCACGCACGGCGCGTGGGTCATTTACGCGGTCAACGCGGTGGTGGCGGCGGGCTGCCTTTATCTCATCGCGGGCGTTCGCCACGCGCACAAGGGCGCCGCGCGCGAGCCGATGACGATTAAGAATCTCATCACGGGATTTCATTTCGTCTTCGCGAACAAAATTATTCTCGGCACCCTCACGCTGGATATGTTTGCCGTGTTGCTCGGCGGCTCGGTTTCGCTGCTGCCGATTTTCGCCAAGGACATTCTCCACAGCGGCCTGGGCGGATGGCACGCGACGGCGGATGGTTTGGATTTTGGCCTACTCCGCGCGGCGACGCCGGTGGGGGCGATTGCCTGTGTCTTTTTTCTCGCGCACCGGCCGCCGTTGCAAAAAGCCGGCCGCGCCATGCTCTGGTGCGTGGCGGTGTTTGGGCTGGCCACCATCCTCTTTGGCCTGGTCAACGCGCAGTGCCTCGGCCGCTGGTGCCCGCTGCCGGAAGCGGTGTGGTTCTGGCTCGCCTTCGGCCTGATGGCGTTGAGCGGCGCGGTGGATAACGTCAGTGTGGTGGTGCGCGCGACGCTGGTGCAAATTCTGACGCCGGACGAAAAACGCGGCCGGGTGTCGGCGGCGAACAGCTTGTTCATCGGCACCTCGAACGAACTGGGCGGGTTTGAATCCGGCCTTACCGCGCAATGGTTTGGCCCGATGATGGCGAACACCATCGCCACCGGCACGATCATCTCCACGGTCGTCGGCGGCATCGGCACGATCCTAGTGGTGCTCGTCGTGGCGTGGCTCTGGCCGGAAATCCGGCGCTACGGCAAACTGGCCTGAGTCGCGGTCGTCAGTGATATTCCTGCACGGTCTTGACGGCGTAACCGGATTCTTTCAGCGCGGCAATGCCGCTGGCGGCGGCTTGGGCACTGGAGATGGTCGTCATGATGGGGGTGCCGGTATAGACGGCGGTGGTGCGGATCTTGATTTCATCGGCGCGCGGAGTGGCGCCGCTGGGAGTGTTGATGACGAGCTGCACTTCTTTGTTTTTGAGCAGGTCAACGGCGTTGGGCCGGCCTTCGGAAATTTTGAAGATGCGCTCCACTTGCAACCCGGCTTTGACCAGCACATCGGCGGTGCCGCCGGTGGCGATCAACTCGAAACCGAGAGCGACAAACTTGCGGGCAACTTCGGCGATTTTGTTTTTGTGGGCATCGCTGACGCTGATGAAAATTTTTCCGCCCAAAGGCAGCGGCGAACCGGCGGCCATCTGCGATTTCGCATAGGCAATGCCACGGTCGGCATCGAGGCCCATGACTTCGCCGGTGGACCGCATTTCCGGCGAGAGCAAAATGTCCTGCCCATGAAACCGGTTGAAGGGAAAAACCGATTCCTTGACCGCCCAATATTTCGGCCAGATTTCTTCGGTGAAATTCAATTCCTTCAGGGTTTTGCCCGCCATGACTTTGGCGGCGAGTTTGGCGAGCGGAAAGCCGATGGCTTTGCTCACGAACGGCACCGTGCGGGAAGCGCGCGGGTTCACCTCGAGCACATAGACCGTGTCGCCCTTGACGGCGTACTGGACATTCATCAAGCCGATGACTTTGAGTTCGCGCGCCATGGCGTGAGTATATTCGCGGATGGTCGCGATGACTTTTTGCGAGAGCGTGTGCGGCGGCAAGACCATCGCGGCATCGCCGGAATGCACGCCGGCGTATTCGATGTGTTCCAACATGCCGCCGATGACGATGGTGCCGCCATTGGGCAAGCCCACATCGGTGATGCAGTCCACGTCCACCTCGGTCGCGTCTTCCAGAAATTTATCCACGAGCACAGGACGCTCCGGCGAGGCTTCGACGGCGAACTTCATGTAGTGCGATAGTTCGGCATCGGAATAAACAATCTGCATGGCGCGCCCCCCAAGCACAAAGCTCGGGCGCACGAGCACCGGGTAAGTGAGGCGTTGCGAAATCACCAGCGCCTCTTCGGCATTGGTGGCCAAGCCATTCGGCGGCTGGGGAATGTTCAGCTTCGTCAACATGGCGGCGAAGAGTTTGCGGTCTTCGGCGATCTCAATGCTCTGGGGTGACGTGCCAATGATATTGACGCCGTTCTTCTGCAAACCGAGCGCCAGGTTCAGCGGCGTTTGCCCGCCGAATTGCGCGATGGCACCCCAGCATTTTTCCCGCTCGTAAATGTGCAGCACATCTTCGAGCGTGAGCGGCTCGAAAAATAATTTATCGCTGGTGTCGTAATCCGTCGAAACCGTTTCGGGATTGGAATTCACCATGATGGTTTCAAACCCATCTTCCTTCAACGCAAACGCCGCATGGACACAGCAGTAATCAAACTCAATCCCCTGCCCGATGCGATTGGGACCGCCGCCGAGAATCATCACCTTCCGCTTCGGCGACTCCGGCTTCACCTCGTCATCGCCCCGGTCGTAGGTGGAATAATAATACGGCGTGTACGCTTCGAACTCGGCGGCGCAGGTATCCACCAACCGATAGCTGGGCACCAACCCAAGGCGTTTGCGTTCCGCGCGAATGGCGTCCTCGGTGGTGCCAGTGAGGTGGGCGATTTGACGGTCAGAAAAGCCGAGTGACTTGGCCTGGGCGAGTTTTTCAGCGTTGAGCGAGGACATGGTCAAAATTAAATTCCCGATAGTAAGCCGGAATTGCCGGCCAGTGTCGAGCACGATGCGTGGCGGGCGGACAGAATCAGCAGCGCAACCATTTGCCACCCGGCTGGCGTTTCGTGCGGGCGTTTTTCGATTCGTGCGCCGACTTTTGAGGGTTTTTTATGATTTTACCGTAAGGTGTTGGCGCGGATGTGCAGTATTTGGGCGATCAGGTAGAATCCGAAGCCCGAGCTGATCAGTGAAAAACCTATTCCAGCCATTGCTAAGCCGGCGTGCAAATCGGACGTTCCAAGCTGGGTAAAAACACAAAACGAAAATGCCACCAAGATGACGCCTATAAAAGCACAAATCTTGGCCCCGTAAGTGAAGAACTCGGCGCGGTGGCGAATTCTCTCCAGTTCGGTTAATGGCACCTCAACCGGTTTAGGCGTGGGCGCGGGTTGAAATTTGGGCTGCTTGGTGATTTGCAACCGGGTTTGCGCGCCGCAGGCCGGGCAGGGCGCGAGCGTGCCGGCGTTTTCCACATCGAATTCAATGTTCACGCCACACGTTTGGCAACGGCATTTCGAGATCATAAGTTATCAACTTTCAATCATGCACTCTGCTTTGCTTGAAATGTATTGTATGCTCATAGTGACCACTATTTGATAATTTGCTTTCGTCCGCTTGCATCAAAGCACCGTCGGCAAAGCGTTTTCGGGTGCGGTTGGCGCTCGGATTCACGCGCAAACTTTGGGCCGGTTCCCTTCGTTTGTCCAGCCAAACGCACTTGCCCCGCCCGTGGATTTAAGCTATGAAACACGCCGATGAGGCGATTTAACTCAGGTCTGATTGGGCTGGCACTGCTGCTCCCGCTCGTTGCCGCAGCGCAGATAGATCCGTTTGCGCGCGACCTCGTCCAGTTCGGTTACAATCAGCCCGTAGAAGGCCGCGCGCCGGTGGCCGGCTATGCTTATTATTATCACAACCAGCCGGATTTTCTCCGCACGAACCTCACTCTGCGCCTCGCCGTGGCACCGACGTATGTGGATTCGGAACTGGGCCTGAATCACGCGCTCGGTCCCGAAACGGATCTGGGCCTCGGTGCCGCCGGCGGCGGCTTTGCCGATAGCTACAATGAAATCCGCGCCGGCAAATGGAACGAAAAGGAATCCTTCGACGGCCACGGCGCGGAATTATCCAGCAGCGTGTATCATCTTTTCAATCCCGGCCAACAGATCCCGCTGAATCTCGTCGTGCGCGGCGCGGCGCATTATTCCGTTTACGAAAAGAACGACAACACGGCGGCGAATTTCCAACTGCCAGATGATGGTTTGACCGGAAGTTTTCGCACCGGCCTGCGTTGGGGCGGCATTGAGCCGACGTTGTTTCCCGAGCTCGCAATGGAATTGGCCGTCTGGTACGAAGGTCAGTTCCGCACCGACGACGGCAGCTACGGCTACAATCAACATCGCCGGCTCCAGCCGGACACGCATTTATTTTGGGCCTCCGCCGCGCTGTCCTACACTTTGCCGGAGAGCAAACAAAACTTCTTCGTGCGCCTCGTCGCCGGCACCAGTTTGAATGCGGACCGCCTGAACGCCTATCGGCTTGGCGGATTTCTGCCGTTGATCGCCGAATATCCGCTGTCGCTGCCGGGATATTATTTTCAGGAATTCACCGCGCGGCAATTTGCGCTCGTCAACGCCAGCTACCTGTTACCCATTGCCCCGAACGAACGCTGGAATCTGGAGTTCAACGCGGCGACGGCGGACATCACTTATTTTTCCGGCACCGGCCAGCCGAATAATTGGGTGAGCGGCATCGGCGGCGGAATTTTATATCGCGCCCCGGAAGATCGGTTCAAGCTGGTCGCCGCGTATGCGTATGGCATTGACGCCATCCGCTCCTCCGGCCGCGGCGCAAATAGCCTGAGCCTGCTGTTGCAAATTGATTTAGGCAAAACCCGGACCGCCGACTTCCACTCCGCCCAACCCGGCCACTGGCGCGGCTGGAACTGGCTACTGGGCCGATGAAAAGACTTGCAACTGGGAACGCATCAGGCAGAATTCAAGGCCCGCTTGCGCATATGGTGGAATTGGCAGACACGCTACTTTGAGGTGGTAGTGCCGTGAGGCGTGCAGGTTCAAGTCCTGCTATGCGCACCATTTTTACAAAGAAACTGAATACGGTTAGAAAACTTGCACGAACTCTGAAAATTACACCTCGTCCCGCTGGCAGCAAGCAGGTAAAGTTCACTGTTACTCTTCGACCCCAGACAACATTCCCGTAAGCTTAAGCAGAAGTTGCCGAAAAATCCGAACTGGTGGTTATTCTCGTTGATTGCAAGCTAAAGACAAAAGCTATAAAACCTTTAATTGATAAAAGAGTTTATCGTTTTTTGAATGGTGGGTTGGCGGGGACTCGAACCCCGGACCAATGCCTTAAAAGGGCACTGCTCTACCAACTGAGCTACCAACCCAACAGGGGCGCAGGAAAATAGATTAAATTCGCCGGAAAGCAAGCATATTTCCCGCATCAATTCGGTTGGCGAATCGTCGCGCGCGGTTTAATCTGCGCCATGCGGTTGCACGACCGATATCTTTTCCGCGAACTGCTCACGCCGCTGGCTTATTGCCTCGGCGGGTTCCTCATTTTTTGGATCTCGTATTTTTTCTTCACGCAACTGGGCGACATGCAGGAGCACAAATTTAATCTCCTCGATGCGCTGGAATTCGCCGCCGCGCAGACGCCACAGTTTTTTGTCATGGTGCTCCCCATCACGCTGCTGCTTGCGCTGCTGTACACGCTCACACACCACGCGCGGCACCACGAAATCACCGCCCTGCGCGCCGCCGGCATCAGCTTGTGGCGCCTGTGCGGGCCGTATTTTATCGTCGGCCTAGCCGCCAGCGGGATTTATTTTCTGCTCAATGAAATTGCCGTCCCGCGCGCCGCCGAATGGGCCGAGTCCATCAAGGGTCGCCACGTCAAAAGCGATCGCGCGCAGATTTCAAAAACCCGTTTCGTCAACACCGGCTTCAGCAACCTGCGCGCCCACCGCACGTGGGAATTTGGCGAATACGACGCAACGACAGCCACCTTCCGCAACCTCAAAATTATCTGGTCGCTGCCGGATCAGTCCCAGCGGCAATTGTGGGCCGAACGCGCGGAGCGCTCCAACGGCGTCTGGACTTTTTATCTCGCCCAGGTTTTTGTCCAGTCCGGCCCCGGAGCGCGGATTTTTCCGCAGCCGGCCACCAACCTCCTCGCCCTGCCGGAGTTCGACGAAACGCCGGAGCAAATCTTGCGCGAGCTGAAATTTAACAGCACGCAAAGTTTATTCGCCTCGCGGAGCACCGATATTCCAATGACGGAAATCGCTTCTTATCTGCGACATCATCCGGAATTGGCGGCAGACAAAGCGGCGGCGCTGCGAACCAAATATTACGACCGCATCGCCGCGCCGTGGACGTGTCTGGTGGTGGTGCTGATCGCCATTCCGTTTGGAGCGGCGTCCGGGCGGCGGAACCTTTTTTACGGCGTGGCCGGCAGCATTTTTATCACCTTCGCCTTTTTTGTTTTGCAGCGAATCTGCCTCGCACTGGGTGACGGCGGGCATTTGCTGCCGTGGCTGGCGGCGTGGCTGCCCAATGCCATGTTCGCGACGCTGGGAATTTTTCTAACGTGCCGGACGCGCTGATTTATATTTTTTGCGCGGCGATTTTGGTGCATATTTTTCGGCATGGAGGCAGAGCGGAAAACCAATAAAAATAGGATTAAATTGTGAACGAGGCCATTGACTCATTAACCTCCAGCCACGAGCGCCTGCGCCTGCTGTATCAGGTCAGCAACGTCATCCATTCCACCCTGGAATCGCAGGAAGCGCTGCAACTCATCGTCAGCGAGGCGGTCCGCGTGATGCGCGCGTCGTCCGGCTCGCTGGTGCTTATCAATCCCACGTCCAACTTTCTGGAAATCCACGCCGCGCAAAATCTTTCATCGGCCGCGCGCAAATTAAAACTCCGCGTCGGCGAGGGCATCACCGGCTGGGTCGCGCAAACCGGCCGGCCGGCGCGCGTCGGCGATGTCACGCAGGACAAGCGCTATGTGAGTGTCCGCCGCGACGTGCGCTCGGAACTCGCCGTGCCGCTCGAAGTGCAGGGCGAAGTGCGCGGCGTCATCAATGTGGATTCTGACCGGCGCGACGCCTTTTCGGCGGCGGATCAGGAATTGCTGCAAGAGTTGGCGATTCAGGCAGCAAAAGTAATTCACCACACCTGGCTCTACGAACAGTTGCGGCTGAAAGTGCTGCTCTTCGAATCGCTCGCCAGCGTGAGCCGCACGATCAATTCCACCTTGAATCTCGACGAGGCGTTACGCGCCATCACCAAAGAATCCTGCGAGTTGATGCGGGCGCGGATGTGCTCGCTGATGTTGCTGGATGATGCTCGCGAATGGCTCGACTTGCGCGCGAGCTTCGGCGCCGGTGACGCATACATTAACAAACCGCGCCTGAGCGCAACCGACAGCCTGATCGGCGTGGTGGTGCGGCGAAAAAAACCGCTGGCGGTGGCGAATGTGCAGACGGACACGCGCTATCAAAATGTGGATCTGGCGCGGCACGAGGGATTGATTTCGCTGCTGAGCGTGCCGCTGGTTTTCGCCGGCCAAAGCATCGGCGCGCTGAGCGTTTACACCGCGCGACCGTACAGTTTTTCCAACGAGGAAATAAAAATTCTCTCGGCGCTGGCGGAACTATCGGCCATCGCGATTGAAAAAGCGCGGCTGTACGAACGCGTGGTGGATGTGGAAGAGCAGTTGCGCCAGAACGAAAAACTGTCCGCGCTCGGTTTGTTGGCGGCGGAGGTGGCGCACGAAATCCGCAATCCACTCACGGTGATGAAGCTATTGTACCACTCGCTCGATTTGAAATTCGACGAAAAAGATCCGCGCGCCAAAGATGCGCAGATCATCGAGGCGAAAATCGAGCACCTGAATAAAATCGTGGAGCAGATTCTGGATTTTGCACGCACGACGGAGCCGAATTTTGCGCCGGTCAATTTGAACGATTTGGTAGATGAACTCTGCTTGCTAGTGCGGCACAAACTGTCGAACCAAGGGATTCGCCTCGTGCGGGATTTGCAGGCGAATCTGCCGCTGGTCGCCGGTGACGCCCCGCAACTGGAGCAGGCGTTTTTGAACCTCATTCTCAACGCAGCGGAAGCAATGCCCGGCGGCGGCACGCTGACCATTCGCACCACCGCACTGGCGTCGGCGCAGGTAGCCGTGGCGTTCAAGGACACCGGCGGCGGCATGAGCCGGGAACAGCAGCAGCACGCATTCAAAACCATTTTGGCAACCACCAAAGCCAAGGGCACCGGCCTCGGCCTTGCCATCGTCGGGCGCGTCATCGAAACGCATCACGGACAAATCCGCATTCAATCGCGGCCGGGACGCGGCACGACAATGCGCATCACCTTGCCGGTGAAATGAGAACTTCCCGCCGGACTGGTCGGGGAAAATCACCTTTGGCCTAACCCAAAAATACGTTAAGCTGCCTGCGGTTTTTTATGTCCGGCAACCAACTCCAGCAAGAATGGCATCCGCGCCACAGCCCATGGCTCATCGCTCTGGGCGTGATGATGGCGACGTTCATGGAAGTGCTGGACACATCCATCGCCAACATCGCGCTGCCGCACATCGCGGGTAATCTCTCGGCCACGCCGGAGGAAGCCACTTGGGTACTGACCAGCTATCTTGTGGCGAATGCGATTGTGCTGCCAACCACCGGCTGGCTGGCGAATCATTTCGGCCGCAAGCGGGTATTCATGGCGTGCATCACTATGTTCACATTTGCCTCGATGCTCTGCGGGTTGGCGTGGAATTTGCCCACGCTGGTTTTCGCGCGGATTTTGCAGGGCGTCGGCGGCGGAGCGATGGTGCCGATGGCGCAATCCATCATGCTCGAAAGTTTTCCGCCAGCGAAACGCGGTTCAGCGATGGCGCTCTTCGCAATGGGTGTCGTAGTCGCGCCGATTCTCGGCCCAACGCTCGGCGGCTGGATCACGGATAATTATTCCTGGCGTTGGATTTTTTACATCAATCTCCCCGTCGGCATCGCCGCGCTGTTTGCGGCGGAATGGCTGGTGGAAGATCCGCCTTACATCCGGCGCAACCTCGAAGCGACGATTGATTACATCGGTTTTGCGCTGCTGGCCGTGTGGCTGGCGACGTTGCAAATTCTGTTGGACAAAGGACAAGAAGCGGACTGGTTCGGCACGGAATGGGTGCGATGGTTCACGCTCATTTCCGTGCTGGCATTTGCGGGATTTGTTTATTGGGAATTCACTACGGAACATCCGCTGGTGGATTTGCGCGTGTTCCAATACCGCAACTTCACGCTCGGCCTGATTTTGATGACCTCACTCGCCGCGATACTTTACGGAACAACGGCGCAAATTCCGTTATTCCTGCAAACGCTCATGGGGTATCCCGCGCTGCAAAGCGGTTACGCCATGAGCCCGCGTGGCATTGCCGCCTTCATCACCACCGCGCTTGTCGGCCGGCTCGTGGGCAAGGTGCGCGGCAAATGGATGCTTTGCCTCGGCTTCAGTCTCCTGGCGGTGTCGTCGTTCATGTTGAGCCGCATCAATCTACAAGTCGCCCCGATGAATGTCATCTGGCCCAGCCTCGTCAACGGCGTCGCCATCAGCTTTATTTTTGTGCCGCTCACCACGGCCACCATGAGCCAACTCGGACAGGCGCAAATCGGCAATGCCAGCGGCCTCTACAACCTCATGCGCAATCTCGGCGGCAGCATCGGCATCGCCTTTGTCACCACCATGCTGGCGCGGGGCGCGCAATCGCATCAAGGCCAGCTCGTCGGCAATCTGGCGGCGGATCGCCCGGCGTTTGTGCACGAACTCGCGGCGGCGCAACACCAACTCGCCCAACACACGGATGCCGTGACGGCGACGCATCAGGCATACGCGGGCATGTATTCCCTGCTGGACCAACAGGCGCATCTGATGGCGTTCACGGACAACTTTTATATTTTCGGCGCGATGGCGCTGTGCGGCTTGCCGCTTGTGCTGTTGTTCAAACGCGTGACGCCGACCGCCAAGCGCGCGCCGATGGGGCATTGAAATTGCACCACAAAATTCGGCACGAAAAGCGCGGCGCAGAAATTGGCAAATCCGTGTTAATTTTTCGCCGGAACTTTTTCCAGCCGGTTGGAAGCATGGTTGCCGGCCGGCGTTTTTTTCCAATAGTCGCTAAGCGTGGTGGTGGTTTGCACCTCGGCTTTGAAGAAGAAAACACTGACCGTGCTGGCGGTGATAATGCTTGTGGCCCGCCAGTCGCCGTTGGTTGTAGTTTCGTAGTGGGTGGTCAACGCCAGCCGCTGGAGATGCTTGTCAGGCAACGGTTCGATGCTCATGTCTTCCACGGTCACGGGCACACCCGTCGGTGTTGCCAGCCACGCGGTGCCTTGCAACACGGCGCCGTTCGTTTGCGGCAAAACAAAAGTAAACCCCGCGCAATCTTGACCAGCGATGACGCGCGAATGCGCCACGGTTTTTAACGTCAGTCGCGATTGGGCGTCAGCGGCGAATGGATTCCAGTCGCTCTTTTCACTGTGCTTTTTTCCGCTGCCCCGTTTTTTGTCGGCGGATTTGTCGTCCAGCTTGACTGGTTTGCCGTTTTCAAAAGCCTTGATGGTTTCGGTCTCGACTTCCCCCGCCGGGCCAAGTTGGGAACGCTGCCACAGTTCGTGAACGCCGACCGATTCGCCTTTGCGAAAAACCTCGATGCGCGTGATGCTCAATCCCGGCACCCAGTCCGCATTGGCGGCGGCCACCCAACCGCTCCGCATGGGGATAAATGCCATTGGTCAAATATCCCGGCGGACAATCCAGTTCAATCGTCCAAATCGTATTGCTTCCCGGCGTCGTGGACTTGATGACAAAACCGACCTCGTACGGATTGATGCCTGTTTCCTGTAGGATGGTGAAATTATTGGTGGTCGCGAAAAGGGATTGGCCCTGACCGATCCAACTTCTGGGCGCGCTAGTGAAAGTGAACAAGGTGGATTGCGCCGCACCGCTCAGTGCAAAAACCAGGAGCAGCAGTGGTCCGACCGTCCGGCAGCCAAGCTGTTGGGTTTTCATGTTGCGACGATAAAAGTCCCTGGAAAAAACGAGATGCGGAAATTGACTTGTAGTTACGCTCTCCCAGCACCCAGCCAGGATAAATTAACTTCTTGAGGGAAACAAGCCGTCAGCGATGGAAGAGTAAATTTACAAAGTGTCAAAAACCATCAAACGACTTGATTTTATTGACTATTCCGCGAGTGGCGGAGAGGGGGGGATTCGAACCCCCGATACCTTTTGGGTATTCACGCTTTCCAGGCGTGCGCGTTAAACCACTCTGCCACCTCTCCAAGGCATTCCCATTTTTGATAAATGGAAACGTAGTAACTACAAAAACATTTCGTCGCCGAAATTTATAGGAAAAACGGTCTCGCTCAACTTACTTTGCCGTGTTTCGTCGGCTGTCTTATTCTCATGAATCTGCCAGCATGGCAAGTTTATTCGCCGGCGCGCAGCTTCCACTGGATAATTTTTTTCGTGCGACCGCGTTTTCAGTGCCAATCACAAAGCTCGCCGACATGCGCCGCCGAACCGTCCCGCAGCCACCCATCGAGTTGGGCCTGATCTTTCAATTGCTGTCCGCGCCGGCGCGGCACCACCACGAACCGCGTCGCCACTTCCGGCAACGCCGTCATATCCACCCACAATTTTTCAAATTGGCTCACGGGGAAAACATCCTCCTGTCCGTGCCCCCAGCGTTTTTTCACATCTTTGATGGTGATGTAAGTCGGCATCCGCGCGGCGACAGCGCGCACCGCGGCCGCCACTTTTTCGGCATCGGCCAAATCGGCACGCGTCAGGCCAAACACTTCCAGCAGCTTTGCGATGTTGATCCAGCAAGTGTTGGAATTGTAATAGCGCAGTTGAAATTCGTCTTCCTCGCGCGGCATGGCCAGACCTTCCACCAACCGCACCTGGCCGTTGACTCGCGCGAGTCCGCCGCCGCGATCTTCCAGCCAGCGCGTGATGACTTCAAAAGTCAAACAACTTTGCTGCACGAGATGGAGGCCGAACATCGCCGGATCGGCATCCGCGCCGAGTGTGTCAATGTTGTGCAGCATCAGATGTTGCAATTGCGGCCGTTCCGCGAGCAGTTGCGCCAGCACGCCGTTGCGCAACAGGTTCGGCACTTCAAACCAGTGGCCGACGGGATGCAGACATTGCGCCGGCAAATTATCCGTGTAATCGCCGCCTTCGCCGGTCGCGCGCGCCCAGTTCAGCAGCGCCGCGCGCAGGCTGTCTCGGACTTTCTGCTGCTGCTCGTCAAGCCGTTGTTGCGGCATTTCTTCCCAGAGAAAACGTAAATCGCGCACCATCGGAATCATCCGCAGCCCGATGGAACGGCCCTGCGAAAGCCGCAGCGCGCCGGGATACTGATAATTATTTTGGGCGCGCAAAAATTCTTCCGTGGCCGCGTGCGTGAGGTGGCTGGTGGTGAACACGTGCGGCAGCGGATTCCCGGCCAACCGGCCGATCCGCCGACTTTTCGCCAGATGCGTTTCGATGAACGTGCGGTGCACGCCGTCAAATTTGCAAAACGGATGCAGCGCTTTCACCACGCCCGCGCCCTGCGTCCAGCGGCTGCCCGCACCGGCAGCGAGCGTGACGATGGCCAATTCACCGCGCGCCAACGCGGCCAAACCCGCCTGGCGAAATTCCTCCGTCAGCACGTTCGCGGAATCCAGTACGTCGCTGTCCGCCACATCTTTGATGTCCGCACTCGCAGGCAGGCGGTTTTGCGCCATGCCGATGCGGCCGTTTTTCAAGTCATCACGAATCTGCTCGTGCTGGGCGCGGTCAAAGCCATTTTGCGCGAGCAATTCCTCCAGCGATTGGGCTTCGCCGCCGTCGCTTTTCAAGCGCGGCAACAGCCGGTCAAACAATGCGGGCATCAGGCCGGAAAATTCCGGGTGCGTGCGGCAGGCGGCGCTGAATTTGTCCAGTTCCACGCGCTGCGGCCGCGGCAGCGTTTGCGGATCGGAGCGCAGCCAACGCGGGACATGCAGCGTGTAATAGCCGCGCGGCAGCAGCGCCGCGTCGCCGGTCAGAAGTTCCGCCCAGGTGCCGCGTTCGTTGATGGCAAAATCGTAAACCACCGGTTCCATCGCGAACGGCAGCGCGTGCTGCAATTCGCGTTTGGTTTGCGACATGACGGCTTGCAGGCGTTGTTGCGCGGCGGTTTTGCGGGCAGGTTCAAAAATAAAACCCATGCCGCCGCCGGCCATGCCGCCGAGCATCCAGAAGCCCCAGAAATCATCGCCGAACTCCGCGCGCATCCGCGCGATAAGCGTTTCGGTGAAGACGTTGCTGGCCCACGGAATAATGGTTTGAATCGGCTCGCGAAAATTGCGCGTGGTCAATTCACCGACCCGGCGTACTTCGCCGGCGCGCA
>TBL_comb47_HYPODRAFT_10005227_pt1 | contig 14552 bp, 12 predicted proteins | sample TroBogypolimnion_40_FD_10682 | JGI IMG/M metagenome (IMG submission 10682)
CGTTCCAGGTTGAGGGGCCTGAAAGGCCCTCTGACCCGTAGGGAATCCTAGACAACGAATCTAGGTTTTGCTTTGCTCCGCTAGCCTGATCAGAAAATCTTCGATTTTCAAGCGGCTCTGCAAAACCTTCATATTACATGATAGGAGCATAAATGTGTTTGTTTAGATAATAGAATATAAAGATTATGTTGGAATTAGAATCATCATAATGGAAGATTTAAAACTAGTTTTAAACGATTTAAAACACATGGGGTGCAGCGGGATTAAAATATCCTTTGAAGATGAAGGTGCCCAATTGAACGAAATCATGACGATGCGATATTTGACTGCATCAGTTGGACTAGAATTGTCTATTAAAATAGGAGGATGTGAGGCTAAACGCGATATTAAAGAATGTATGGATATACACTGTGATACCATTGTTGCACCAATGATAGAAAGTGAGTTTGCACTTAAAAAATATATGAATTCGATAAAATCATGTAATTATAAAGGTAAAAAAAGTTTTAATTTGGAAACAATTACCGGATACCATGCTTTTAATGAATATATTCCATATTTGGATAATATTGATTCTATTACGGTGGGTCGGGTCGATTTTGTGAGTTCAATGTCCGAAACGCGCGACTACGCCAATTCTGACATGATGTATAATTATGTCAGCGATATATTTACAAAATCAAAAGAACATGGATTATTATGTAATTTGGGCGGTGCTATTAGCATTGATTCAAAAGAATTTATTATAAAATTAATTTCAGCCGGTATTTTGGACTATTTTGAGACGAGATATGTTATTTTCAAAGTAAAAGATGTTGCTACAGCGGATTATCAACGTATGTTATACTATGCAAATATGTTTGAAGTTGAATGGATGAAATATATTCAAGCCAGATATATGAATCATGCCAACAAAGATAACACACGAATAGAGATGATACAAGACCGGATATGTGATATACATTCGTCTTAGCTGATAATCTTTTGACAAGCAATATAAAGATTACTCGTCAAAATATACTATATTATCAAAAATGACGAGCAAAATGATTGAAAATAAATCGTGGACAATATGTGAACTATTGGAAAAAATTAGAAATCACGAAATTACCAAACCCAAATATCAGCGGAAAAAAAAGTGGCGTTTATTACCTGATAAAAACGAATGACAACGCTAATCACAATGATTTGAAACATGGAATTTCCGCCGACAATGTTCTCACCAATATATGTTTATTTTTACAAAAATTTCACGAGTTTTTTCCTTTGACGCATATATTTGTTCTTTCCATTCTATACTCTCCTAAGAATCGTATACTTGATTTATTTTCACAAATTGAATATATCAATTGGCTACTTCAGGCATTCATTTCAGGAAAACAAAATTCATTACACAAAATATATAGCGAAGAATTGTTTCATTTTGTCGAATTGGGATATACAATTACTAATAACATTTATTATGAAGAAGATTTAGTTCATTTAGAGCAACGCGGATATGATATTTTGCGACGGTTTATACTAAATCGACGGTATACATGATATATATTTCAAAAAAATATAGAAAATAACGGATAAAAATATAATGGAATAAAAATGAAAAATGCTCTTATATTTGGAGCATACGGTTCCATAGGTAATTATATATTCAATTATTTTACAGAAAAGGGATTCAATATATATGGCACAACAACCCATCAAACAGAATCTCCATCTATTATTACGGTAACGCTCGATAATTTACATAATTTATTACAAATAGATAATCTAGATATTGTTATATGGGCACAGGGAAAAAATTGTAATGACAATATCGAAACCATGGATGAAAATGTATTTTCAACATTAATCGAGGCGAATGTTACTTTTATTACGAGAACTTTGCAATTTTTATTGAAACATAACAAAATAAACAACAATGCAAAAATGGTGATACTCAGTTCGATATGGGAAAAATATACACGAGAAAATAAATTATCCTATAGTATTTCAAAGGCCGCATTAAGTGGTCTTGTTAAAAATATATCGTATGATTTGGGTAAAAAAAACATATTAATTAATAATGTGTTACCTGGAGTTATTGATAATGAAATGACTCGTCAAACTCTGACACCCGAAGAATTGCAACATATAACGCAATATACGCATTTTAATCGTTTAATTTCATTAGATGAAATATGTAATACAATATATTTTTTAGTTGTTGAGAACACTGCAATCACTGGACAATCCATTGTTGTAGATTTGGGGTTCTCAAATATAATCAAATACAACTGATATAATACGTAACTGATGTTGTTATGTATTATGTTCATGGATAATAATAAATTTTCTTTTAATATAGAGAACACTGATTTTACCGCTAATTTGGAATGTTTTATGAAGCCGAAGGTGAAGAAAAATTTCCTAACAACGGAGGTCGAAGACCGGAGTTGTTATACGGACGAAGATAAAATACAAATACAATCTTATAATAAAAAATACACTGTGAATTATATAAATACGTTTTACTCCAATAACATAATTCAAACGGATGATTTCATTATCATTGATGAAAATATCCACAAGTTGTATCCGTATATTATTGGAAGTAATAAACATCATATATTCGTCGCATCGGAAGAAACCAAAACGATGGATTCGGTTCTCGAAATTGTGGACAAATTAATCGAATTACAATTCACCAAAAAAAACAAAATAATTGTGATAGGTGGTGGTATAACTCAAGACGTGGGTGGGTTTGTCGCTACTATTTATAAAAGAGGTGTTGATTGGGTTCTCATACCTACCACTCTGCTGTCAATGGCGGATAGTGCTATTGGAGGAAAGGTATGTATTAATCGAAAACATAAAAACATTATATCATTATTCAATGCGCCGAATGAAATATACATTTCCGATACATTTTTGACAACTTTACCAGAAGACGATATCATATCTGGTATTGGCGAGGCATTAAAATTAGCACTGATTGGTGGTGGTTTTTGTTATGATTTTTTTATGGAAAATTTTAACTGCAAAAATTATATGAATATTATCAAAATGTCAGCCAGTATTAAACGTGCTATCATCGAATATGATGAATTAGAAAAATGTGAAAGAAAAATATTAAACTACGGACACACATTTGGTCATGCGTTGGAAAGCACTACCAATTATTTTATTCCACATGGCATTGCGGTTCTTTATGGCATGTATATGATTAATCGAATATTCTACGATAATAAATTCGAAGATATCAATACCTTTATATTGAGTATTATTCCTGAAAAATACAAAAAAATCGGGATTTCATATTCTATTTTTATTCAAAATGTTCTCAATGACAAAAAAAACAATGGAGATAATATATGTTTTATATTGTTAGAAGAGTTAGGGAGAACCAAAATGATTTATCATAGATTGGATAAAGATTTTGGTCAGGGGACTGAAAGCCTCCAACTACTAAGTTCTCGCGGCGCAATGGTAGCTTCGCTACCGGTCGGAACCTTCGGTTCCAACCTTGAGCACCTTCGGTGCTCTGAGGAGAACTTTGGAGGAAATAATTCGACGGAATCTTTGGAATATCACATAAAAACAACATTACACGATTTGTTTGTTGTAATCACTTAAACACATTATTTGATAATACCATATAATATCGTATAATGTCATCATCTCCAGCTAATAAAATCAAAGTAAGTGATTATATTGCCGAATTCCTATTGAAAAATTCCGTCAATACCGTTTTTACAATTACGGGTGGGTTCTCAATGCATATGACCGACTCATTAGGTAAAAATCCGCAATTTCAGAACATTTTTCAACATCACGAACAAGCCTGTGCTTATTCGGCGGTAGGATACGCAAAAACCAACGCTGAACCTTGCGCTGTTTGCACAACTGCAGGTTGTGCGGCTACGAATGCGATTAGCCCATGTCTTGTTGCTTATCAAGATAGTCTACCTATTATTTTTTTATCGGGTCAAGTCAAAAGTGAAGAATCCATTCGTAACATGAACAACAACGACGAAGGAATACATTTACGTCATTATTCCGGGGCGGATTGTGATATTATTTCTATGGTATCGCCTATCACAAAATATGCTTACGAAGTTCGCAATGCCAGTGAAATCAAAAAAGTTCTCTTGCGAGCATTCACACAGATGTTATTTGGTAGACCAGGCCCAGTATGGCTTTCTATTCCGCTGGACATTCAAGGCACAATGATAGATTATGAAGACATACCGATTATTTGCAGTATACCGCAACCATTTCCTAGTTACAAAAGACTAAAAACCGTGGAATCCGTGATAGAATTATTGGAAAAGTCCAGACGACCGGTGATTATTGCAGGGAATGGCATTAAATTGGCACATTGTGAAGATAAATTCAAAAACTTTATTGAAAAGTATTCCATTCCGGTGGTGGTGAGTTTTCATGGCACTGATTTAATTGAATCATCCCATCCTTTATTTTGTGGTAAAATAGGACTTATTGGTGACCGAGTCGGAAACTTCACTTTGCAAAATGCCGACTTAGTATTATCGCTTGGTTGTAGAATGGCGCAAGGTGTGGTGGGTTACCGTCCGGATTGGTTTGCGAGAGAAGCCAAGAAGATATACATTGATAACGATTACAACGAATTATTAAAAACCAATCTCACCTACGACCTACAAATATGCACAGATTTAACTTATGTTTTTGATGTATTTGAGAAAGAATATAAAAAAAAATTGGATTCTGGTCAGGGGGCTGAAAGCCTCCAACTACTAACTTCAAAGGCGACTTTGTCGCCGGAGAAGTTTGAAGGTTTTCTGAAACCGACGGAATGGATTGAGACCTGCAACCGTTGGAAACAAAAATGGATGTATGAAATGCCACCGAATTATTTGGATGACAGTGCGGGTATCAACCCGTATCATTCCCTAAGAATATTTTATGATATGGCCCCGGAAAATAAAATAACCATAGTATCGTCGGGTTCCATCATTACCAACGTATGGCATATGATAAAAATTAAAAAGAATGATAAATATATAATTAGTAGTCAGGGGGATATGGGTTTTGAACTTACTGCGGCAATTGGTGCTGCCATAGCGCAAAAAGACAAAATGATAGTTCCTATTTTCGGTGAAGGTTCTCTTCAATTAAATATACAAGAATTACAGACCATTGTACATCACAAATTACCTATTAAAATGTTAGTATTTAATAACGGAACACATGGTGCAACCAAGATGACTCAAACGAATTTCTTTACAAAATTATATGGAGTCAATGCAGAAACGGGTATATCCTTTCCCGATACGGAAAAAATATGTTTTGCTTATGGTATTAAATACATCGGTATTCGCAAAAATACCGAACTCGTGAAGGGATTATCAGAATTCTTATTATTTACAGGTCCCGTTCTATGTGAGATTTTTTCTTGTATCCAAAGTCGGTTCCCACGTCTTAACGCTGTGAAAAATGATGATGGAACATTTTCGAATCGCCCATTTGAAGACATGGACCCGTTTATGCCCAGGGAAGAATTTGAAAAAGAAATGATTGTCAAAATAGTATAATAACTATCATGATATAATATATAATATTATATTATTATGATCTATATACCTATTGGTGGTAATTGCGGGACCGCGCTTTCTATTCGAAAAAAACTGAAATTATCAGAAATAGCTTTACCTTTCGATTATATTCGGTGTAATTTTGCATGTATTATAGAGAGTATATCATCCAATTTTGAACATTTTTTACCTATTATTGATAGTAAAGATTCATCAGAATCTTATAAACACAACTATGTGGATGATTATGACCATTTTATTTCTGAAGATGTAAAAACATATTTTTTAAAAAATCATTCATTTTGGCATCACGATTTTAACGATTCCAACGTGAAAGAAGCATTTCATCGAAGAATTGAAAGATTTAATAAATTATTATTATATCCACCAGAAAATACCGAAATAACATTTGTCCGTTTGATTATTTCCAAAACTATTAAAGAAGAAATAGACCAATGTCAATTATTTTTTGATGAAATTTTCAAAATAAATGATTCATTGAATTATAAACTAATTTTCATTTGTAATACCAATAACAATGATTTTATTACATATACAAAAATAAATGATAAATGTGCATTGATTGATTCAAATAATATTGATAACATTATATCATTTTATGACAAATTTGGGTTTTTACAAAATGACGTTGTATATGATAATGAAGGTTTTACTACAGACTCCAAACAAATAATTCATAATGATACTGTAAATTTATGTTATATGGATATTCATATACATTAGACATTTTCTAGTTCGCTGTCTTCCCCATAATAATTATTTTCGACCGTATTCTCCATCTGGTCCATATTTTCCATGTCTTTTAAAAACTTGCCTACATGATGTTCCTTATAATATAGAATAATATCGTCCCATTGTTCTTTCATCAAATGTAAAGTTGCGATAGCCCACTCAATATCTTCCATACCATATGCGACTCCGTAGAAATAATCCAAATTTTTATATTCCAAATATTCATTGAGTGCCGTCATTTTTACCCATTCTTTTTTGCCTATACCTTCAATTGGGTGCACAATCGAAATACAACCACATAATGCAGCAATAATAGTTAAAAAGGTTAATGGGTCATAACTTATAAAAAAAGTGTATTGATTGAAAATTTGGACATAAGTGCTTTGTGTGTTGCCTCGTGTTATTTCGGCCGCATCTTCTGGATGTATATATTTAATAGGTGATTTATGTATATAACTTTTTCTTATGGTAAAACACCATTTTTCGTTACGTTCGATTTGATTATTTTTTACAACACTATTTATGCATAATAATCCCAAATTTTTGTATATTTTTCCTATTAATTCTGGCTTCTTCATAAATTTCAATTCGCTATTAAAATAGTAAACCAACTCTTTTTTACCAAAAGATGCGCCCCGTTCTAATGTCACGTTCGTGCCTAATGGACTCAACATCCAACGAACAACATGCGGAGCGTTTAGCGGATTACCGTGAGTTCCCTCACAATAAATAACGAGGGAATTTTTGATTTCGAATTCTTCCACAAAATATTTATTGTAAACGGTATTTTTGATGCACCCGAATGTAGGATATATCCTCACTGTTTTACCCATTTCGTCCAATATTTTTGCGAAATTATACATTACATTGAGTCCACCATCATCTTCATGATACGGTTCATGTGGATATATCAAAATATTATTGAAATTTTTTGTATTTCGTTCGATGATGTTCGTATTAATACAAATATCACAAAATATACCTTCATTTACCGCTAACACATTGGCTTTATCTCCGATAGCATATGTTATATAGAGTGTTTTTGTTTCTCCCGGATACGGATCATATTTGATAGAATTCAAATCTAGATTTGCAGGTAATTGTAAGACATCATCCTTGACATAGTTCGCAAGTATTGCCTCAGTTAAATCAATAGCATTATGTGGGTCCTTTCCTAATATAACTGACAATATCGGCATGATGCTATTATTGTATATTACTATGCAAAAAATCTAAATATATTTTTATATACATTATATTCATGATTCATATTTTAATTACCGGTGGAAATGGGAACATAGCTCAAATGATAAAACGTAATCTTGGTGATAAATACGATATTACGAATGCTACAAGAAGCGATTTGGATTTGTTGAATTATAATAACATGTTGACCTATTTTGATAAAAAATCGTTTGATATTGTCATTCATACTGCTATTTTGGGTGGTAGACGAACGAAATCGGAAAACGGCGAAATCAGCCATATAAATATATTGATGTTTGAGAACCTATTGAAATTTTCGAATGAATTCAAGATGATAATCAATTTAGATTCTGGAGCCATTTATGACCGTGCAGGGGATATTTTTTGTCGTAAAGAAGACGATTTATATACTGTGCCCTCTGATTATTATGGATTTTCAAAATATGTTATTCATGAGCGCAGTCGCGCATTCAATCATATATTCAATTTTCGCATTTTCAATGTATTTCATCAACGTGAAGAGCCCGACCGGTTCATTGCCAGTTGTTTTAATGCCAATGAAACGGGTGAAAAGTTGGTGATTTTTGAAGATAAATTCTTTGATTTTATTTATGAAGATGATTTTGTGAAAATAGTGGATTATTATGTTAAAAACATGGACAAAACTCATATTTTATCGAAAACAATCAATATCGGTTACGGCGATAAATATCGTCTATCTGATATTGCACGGCTCATCATAGAAAATCATGATATAATCGAGGTCAAGAATAACGAAATGAAACATAATTATTGTGGGGATTGCACACGATTAATTGATTTACCAATTGAATTTGATGGTCTCGAAAAAAGTTTAGAATTATACGCACAAAAATAGTAGTATAACGTATATGTCTATATGTTATCCCGATGTATCCATACCACCGTTGAATGAAGGGATGGTCGATTATAAATTATTCACTGGCTATTCGATAAAAGAAATAATAAATACCTATTTAGAAAAAAATGACAATCAATATGCTTTTTTTTTAATTGATATTAACCGAATTGTCAAATTATATAAATTATGGAATGATTATTTACCTAATATAAAACCATATTATGCCGTAAAATGCAATCCTGACCCTAATTTTATTACTATATTATCCAAATTAGGAGTGAATTTTGATTGTGCGTCAAAAAAGGAAATAGAACTGGTTATTGGTATTACAAAAGACCCGTTCAGAATTATATATGCGAATCCATGTAAACAATTGGAATATATCACATATGCCGAAGAAAAATCAGTTGATTTAATGACGTTTGATTGTGAACTAGAATTATGTAAAATCAAATTATTTCATCCCAATGCACGATTATTATTAAGAATCGCCGTGGACGATTCAGGTAGTTTGGTAAAATTCAGCACGAAATTTGGTTGCAAACCGGAAAATATAGAAAAATTATTGATAATAGCCAAGAAAGAAGAAATGAATGTGGTAGGTTTCAGTTTTCACGTAGGAAGCGGATGTAAAAACTCATATCAATACTATAATGCTATTCACGAATGCAAAAAAGCATCACTGATTGCGGAAAAATTTGGTATAAAATGCAGTATTATTGATGTTGGTGGTGGATTTCCAGGTTGCGACCTCGATAATTTATTTTATAATATTGCTCAATCGATACATCAAGCAATGGAAGATTTTTTTTCTGAAGAAATAGAACAAAAAACCATTGAATTTATTGCTGAGCCGGGGCGTTTTTTTGCCGAATCAACTCACATATTGGTTGTAAATATAATTGGTAAGAAAATAATTCCAACGAATGACTCAAATGCTCCAATAGAATATATATATTATATCAATGATGGTGTATATGGGTCATTCAATTGTATATTGTTTGACCACGCACAACCAGTGATTATGCCGATGTGTGAAGACAATAATTGTAAATTATTTCCGTCCAAAATATTCGGTCCAACTTGCGACAGTATCGATATTGTAACCGAAAAAGTAATGTTACCTGAATTACATATTGGGGATTGGCTGTATGTTGACAATTTCGGGGCGTATACTTGCGCTGCGGGTTCGGAATTCAACGGTATAGAAAGGCCTATAAAATATTATATTGCTCGGGAATAAAATATAAAAATTATATCTTATGCTTTATCATCATTGTTTATGACATCCACATTCCAACCAAAGATTGGAGTATTTATGTGGTATGATTCAAAAATAAGTTCTTTTGCAGATATCAATTACAAAATAAATAAAGCTTATTGCGATAAACATAACATCGAAATAATTTGTTGTAATCAAAGAAGATATACTCATAGACCTATGGTTTGGGAAAGAATTCCATTATTATTACATTATATACATAAATATGATTATGCTATTTGGATAGATGCTGATGCTCACTTTTATATTGACGGTGAAAATATTGTTGATTTGATAGCAAAATATAGTAATTATAATTTTATATTTTCAAATGATATCCCAAAATCAATCAAAGAAGATATACAGGTAAGCATAAATACAGGATTTTTTATAGTAAAAAATACGAAATATAGTATTGATTTTTTACATATATGGGGATATGACGAAATGTTATGTAAAAATAATAGATTTCCTAAGTGGCCTGACCAAGGTGTAATTTTGGATATGTACAAAGAAAATATGTTAGATATACAAAATAACAGTGTTGTATTAGAATATGGAGTTTTACAACATTTTCATCACGGTGACGTATTTGCTCAAAAACCTTTCGTCTTTCATTTAGCTGGAAGAACAGATGTAATAAGATACAATCATTCATTACAATATTTTACCGAAAACATTCCATAATCGCGTTTATACTATTTCCTTTTATTGTGTAAATAGTATAATGTTCTCACAAATACCAGTAGAATCGCCAAACGAAAGTCGTTCTATACATTCCACTTTCAAATTACCTATTACTTATCTGGATTCTGAACATATCTATCCACTATCTTCCACCGTTTCCAAAGATTTAGAACTTATCGATACCACACATCAAGATACAACTCCCATATACGATGTTCTCTTTCTTCCCAAACATAGTTTTGCCAAAGAGATGACCCGAGAATGGTCCAAACAATATACCAATCATATCCCTTTTTTGGAAGAAAGTCAGACCGTTCTCCAAAATTGTTCCAAATATATAGAAAAATGTCCACCAACCTATGCGGTGGATTGCGAACGCATCGTTCACATATGGGATTCCGTCAAGAACGACCATAATTTTTTAGAAAAATACAATTTCATGGAATGGCAAATGCTCATGTATTTAAATAAATCATCCGCGTTTTTACAATGTTTGTCTCTGATTCATTTTATATCTCCACTCACCAGCATATTGATACCCATTTTGTTTCTTATATTTCCCTTTATCATCTTAAAAATACAAAGCATCCCTATCGATTTTGCCAAATACATCGAGGTTCTCAAAGAAGTGGCAAAAAATCATTTTATTGGAAAAACTTTGGTATCTATGGAGCAATCGTCGATGAACAATATCGGATATGTTCTCATGACAACGGGGCTTTATTTTCTACAAATTTACCAAAACGTGGTATCGTTCTTTCGGTTTTATCGCAATATCAATTCTATCAATCAACAATTGGTAGATATGAAAAAATATGTGGCGTATTCTATTGGGAGTATGGAAGCATTTGTTACCGCGAACAAAGGAGTGTCCTTGTATGCCACATTTTGCCAGGATGTGGCGCGCCATTGCCAGGTTCTCAAACAATTGCACAACGAACTTGGAGGAATCGAATCCACCAGTTTTGGCTTGAATAAACTCAATCAGTTGGGTTACATGTTGCAATGCTACCACGAACTTTTTGATAACGAAGATTATGCCGATAGCATCTCTTATTCTGCTGGATTTGAAGGATATATTAACAATTTATTAGGAGTATATGAGAACATACAAAATGGTAAAATACATGGTGCGCAATTTAATAACGACGATGACGTCGATTTCAAAGAGCAATATTACCCGCCTTTCGGAATGACCAACGAAACATACGTTACCAACAGCTGCGGGTTTGACAAAAATATGATTATTACTGGGGTGAATGCCTCGGGTAAAACGACTATTTTGAAAACCACGACTATAAATATTATCTTTTCACAACAAGTCGGCTACGGATTCTATAAATCGTGTTCTCTTTGCCCATATACCCATATTCATTCTTATTTGAATATACCGGACACCTCGGGACGCGATAGTTTGTTCCAAGCGGAATCGAGACGTTGCAAAGAAATATTGGATATCATCGGCACCGATAAGAAAGATACTCAATACCGCCATTTCTGTATTTTCGACGAATTGTATTCGGGAACCAATCCTATCGAGGCCACGAAATCTGCTTATGCATTTTTATTGTATTTGTCGGATTTTGATAATGTGGACTTTATTTTGACCACACATTATACATCTATTTGCAACAAATTCCAGAAATCCAAGCGCATCCGTAATTATAAGATGGATGTGGAGAGAACCGAACAGGGGAAATTGATGTATAAATATAAAATCCGCCCCGGAATTTGCCGCATACAAGGAGCCATAGAAATATTGAAAGATATGAACTACCCTGCCGAAATCATACATAGCATACGCACCTACAAGGAAGAAATTCGTTGTCGGATTTCCGAAGGAAATCCTAGACAACGAATCGAGAAAACGTTTCTCAGCATCGCCTGAAAGGCGATGCAAGATTGAGGGCCTCCTATCGAATCACTACGTATGGGAGCCGAAGGCTCCCAACCTGACACCCCTACGGGGTGTCTTGGTGATTCTGCACGTTTTACTCCAAAATGATAAAAAATGAAGGAAATTCATATATTCCTATATGGCAGCATACATGCAATCATTTTTATAGTATTTTACTACAGTAATTTTCTCAGGCTAAATAAAAAAAAAATAAAGTCATAGAATATTTTTAAAATGGACAAATATATTTGTCCAAAAAGTAAAAGTACCAACGAAGTGTTGTAAAAAAATGGGATTGTCTGCATAATGCAGCAAAATGTGTTTTTTGGAAGAAAAAAGTGACTGCATATTATTTTTTGAAAATAATATAAAGACCTATGTATATTTAGGAATATGTTAACCGAAAAAACTCGAAAAAACTCGAAAAAATATTCATGTGAAATTTGTGACTTCTTTACAGTAAGTAAAAATGATTATACTCGTCATTGTTCTACTAAGAAGCATTTGGAGTTAACAACAAAGTCATTTCAGTTAACAGAAAAAACCCACGAAGAAATTACAACCTATATATGCAGCCATTGTGAAAAAAAATATGCATCAAGAGTTGGTTTATGGAAACATGCCAAAATATGCAAACCAGAACAAAACGAAAATATTTCTATGGTAATACAAGACGATGATATATTGAGTAGTGAACCTATAAAGAATTATATTATGAAACTAGTGGAACAAAATATGCAATTATCGGAACAAACCAATGAATTGAAAAATATGTTTATACAGCAAAATGCTGAGCTACATGAAAAAATAGATACTTTGGCTGAAAATCCTCCACAACAAATTACTAATAATATACAAAACAATAAAATTACCAACCAATTCAATCTCAATGTATTTTTACAGGAAACATGTAAGGATGCCATCAATATGAGTGATTTTATTGATTCCTTGGAAATTAATACCAAATCACTGGAACGCACCGGCACTCACGGGTACGTTCATGGTATCAGCAAAATATTTACCGATGGTCTTCGAAAGCTGAAAGTACAAGAGCGACCGATTCATTGTAGCGATTTGAAACGGGAAGTATTGTATATAAAAGATAATGACAAATGGACCAAAGATACTGAGGACAACAAACAGTTCAAAAAAGCGTTGGCTACCGTGGTGCATCGTAATATGATCCAAATAGTGAAATGGGAGGAAGATAACCCGGAGACATCGAATCCAGAATCAAAGAATTATGATTTCTATTTTGAACTAGCACGGCAGTCGATGGGTGGCGGGGACCATGAGGTGACAGCACGTAATAATGATAAAATTCTAAAAGCGATTGCCCAGGAGGTGCATATTGATAAAAAAGTGAAGGAATTGCTATAATTCTCATAATTCAATATTAGCTGCATATATGGTTTACTTATTATTATATATTTTACAGAAATTTTCTCAGGCTAAATAAAAAAAAAATAAAGTCATAAAATATTTTTAAAATGGACATTTATTTTTGTCCATTTTTCAATAGTACCAACGAAGTGTTGTAAAAAAATGGGATTGTCTGCATAATGCAGCAAAATGTGGTTTTTGTGTATTTTTCTGACTGCATAATATTTTCCCAAAATAATATAAAGACCTATGTATATTTAGGAATATGCTGACCAAAAAGTTGCAAAAAGTTGCAAAGGATTATTTCTGTGAAATATGTCATTATAAATGCAGTAATTTGTTTAATTTTAATAAACATTGTTCTACTCGAAAACATATTCTTCTGACTACAATAGAAAATCCACTGACAAAAAAGTTGCAAATGCATGTATGCAGTAAATGTGGCAAAGAATATAAATCAAAACAAGGGTTATGGAGCCATAATAAAACATGTTTATCACGTGATAATACACAAATTTCAAATACGTTAAATTCAGATGATGATATATTGAGTAATGAACCGATAAAAAATTATATCATGAAATTAGTTGAACAAAACAATGAATTAAAAAATATGTTTATTCAACAAAATACTGAACTTATGCAGCAAAAAAATGAATTTCATCAGCAAAATACTGATATACAAGTAATTAAAACCATATTAGCCGAACAACCACCACTACAACAAATTACTAACAATATACAAAAAATTACCAACAATACTCAGTTCAATCTCAATGTATTTTTACAGGAAACATGTAAGGATGCCATCAATATGAGTGATTTTATTGATTCCTTGGAAATTAATACCAAGTCCCTGGAGCGCACCGGCACTCACGGGTACGTTCACGGTATCAGCAAGATTTTTATGGACGGTCTTCGGAAGCTGAAAGTACA
>TBL_comb47_HYPODRAFT_10005232_pt1 | contig 14542 bp, 14 predicted proteins | sample TroBogypolimnion_40_FD_10682 | JGI IMG/M metagenome (IMG submission 10682)
ACGCCTTCCATGTCAAGGAGAAAATTATTGCACAAAATTTAGTGAGAATGAAATTAAAGAGGCTTTGAGTGCAGTGTTTTCAAAAAAAATATAATGGATATTACTGTTGTGTAATGCCTTATCCAAAAATTAAATAAGGTAATTGAAGTAAATGATTTTTATGAGAAAAATAAATATAACTCGTAAGAATATTGCGCTTAAGAAGGCTTAAATTTAAATACACTTTTTGTTATATGTGAAAGTACCAAGAGTAAATTTTTGGTATCAAGGGGTTAAATAATGGATGGCACAATAGGTTTCGTATCATTAAATAATATAAATAAAGGCATTGATTTTAATTTACCTCATTTAATGATTTATATTGGATTATCATTTTCTTTTCTATATGACAAAATTTCTTTTAAAAATTGGTTTAGTTCATCAATAGAGATACCATATATTAAGATAATAAAATATATATATATATATATATTAATTTCCACCCTAATTTCATATCTTAATGTTGCAATAAATATTCAGTATATCTCATCTTTAGTAATCACTTTGATTATTATAAATAAATTTAATGATAGTAATAAATTTATTGATTTATTTACCCAAATAGTCTTACCATATTCATTAATAATTTTATTTTCTATAAGCCAAACATTATATTTACCATTTATAGTAATAATATTAATAATCTACACATTTATACTATATAAATGTGGTAGACTTTTTTTTGGTTTGTCTGCACTGTTATTTGCTACTAAAGCTTTTTATGTTGGGCCAGCGATTATTGGGGATGCATTCCACCGATCAGAACATTTTATAGCTTCATTTAATATTTTATCTGGATTATTTAGTGTATTTCCAAATATAGGATATTTAGAAGAGCTGCCAGGTGTATTAATTTCTAAAATTCTTAACATTATCTCATTTGGTCAAATCGAGATATCAATAGCATCCTCAAGATCATTGTTAAGCATAATATTAAGTCCAATTATATTTTGGGCTATGTATAAGAAAAGTATTACAACATCAATTTTGTTTTTATTAATATTGCCCGTTGATAGATTGTCGATATTAATATCGATAATATATTCTATAGCTATATATAGTTCTTATTTTAGGATAAATAAGTCATTTATTGTTATAATTGGTATTTTTCCTTTGATTATTTTGGGGTTATCTCCATCTTATTCCTTGATACCAATTTTCACAATTATTGGATTATATCCATTTAATAAGTTAAGCTTTAAAAGTATTTTATTAATTTTAATTATATGGATTTTTATATTATTAATAGGATCAGATATTTTTATAAACTTCATCGAGGTTTATAAAGATTTTTCAAAAAATTATCTAATAGGTTTTTCCACTAGTGCAGTGGGGCTACCGTTAAGGGATAAAATTTTTTGGCCGCTATATATTTTTTTAACATCTATAGTAATGACTGTAGTTATTAACAAAAGCGATAATATTTATACCAAATTATTAAAAATATCCCTGATATTTGCAATTTTAAATCAATTGGTTTCCTATGGTTATGGAAGGATAGATCCCGGCTTTAGTAGGCTTTTACCTTTGTCAATTGCGCTTATATATATGGGCAATATCTTTAATGAACGTTATAGATTTTTAACAAATTGGCTATTATTTATTACTTTAATATTTTATTCAAATATTAATATTCCTACTCATATCAGTAGCTTTAGCATGAATCTAGATAAAAGCCAAATTGTTCAATTAGATAATGCTAATAATTTAATTGTCTCTAATATTAATAAGTTTTCTGCAGGAAGGAAGGTAATAAATTATAGTATGGAGCCTTCACTTAGTTATTTTATTGCTAATTCATTAACCCCCCCTTTCACTTCTCCTTATGTTACGCTTGGCGTAAAGCCTCAGAATGATGTATTAAGTTTTATTAAAAATAATAATGATGCGATAATTTATCTGGGGCATTCATTTGTAATTTTTGATGGTATTGATGCCCGACTTCGAGCGCCTATCATTTTTAAATACTTGGCTGAAAAATATTCCTATTTTAATCAGGATGGAAATATTTATGCTGTGCCGAATTTGACTGATGATATTTCAACGTCATTTAATTTATTTTTCAATGACATGGATATGCAAAAATCTTCATTATTTTACTCAGAATACGCAAAAGATCTTTATAAATATAGGGAAGTGTTAATTGATTGCACACTATATGAGCCCGGTAAATTTAAAATATGGTCTGAGCGTAATTTCATTTACGCTGAGTTGAATTGCGGTAAAAACTTAATTCCTGAGATTTTCTTTTGGGGTTCAACACAGAAAATTGAGCGCATACAGTAACGTAGCTACAATATTTTTTATATTAAAAATGGATTCAGTCGGATTTATTTTTGAACTAAAAAGGGTGGGGGCAGCTAGTTAGGCCATGAGTATTTTTTTAAAACATTCCGCGGTCAACCTGATAGTTGTAATACTCAAGCCGTTTTCTTCCATCACCAGGATCATCGCTGTAGAAAAATCGAAGTATAGATTGATAGGGTAAATATGGTTGTGCGCCTTCACCAATAAGGGGTTTAATTAGAGCGGCTATGCTCAGAATAAACACCACAAAAAGTTGGACTATTCTATGCGATCGATTAATGGCCGGCCATGTTTTATAAAGTAATATGCTTTGGGCAATAATCGCGAAGAATTGCGCTCTATTCCATAGCAGCGGAAATTGCCAAAATAATGCTTGTATGCTTATCATTATCATAATTGAAAGCATCAATGATTTATCAATTGTCGACTGTGGATTTGTTAATTTTGATAAATATAAAAATGTGAAAGAGTTCAGGATTAGATAAGCCATGGAGCCTATACTTTTGGGAGATGCTCCAAGATTTGCATAGTATGTGATCTTGGACTCAATGAAGCCTGGGCCAATGATGCCTGAAATTTTTACTAGTGCATTAAATAGGTTATAACCAAGAAAATAGAAACCAAGCATTAAGATAATGAGGGGGAATCTAACCGCTATGATCTGCCTGTAAAATCTTGTGAGAAATATAGGAGCAAACATCAATACGGTATATTGGAATCCGGCTGTGATCATCAACAGCATTGCTGCTGCCCAATATTTAGATTTATTGAACTGAATCAGTGCTAGCATTAGGAAAGATATGGCAATCGACTGGCGAACAATTCCCATTTGTGCAATCAGATATGCCCAGCAAAAATATACTGCAAATGCTAATATGACACTGCCTCTGCAGTAGCGAACAAAGCAATAAAATACTAGCCCATTAAAGAGTGTCAATACAAAAAAAAGAATTTGAATTGAGCCACCGAACTCTTTTATTACACAAAGCAAGATTACAAATAATGGCTCCATATTTCCAATGAGTGGGGGCAAGTCACCAAAAGATAGGTTGATGAGTGGTGGCGCCTCCTCAAGTGCGGCTTCATAAGCAATCCAGTCATAGCCTGTATCTAGGCGCAGGCCTGCAATTACTACAAATATGACCATGGCGACTACTGCTATGTATTTATTTTCTTTGTTGGTTTTTGTGCCAACAAGAACAAGTCCCCATAAAATAAATGCAATAGAAATGTAGAAAATCAATTTTTCACCATTACTTTAGTAAGCTGCATTTGAGTTTTTTTTTGTAATTACACGACAGAACATTCTAATACTCTTTCACCAGATATTATTTATATGCGCCATCTTAACTTAATGTAAAATGAAAAAATATTTTTCACATTTTGAAATTATTACTTTTTGCTAAGATATTAATATCTTTTAAAGGTTCTATGAAAGCAGTGATTCTGGCGGGCGGTTTAGGTACGAGAATATCTGAAGAAACACATTTAAAGCCTAAGCCGATGATTGAAATTGGTGGCAAACCGATTTTGTGGCACATCATGAAGATGTACTCATCGCATGGTGTTAATGATTTTGTAATTTGCTGCGGCTACAAGGGTTATGTAATTAAGGAATATTTTGCAAACTATTTCTTGCATATGTCAGATGTCACCTTTGATATGGCGCATAACCAAATGGAGGTCCATCAGCGAAATGCGGAGCCTTGGAAAGTTACCCTAATTGACACTGGTGATGAAACCTTAACGGGTGGGCGTTTAAAACGTGTCTCAGACTATATTAAAGGCGAGCCAGAGTTTTGTTTTACTTATGGCGATGGTGTAAGTGATATTGATATTGGTGCTTTAATCAAGTTTCATCATGCGCATGGTAAGTTAGCAACGGTGACCGCGGTCCAGCCGCCTGGTCGTTATGGCGCACTTGCAATCTCCGGTAGTCAAGTAACAGGTTTTACTGAAAAACCTCGCGGCGATGGAGGCTTAATTAATGGTGGTTTTTTTGTTCTTTCACCCCGGTGTGTTGATTTAATTCGGGATGATCGAACCACATGGGAGGCTGATCCATTGATTTCTCTGGCATCCTCAGGAGAATTGATGTCTTTTGAGCACGATGGTTTTTGGCAGCCAATGGATACTTTGCGCGATAAAATTCATCTCGAAGAATTATGGGCGACAGGAAATGCCCCTTGGAAAAGTTGGTAGGGTGTGGTCATGAACGCTAATCCCAAATTTTGGGAAGGTAAAAACGTCTTTCTCACAGGGCATACCGGTTTTAAGGGTGCTTGGATGGCTTTTTGGCTTTCTAAAATGGGTGCGAAAGTTACTGGAATTAGTCTGCCACCAGCTACTAAACCCAATCTTTTTACTCTTGTCGGGATTGCGGAAGTCACTAATAGCCATTTTGTAGATATTCGTGATGCAGAAGCAGTTTCAAAGGTGGTTAATAAAGCCCAACCAGAAATTGTTTTGCATTTAGCTGCCCAGGCCTTAGTGAGATCGGGCTATAAGGATCCCTTGGCTACCTTTTCCACTAATGTCATGGGCACTGCAAACGTCTTAAACGCCCTGCAGGGTGTTGATTCGGTGAAGGCGGTAGTCGCGGTAACAACCGATAAGGTTTATAAAAATTTAGAACACATTTATCCTTACCGCGAAACTGATGCATTAGGCGGTCACGATCCTTACAGTGCGAGTAAGGCAGCAAGTGAAATTGTTATCGCATCATATAGAGATTCTTATTTGACTGAGCAAGGGGTAGCAGTCGCATCTGCGCGAGCTGGGAATGTTATTGGGGGTGGCGACTGGTCAGAAGATCGACTGATTCCTGATGCTGTGAGGGCTTGGGATGCGAACTCGCCACTTGAAATCCGGAGGCCGAATGCTGTGCGCCCATGGCAACATGTTTTAGAGCCTCTCAATGGATACCTGGTTTTAGCTGAAAAGCTATATGCAGATTTTTCTTTAGCCGGAGCGTATAACTTTGGACCTCAAACCCATGGGGCAGCTACAGTCAAAAGAGTTATTGAGTTGGCGAATCAGGTTTATGGACCGGGTGCTATATTGTGGGGTGATGGAGATCAAGGACCTCACGAAGCCGGCCTTCTTTCTTTGGAAATTTCCAAAGCTAGAGAGNCATTGGGAGTAAACCCCCGTTGGAATCTAGAAGAGACTATCACACGAACTATGCGGTGGTATCGTCAGTATAGAGATGGGGCAAGTGCTCATTTGCTGTGCGAGGCTGACATTGCAGAATTTATTCATCCTGAAAATGTTTGATGCACGATGAGCTCATTTTCTATTTTTGATACTCCTATTAAAGATTTAAAGGTAATTGAACGCAAACCCATTGGCGATAGTCGAGGCTTTCTGGCTCGAATCTTTTGTGCCGATCAATTAAAAATTGCAGGGTGGCATATCCCTATTGCCCAAATTAATCAAACACTGACTAGAAAAAGAGGAACAGTCAGAGGCATGCATTTTCAAAATGCCCCTCATGCTGAAATGAAGTTGATCTCTTGCCTGCGGGGTGAGATTTTCGATGTGGCAGTTGACTTGCGCCATAACTCACCTACGTTTTTGAAATGGCACGCAGAAAAGCTCTCATCTGAAAATTGTCGAGCGCTCCTAATACCAGAAGGTTTTGCTCACGGATTTCAAACACTCACTGATGATTGTGAATTGGTCTATCTTCATTCTGCACCGTATATTCCAGCTTCAGAGGCGGGGATAAGAGCAGCCGATTCTAGATTGGGGATTTTGTGGCCCTTAGATTTTAGTGAAATATCTCAGAGGGATTCAGAGCATCCCTTGATTACCGATCAATTTAAAGGAATTGAATTATGAAGTGTAGGCATTGTTTTTCTGAGTTGACACATACTTTTTTGGATCTTGGTTTTGCACCACCTTCAAATGCCTATCTAACGAAAGATGATTTAACCAAACCCGAAAAATTTTACCCTCTAAAGGTGATGGTTTGCGATCAATGTTGGTTGGTGCAAACGGAAGATTATGCCCAGGCTGACGAGCTATTTGATTCTGAATATGCCTACTTTTCCAGCACTTCCACGGGATGGCTGGAGCATGCCAAAGCTTATGCGGAAAAAATGACGCTTGAGTTGGGCTTAAATGATAAGAGCTTGGTTATTGAGGTTGCATCCAATGATGGATATTTACTTAAGAATTTTCTTGAAAAGAAAATTCCATGTCTAGGAATTGAGCCAACTGCTAGTACAGCTAAAGCAGCAGAGGCACTAGGGATACCTGTTTTACAAGAATTTTTTGGGGAAGATCTAGGAAAACGATTAACGCAAGAAGGTAGTCAGGCTGATTTGATTGCTGGAAATAACGTATATGCTCATGTACCTGATATTAATGATTTTACCCGTGGCTTAAAAGCGGCCTTAAAGCCTGGCGGAACAATTACTCTTGAGTTTCCGCATCTAATGCGATTAATTGAATTTAATCAATTTGATACTATTTATCACGAGCACTTTTCTTACCTTTCATTGCATACCGTATCGCAGATTTTTAAGGGTGCCGGTTTGCGTGTTTGGAATGTAGAAGAGTTGCCTACTCATGGTGGTAGTTTGCGTGTATATGGCTGCCACCAATCCGATGATCGCCAAACTTTGCCTGCCGTTGAGAAAACTCTTGATGAAGAAACGCGACGGGGATTACAGGATTTATCGATTTATGAGAAATTTCAAAATAATGCTGACGCAATTAAAAATAGTTTTCTAGAGTTTTTAATTACGCAAAAAAAATTAGGAAAAAAAGTGGCCGCCTATGGCGCTGCCGCCAAGGGCAATACGTTGCTAAATTATGCAGGAGTTAAGCCTGATTTATTGATTTTTGTATGTGATGCTGCTGCCGCTAAACAGAATAAGTATATGCCGGGTAGTCACATACCTATTCTGAAGCCAGAGACCTTATTCGAAGAGCAAGTGGATTACGTTGTAATTTTGCCCTGGAATATTGCGGAAGAGGTGAAAAAGCAAAACTCACGATTGAGTGATGCCGGCGTGAAGTTTGTCACGGCAGTACCAAATCTTCTGATTGCATGAGTAGGTTGATATTGTTAACAGGGGGAACGGGTTTCGTCGGCCGACAAATACTTCGCGCCCTTCAAGTCTTGGGCTATCAGATACGGTTGGTAATTCGTGAAGGATCCCAATCAAAAATCGAAAGCATAAACGGCATCGAAAAGATAGTTACCACACCGGATTTATTTTTGGAGTCTAGTGAATGGTGGGAAAAAGTTTGCGATGGAGTCGATATAGTAATTCATTCCGCTTGGTATGCTGAGCCTGGAAAATATCTTCAATCAAATAAAAATTTAGAGTGTCTTATGGGAACGCTTTCATTGGCAAAAGGGGCCATAAAGTCTAAGGTGCATAAATTTGTTGGGATAGGAACTTGTTTTGAGTATGACTTAAGCTTTGAAGAGTTAGCTGTGGATGCACCATTAAAACCAGCTACTTTGTATGCGGCCACCAAGACTTCAAGTTATTTAACACTTTCTCACTTGTTTGGTAATGAAAATATTGACTTTACATGGTGTAGATTATTCTATTTATTTGGCGAAATGGAAAATGATAATAGGCTTGTTGCTTATATAAGAAAATGCCTTTCGACTGGAGTGGAGGCACACCTTTCATCGGGAAATCAAATTCGTGATTTTATGGATGTTAAGGATGCCGCCAAGGCAATTGTCAATACTGCCGTAGGAGGACAAACCGGTCCAGTGAATATATGCTCCGGAATACCCGTCTCGGTTAAAGAGTTGGCCATAAGGATTGCCGATGAATTTGGTCGCCATGATTTACTTAAATTCTCATCTAGACCAGATAATCTGATTGATCCGCCATTTGTTGTTGGTGTTAGTAACATAAAAAATAATTAATTTAATAATTTAGGTTATGAAAATAGCGAATCACCAAAATCCCAATGTAAGTGTTTGCATACCAGTTTGGAATGGAGGGGGATATATAGCATTGGCTATAGAATCGGTTTTGCAGCAGTCTTATTCAGATTTTGAAATTATTATTTCCGATAATGCGTCAACTGATGACACGGTGAAGATAGTTGAAGGCTATATGCAGTTGCATCCACAAATTCGACTTCAGCGAAATGAAGAAAATATTGGGTTAGTGGGCAACTTTAATGGCTGCCTTAAATTAGCGCAGGGTAATTATATTAAATTTCTATGTGTAGATGATTTGCTGGCAAAAAATTGCCTAGAGAAAATGGTTCGAGTCTTGGATGAGGATAAAAGTATTGCTCTTGTTGTTGGCGGTAGATCCATTATTGACTCATTTGGATGTCAAATTTCATCGCAACGCTATTCTAAATCAGCATCTGTAAGGAACGGTTATGACGTAATTAACCGATGTTATTTCGGAACTAATTATATTGGTGAGCCATCGGCTGTAATGTTTAGAAAGGCAAGCTTGAATAGAATGTTTGACAAGACCCTGAATCATTTAATGGATTTAGAAATGTGGTTCTATTTATTGGAGCAAGGTCGTATGGCAAGTTTGCCTGATTTGCTAAGTTCAATAAGAAGACATAAAAATCAAATGACATTTCAGAGTGTAAAAACAGGTGCGTTAATACGCGATAATTTATCGCTAGCTACTATTTATGGAAATAAATCTTACATTAAAAATTCTCAGTTAAATTTATTCCGGCGAAAAATTCGCATAGCGTATAGAGTTTGGCAGTGTAGAGAAAGTTTGGGTCCAGATCTTAAAAGAAGATTTTTGCAGGACTATTCCTATCCAATTATTTATAATATTTTTATAGAGCCCCTCGGCTTTGCAATAAGCATATTGCAGCGGTTTCGAAATTAATATGATGCAATTTATGCGAAAAAATTATAATTTACAGGCGTCCTGATTGTGAATTCAAATACAAAATACGAAACATATTGTCAGGCAATCATTGTTGCTTACAACCCAAATTTTGATCAATTAAAAAACCTGGTGCACTCTCTTGAAGGGCAAGTTGGGGGGGTTACAATAATCGATAATGCTTCTACTGGATTTGACTGGGATAAATTTGACTCTTTAAGATTGCCTACCTTAAAAGTTGATCTGGTCAAATTGGATAGGAATGCTGGCCTTGGAGGCGGGCTGAATGTGGGAATAAATTTAGCAAGGCAATTGAAAATACCATATGTCTTACTTCTTGATCAAGATAGTTTGCCCGATAAAGAAATGGTAAGTAATCTGCATGCGGCATATGAGAAGCTTAGCGCAAATAAAAATATTGCAGCAGTTGGCCCAAGATTTAAGGATCCATTATCTGGATTGACCTCCCAATTTAAGCCCACAAAAACTTCAGTCGAAAGCAATGTTTCTAAAGTTGATTTTTTAATAACCTCTGGTACTTATATTAATACTAAAGTTTTTGAAGTAGTCGGCATGATGAATGAGGGGCTTTTTATCGATTATGTAGATGCTGAATGGTGTTTCAGGGCTGCGGATCTTAATTTGGAGATCTTTGGGGTTAACAATGCCCTAATGATTCACTCACTTGGTGAGAAGCGCAAAAGATTATGGTTTTTGAGATGGAGAAATATTTCATTCCACAACCCATTTCGTTATTACTACATTTATAGAAATTACATCACTCTAAGCTGTCAATCTAACATTCCTATTGCATGGAAAGTTCAATATCTTATTAAGTTAGCTGGACTTTTTTTGGTTGTTGGAATTTTTGCTGACGAGAAAGTTTCTAGTATCAAAATGGTCGCAAAAGGTGTGATGGATGGCTTTTTTGGAGTTGAGGGGCGGAAGTGGTTTAACCATTAAGTGCCACTTATATATTTATGCCGTTTTCTCGCTGTAAATTGATATGGTTTTTTCTTATTTGTATTTTTTAGGGCTATTTTGGAAAAATTTAAAAATCCGCTAACAGTGTCAATCGTATTATATAAAACTAGCTGGGAGCAGTTAGATAAATGCATTCAAAGTATTCGAAAGTTTTCAGGCTCTACTAAAATTATATTGATCGATAACTCCCCTAAAAGTGAGCTTGGTGAGCATTTTCATTTAATCGATGACGATAGTATTAGTTATATTTTCAACCCATCAAACCCTGGATATGGTGCTGGACATAATATTGCAATTAGGTCAATTATGGATGAAGGCAGCTCTTACCATCTAGTAATTAATGCGGATGTCTATTTTGGACCAGGAGTTTTGGAGACCTTACTAGATTATCTGGATCGGAGCCCTGATGTTGGCCATGTAATGCCAAAAGTTCTCTATCCAAACGGAAAGACCCAGTATTTATGTAAATTATTACCAACACCAATTGATCTATTTGGGAGGGTATTCTTACCAAGAAACTTGTGCGATAGGAATAACTTTACATTTGAGATGCGTTGGACGGGATATGAAAAAGAAATGTTTGTTCCATATCTATCGGGCTGTTTTATGTTACTTCGCGTAGATGCTTTACGTAAGTATGGGCTCTTTGATGAAAGATTTTTCATGTATCCAGAGGATATTGACCTTACAAGGAGAGTTGCGATCGGATATAGGACCATGTTTTATCCGGCAGTTAGCATATACCATGAGCACGGTGCCGATTCAAAAAAGTCAATTAAAATGTTTGTAATACATGCATTCAATATTATTAAGTATTTTAATAAATGGGGTTGGGTGATTGATCCTGAGCGAAGACGATTAAATAATATAGCTAAATTGGGTTAGTAGGCCTCGAGATTTATAACTGAGAGATTATTTTGAGTATCGTAATTATTGGTGGTAGTGGGTTCATTGGCACAAGACTTTCATTGCGACTTGACCAAGCTAAAAAACCATTTTGGATTGTTGATAAAGCCCCAAGTGGATTTTTTCCTGGGAAGGTTTTGGGTGCAGATGTCCGGAAGCCACTATCGCTTAGTTTTTCTTCGAAGCCGTCAGCATTAATTAATCTTGCGGCAGAGCATCGTGATGATGTTCGGCCGCTAACCTTATATGACGAAGTTAATGTAGATGGGGCTAGAAATGTTTGTGAATTAGCTCGAGCCAAAGGCGTTAATAAAATTATTTTTACTAGCTCGGTGGCGGTATATGGTTTTGCCCCCCTGGGAACCAATGAATCTGGTGCGATCGCCCCTTTTAATGATTATGGCCGAACCAAGTGGGAGGCAGAGCAAGTCTACAAACAATGGCAGGCTGAAGATCCTCAAAATCGGACCCTAGTTATTGTCCGTCCAACCGTGGTTTTCGGTGAGAGAAATAGAGGAAACGTCTTTAACTTGCTTAGACAAATTGCTTCCGGTAAATTTGTAATGGTTGGTGATGGCTTAAACCGAAAATCGATGGCCTACGTTGAGAATGTTGCAGCATTCCTGGAGTATTCTTTGGATTTCAAGCCAGGGGTGCATATCTTTAACTATATTGATAAGCCTGATTTCACAATGAATGCCCTGGTTGCACATGTCAATAAATTGCTGGATAGGTCAGCTGATATTAAATTTAGACTTCCATTCTCTATCGGTCTTTTGATTGGATCTAGTTTTGACCTGGCTGCCAAAATTACTGGTAAAAAATTTCCCATTAGCTCCATTAGAGTTAAAAAGTTTTGTGCCAATTCTGTATATGAGTCAGCCATTGAGACAACAGGTTTTATTCCACCCATCCCTTTAATGGAGGCAATTGAAAAGACTGTCCGCTTTGAGTTTATTGAGGACCATAAAACTGAACAGGTTTTTTATTCAGAATAGTGATTTCAGGATTCACTTGTTTCAAATCTTTAGGCAGGTAGTTTTAAACCATAGGATTACCGTGCTCAACGTACCGCATAACTGTATCCGTCTTTGACCATCTTCCGCGCTGCATAATGATTGGCATGCTGGCACCAGAATTTAGTAAATCCTGAGCTGCACCAACTCGCATCGAGTGACCACTGATCCCTTCAATAACTAATTCATCGAGTCCAGCATTCCTGGCAATTCGTTTATAGATGCGATTGACCTGTCCAGAATTCAGACTGCTGCGTGAAATTCTTCCTCCACGGTTGATGCCGACCATGAGGAACTCGTGTCCTTCAGGAAGCTCTTTCATCCACTCCACCAATGCAAGGTGGGCTCTTGGGCTTAGGTGTAACCATTTCCCCGTGGAATCTTGATCGGTCTTACTTTTTCTCAGGAGAATGGATGAGGTTTCAATCTCATTCTTCATATTGATTTTGACATCTTTCACTTGCAGTGAGACCAATTCACTGCGTCTACATAAGGTGTCATAGGCCACTAGCAATAAAGCACGATCTCGAACCCCTCTAATCGAGTCATCGGTAGCTAGTAAGAGCTTATCCAAGGTATCTGCATTGATGCTGCCCGCTTGACTGGATGACCGCCCCAGCTTGCGATGCATTCTTCTCATTTCAATCGTGACATCAGGATCTTTGGTGGGATCTGCAAAGCGGTTGAGTTTGTGAATAGTGGATATTCCGCAAAGAGCACGGCGAATACCGGCCGAACTGCGCTTATTGTTAGAAAGCTCAATGATGAAGTTGGCAATTGATGAGGGTAGGGCGGGCAATGAGTCTTCATTGCGCTCTTCGCAAAACTCAATGAATTTACTAAAGTCAGCCTTATATGCGCGAATAGTGGAATGCGCATAAGCTCCCTCAATCTTTTGAAGAGTCTGTGCTAACCTTTGCCTAGATTTAATATTTTTCATATCAGTTAACCATGCTTTTTTATCATTATTTGATATTAAAGCAATCAAAATAGATTGTAAAGAGATTGATTACTAGCGATCAAATTCGTGCAGCAAGAGCATTATTGAAGTGGTCAGCTGATGATTTGGCAGTTTCTGCGGGAGTTGGTGTTGCTACTGTAAGGCGCTTTGAAGCGGTTGGCGGTATTCCGTCAGGCCAAATCAGGGTTCTTGAGGCAGTTAAAAAAAGTCTTGAAGACGCTGGTATTGAATTCATTGGGACCCCCGAAGATCGTCCAGGCGTTCGCTTTGCTAAAAAAGATAGAACTAAGATTGGTTTTCAATAGTAGTTTCTTAAACCTCTAATTGCTACCAAATTGGTAGTCTTAAGTTATTGATTTAAAACAATTAATTTCCAGTAAATAGTATTAATGCGCTAGACTAAGCGGATTAATATTCATTCGGAAATTTTGCTATGTCGGCTAAAAAATCAGGTGGTCCAAATACACCCGAGGGTAAGAGCATTGCCTCTAAAAATGCGCTTAAATATGGTTTTTACTCGAACACGACTTTGCTCCCCGGCGAAAGTCCGGAAGAGTTTTCTCAACTAGAAAAGCAGTTGATGGATGACTTTGGCCCAACCGATATTTTGGGGGCTGATTTAGTTAGTCAAATGGCGACTCTGGTTTGGAAGAAAAAGCGATTTGACAGTATTGAGAATCGCGTCTTGCTTGGACTTCTCAATCAACCCATTACTGCTCTTGAGCTTTCAATCTATATCGACGTGTCTTCGATTGAGGATCTTAATTACGTAATCTCACAATTGCATTTTGTAGAAGAGAGCATTGAGCTTTATACGCAGGTGAAGAAAGACGCTCAATACTGTCTTGAGAATGACCTTACATTTGATCGATTAGACAAGAAGAAGCTTCAAGGGAGCTATTTTTTAGATCGCATTGAGAAGCTCATGCGCGAAGAAAAATTGCAAGAGATAATTCAGCAAATTGACTATATGAATCCTCTTCAGTTTGGAGAAGTATCTGATCCAAAATTCTTAAGGGCGGTAGCGGCTATTCTTAGTGAAGCTGAGGTGGTTATCTGGACGCACAAAAATCGTGCAGTTTTGCGTGAAGCGATTGAGAAAATCAAAGACAGCCGCTTGCTCAACTTTATGCAAAGCTCCCATTTGAGTAGGGCTCACGATGATATGAGAAGGGCTTTTTCGAAAACGCTCGATGAACTGCGAACCCATCTGGCCTGGAAACGGCATATGAAAACCATTGACATCTCCTCATTGCAGATTAATGCCTCCTAGTAATGTCAAATTATTACTTTTTACAAAACGGACTTATTCTCATTTGGAGGGTAATAGGTTGGGTAGAGCAGGGCGGGTAATGGGTGCGCTAATGCCATGTATCACCCCTCAAAAATTCAGGTATGCAATTTCAGAGCATATCTGTGATACTATAAATCATGACCAAAAAACCCAAGCTAAAGCTTGAATCTCAGTTAGAGAGGGA
>TBL_comb47_HYPODRAFT_10005234_pt1 | contig 14538 bp, 5 predicted proteins | sample TroBogypolimnion_40_FD_10682 | JGI IMG/M metagenome (IMG submission 10682)
ACAAACAAAAGTAATATAAAGTAAAATAGGTATGACAAAAATGAAAAAATAAAAACCAACTATTTTGTCCATTAGAGCAAATCGTCTTCAAAAAACCAACTATTTTGTCTATTACACCAAAAATGACACTAATTAATACCTATGTGGTGCATTGTCATACTAAAATTTAATACAGAATACCTTCTTATAAAAAGACATAAATAATAAAATGAAGATAGTGATTCATTATCTCATTAATCTATTTTACAGAGAATAATTTACTCTACATTAATAATACCCCTTAGTCGGATATCATTGCAAGAAGCACCTATCATCAGCCTGAATTCACCGGGTTCTACTACCCACTTCATCTTATCATTAAGCATTAAAAGTAAATCAGGAGTAATGGTAAAGGAAACTTCTTTGGTTTCGCCAGCTTTAAGATTTATCCTTTTAAAACCTTTAAGTTCGGTTAAAGGACGAGCTACAGAACTCCAAAGATCACGTATATATAATTGCACCACTTCGTCACCATCCGTTTTGCCGATATTGGTAACTTTAAACTTAACGACAGTTGAATCTGTTTTAGAGAACTTTTGCTTAACAACGTTCATATCACTATACTCAAATGAAGTGTAACTTAAGCCATAACCAAAAGGAAAGAAAGGTTTACCGGTGCAATCCTCATAATCATCATTACGTCCTGTAGGCTTATGATTGTAAACCAAAGGCAGTTGCCCTTCGGTACGAGGAAAAGTAACAGGTAGTCTTCCGGCTGGATTATAATCACCAAACAATACATCAGCCACAGCATTACCACCTTCATCACCCGGATACCACACATCAACAACAGAAGCAACATTATCAAACCATTTACTCATAGTAACAGCACTCCCCCCAACCAATACAACTACAACAGGCTTACCTGTCGAAGCTATTTTATTTATCATCTCTTCCTGATAACCCGGAAGGTTTAAATATGCACGGTCTCTCCCCTCGCCTTCCTCAAGACCAACAACAACAATAACCGCATCGCTCTCTTTTGCATTCCAAACAGCCGTATTTATTTTAATATCTTTATTAGATTCCAAATCACAAGTCCACATCAACTTAAACCAAACACTCCCCGAAGTTTCGTAATACTCAACACGAATATCATATTCTTTATCCTTTTCAAACTTATAATCCTTAGTAATCACTTGATAAGAACGCTTTTGCCAGTTATCAATAATCAATTCATTATTTATATAAAGACGAGAACCATCATTACCATCAAAACCTATCTTATAAGTACCTGTTTTAGGAGCTTTAAGCTTGCCTGTCCATCTAACAGAAAAGTAATCATAATTAATGTCGGGATGAGGACCAAACAACGTCCATCGAACATCAATCTTATCATCAGTACGAGTAACAACTGCCTTATCTTTATGAGTTATATTGTTGAAATATTCTGCTTGTAAACCTTGTTTGGTCTCACCATTTTCGATATGAGTAAAATACTTTGGAGCTATTGCAACAAAATCATTGGAGTTTCTTCCGCAACCTGCATCATACTTAATAACAGTATTATTACCAAGCTTATTTTTAACACCATCAAGAATAGATACTTTATTATTACCTGGGCCACTGTAACCACCTAGACGTGCCTCGGTGGCATCAATACCGATAACAGCAATCTTACTAATGTTCTTTTTAAGAGGTAGCGTTTGCTTATCATTCTTTAGAAGAACAATAGATTTAAGAGCTGCCTCTTTAGCTATTTGACGATGTTCAGCATTGCCATTCGATTTCTTTGCTTCTTTAGCATCACTATAAGGATGATCGAATAATCCCAATTCAAACTTAGCTCTTAATACCCTAGCAACAGCAGTGTCGATTATACTTACAGGTATCTTGCCATTCTTAAAAGCATCAATAAATAAAGTATAATGATTAAAATCTGTTTGGAATACAACATCCAAACCATTATTAATAGCATTTTCAGTAGCATCTACATAGCCTTTAGCAGTATAATGAAGGACATTAGCTCCACCAGTTGCACCTGCATCCGAAATAGTAAAACCTTTAAATCCCCATTCGTTACGAAGTTTCTTGTTAAGCAGCCAATCATTGGCAGTACAAGGTGCGCCATCCAAAGAATTATAAGAAGACATTACAGAACGAGAGCCTCCCACCTGAAAACTCTCTTTGAAAGGAGGGAAATAAATCTCATCAAGCATTCTTTCATTAAAATGTATAGGATAACTATCGCGACCACCATCACCAACATTGGCAATAAAATGTTTTGGTGTAGTGATTACATTCAGTTTCTCGAACTCCGAAACAAAAGCAACACCCATCTTTGCTGAAAGAAAAGGATCTTCGCCATAAGTTTCTTCAACACGTCCCCAACGAACATCACTTGCAATATTTATAACCGGAGAAAGTATCTGACGAATGCCCCTCGTCTTGGTTTCTACTGCAATTGCATTAGATACTTTATGCATTAAATCAGTATCAAAAGTAGCAGCTAACGCAATAGATTGAGGGAAAGAAGTTGCACCCTCCCTAACCAAACCATGTAAGGCTTCATCAAAGATAATAACAGGAATGCCTAATCTGGTCTTCTCTATAAAGTGTTTCTGTATCTTATTAATAACTTCAGCAGACTCTTCAGCATTGCCTTTACCTTCGTTCTTAATCATTTGTCCGGCAATATTTCCGCCTGCTTCCGAAACATTTCCTTCGAATCCAAATGCTCCATTAACATATCTTGATTTATCAAGTTTTAAGTCTTCTGCCAGCATAAATAGTTGCCAGAACTTCTCATCAATTGTCATTCTCTTTAAAAGATCTTGTACTCTAGTTTCTGTTGGAAGCTTAGAATCTTTATATGATTGAGCCTTCAGATAAGAAGAAGTGAGTAGTAAAAAAGAGATGAAGATAAACTTAATTGTTCTCATAATGTGACTGTTTTAAAATAGAAATTCGATTAATTTAATTACTGCGAAAGTAAGTAAAATGATCGAATTAATAAAAGTTATCTATTTACTCAGATAAGATACTGAAATAAAAACAGAAAGATGTATATATTTTTAATTAAATAGTTCTGCATAGAATTTATAGAACGCTACTTTTATTTCATCTCTAATCTTGCGATAAACATCAAGAATTTCTTCTTCAGTTCCTGTAGCATCAGCAGGATCTTCAAAGCCAATGTGTAATTGGTTCTTTACGTTGCCTGAAAATACAGGACAACTTTCTTTGGCGCTATCACAAACGGTAATAGCATAATCAAAATTCTCTTTAATAAACTTATCAATATGTTTAGTGTAATGTCCTTTTATGTTGATGCCAACTTCTTCCATTACCTTAACTGCATTTGGATTAACCTTCTTCTCAGGGCGTGTACCTGCTGAATATACATCAAGCCTTTCGTCAAAAAAACGCAACCAACCCTGAGCCATTTGACTTCTACAAGAGTTACCTTTACAAATAATTAATATTTTCCTTCTGGTAAAAAGAGTTTTGTTAGGTTCGCATCTTTTAATATCTTCTAAATTTAATCCTTCGGGAGAACATGAAGGACAACAATTACCGCCACAATTAGACATGTTTAAATTATTTAATGATTATGATAAATGTAGATTATTTAAGTTGCAAAGTTAATAATTATTACAATTAAACCATCAGACTTTTTATTTATCTATACTTTAATTTACATTTATATATTATTTCATATATAAAGAAGCATTATTTAATTTTATAACTTAATCTTTAAATTTTGTAATATCTAATTGTAATAAAAAACTTAATATTGCAGAAAAATTAGAACAATAACAATGGAAAATGTAAGGGATACTATTCAAACTAATAAATATCATAGTTTGGTGCTTTTTTTGGTAAGTAGGACTTAATTTTCATGTTCTAAATATAACCTTAACAATAAAATAACAAAAAGGAAGGTAATATTCATTAATATTTCGTATCTTTGTAAAATATAATTTGAATTATTTTGATAACATTTATAGTAGTATTTTGTTAGTTATGCGTTGATTTTCATTTAATATATTTATAATTCAATAATGAGACACTTATTATTTAAATTAATTATTTTACAGTTAATGCTGCTGTCATTTTATGATATAGCATTTGCTCAGAATAATAAATTAAATATACAACAACCTAAAACATTCTTTTCTACTACTGATCCTTTTAAGAATGATGTCTTTGTTAAGAATGAAGGACAATTTGATTCATGGATTAAATCTTTTTCACCTGTTAAATATGTAATTAATAGTAGAGATAAAATCTTTTTCACCCAACAAGGTCTGTTTATTAAACTAGAGATACCTGAGGATAAAGCTGAAGAAGAAAATGAAAAGGATAATGAAGGAGCCAAAGGAGAAGAAAATGAATTTACATATATTGAAACCTATTGGGTTAAACTAAATTGGATTGGTTGTAATCCTGATGCAATAATGTCTACTTCAGAACAAACAGAAGGGTATTATACATTTGGAGAAAAAGGATATGAGAAACTACAGGCTAGAGGTTACAAGAAATTACTATATAAAGATCTTTATCCCGGAATAGATGTTGAATATATTATTCCTGCAAAAGGTGGCATCAAGTATAGCTTAATACTTCACCCGGGTGCAGATATCAGCAAAGTTAAGATGCAATATACCGGTGATGTCGAAAAGATTGAAAAAGATTTTGAAGGTAATATTATTATTGAGACTCCTGCCGGTAATGTTATAGATCATGCACCGATAAGTTATGTGAAGAATACTAGACAATCAATTAACTCTTCCTTTAATGTTAATAAGAATTATATAACTTTTAGTCTCCCTAAATTAAAAAACAACCAAACAATTATTATTGATCCTTGGACTATTACACCTACAGCACTTACAACTAATAGTGAGGCAGAAGATATTGATTATGATGACAATGGAAATGTTTATGTTTCTGGAGGTAGTGCTCCTTACAAGATAGCAAAATATTCAAGTAATGGAACGTATCTTTGGACTTATACTCTTCCAAATAATTGGAGTAGTAATGGTAATGGTAATTATTATTCTAAATTTTGTGTATTACGCTCAAGTGGGAGTGTTTTTATTGGTGAGGGTTTAAGTAATCCAAATGGTCCGAGAGTAATGAAAATAAGTACTGGTGGTAATCTTGTGTTAACTTCTGCATACTTAACCGGTACTTACGAAATTTGGCAGATGTTTTATAATAAATGTGTTAATAATCTGGTTGGGTTTGGAGGAAGTACAAATGCTTCTAATGATGCACAATATATAGCTGATACTTTGATTTCGAGTAGTACAGCAATAAACTTTAATGGTTATAATACTGGTAGTGCAACAGGGGGTTGTTATGGAAATTGTAATGATGTAGGTTGCGCAGTTCAGGATAATACAGGCGATTTCTATGCATTAATATCATCAAAGAGTAATAACAGTGCTGACCATCTTCAAAAAAGTTTAATGGCATTAGGTTATATACCTCCTCTAGCTTTTGATGTTCAGACAGGATATGTTTTTAATGAAGCATTTGCAAGTACTGGTTATACCAATGTCCTTCATACAACAAGAATTAATGCTTTAGCAGTAAATTTGTATTATCTTTATAGTTTTGATGGTAAAACGCTCAAAGCATGGAATAAAAATAGTGGTACTCAGCTTGCTTCTGTAGTGGTTAATAATGCTTATACTGGAGGCGAAAGCAGAAGTAATGAAGGTATTGCCGTTGATGAATGTAATAATATTTATATTGGCGGTCAAAACAGAGTTTATTGCTATACTTTTAATGGCACAACTTTAACTTTATCGAGCACCATTACAACTAATATCTCAGGTAATGTAAGAGATATAAAACTGGACAAAGCTAGCAAGTTGCTTTTTATTGCAGGTGTAGGTTTTGTTACAGTTATTCAAAGTGCTAATTGTATAGTAAATCCTTTAACTATTAGTCACACTTTATTTGTTGCAAACTGTTTAGGATCAATTGATATTACTGTTAGTGGTGGTGTCCCTCCATATACATATAATTGGAACAATGGTGATAATACAAGTTTTATTACAGGTCTATCTCCCGGCACTTATGTTGTTTTGGTGTCAGATAATTCATGTAATATCAATAATATTAAAGATACTATTAAAATAGCTCCTTTCCCTGAGATTACTCTTGCCGGTGATACTGAAATTTGTGCTAATTCTTCCACTTTTCTTAGTGCTACAGGTAGTACTTTTTATAGTTGGAGTCCCGGAGGTATGACTACTGATAGTATATTAGTTACACCTGACACAACAACTACTTATACTTGTGTCGGATATTTTGCTTTGTGCAACGATACTGTAAATATTAAAGTAAATGTTCATCCTGTTCTTAAAGTTACTCCTGATAGTGCTGATATATGTTTAGGTTCCTCCACAAAATTGATTGCTACTGGTTCCCAAACTTATACCTGGAGTCCCGGAGGTATGACTACTGATACTATTATTGTTAATCCATTAGTTACAACTACATATACTTGTATAGGGAATTCTGCTTTCTGCAATGATACTGTAAGTGTTAAAGTCAATGTGCATTCTGTTATGGCTGTTTCTCCTGATAGTGTTGACATTTGTAAAGGTGCTACAGCAACATTATCTGCTACCGGTCAAGACTATTACTTTTGGTATCCCGGAGGTATGAATGGTAGCAGTACTATGGTATCTCCTTTTGTTACAACAACATATTTATGTGTTGGGCATTCTGATTTTTGTCCCGATACTCTTAGTATTAAAGTAAATGTTCATCCCGTTCTGACTTTGCCTGATAGTCTTGACATTTGTATTGGTGATGCTGCAACAATCATTGCTACTGGTTCTGACATATATAGTTGGAGTCCGGGTGGATCAACAAATGATACGCTTATAGTAGCCCCTGTTACTACAACTACTTATACTTGTATTGGCTCATCAGCTTATTGTACCGATACACTTAGTGTTAAAGTCAAGGTGCATTCAATTCTTATGATGTCAACTAGTCCTGTTGACATCTGCAAAGGAGATGCAACAACTCTTACAGCTAGCGGTTCTGACATTTACAAATGGAGTCCGGGTGGATTGACAGGAGATACTATTACAGTATCACCTCCTATTACAACTACTTATACTTGTATTGGAAGCTCACCTTATTGCAAAGATACGCTTAGTGTAAAGATAAATGTACATTCAGTATTAATGGTAACACCTGATAGTGCTAATATATGTAATGGTGCTTCAACTTCTCTTGTAGCTAGTGGTTCTGATTTTTATAGTTGGACTCCGGGAGGAATGACGAATAGCACTATAATAGTTTCGCCTTCAGTTAATACAACTTATACTTGTGTTGGTACATCAGCTTTTTGCAACGACACACTTAGTGTTAACGTCAACGTTCATCCTCCACCTGTAATATCGGTTGATAGTGCACAAGTATGTAAGAATTTACTAGCAACACTTACTGTTACCGGTCCACCAAATCTTACTTATAGATGGACCAATGGCTATATTGGTAACCCTTTACAAATTTCTACAAGCACAACTACCACTTATACGGTTATAGCTACTGATACTTATGGATGCAAGGACACTGCATCAGGCACAGTGCATATATTTCCTTCGCCGGTAGCTGCTTTTACAGCCATTCCACATTTGGCTACATTCGAGAATCCTGTAGTTACCTTCACTGATCATAGTATTGATGCAATTATGTGGCACTGGAACTTTGGTGATATTACTTCTCCTAACGACACATCCAATATTCCTTCTCCGGTTCATACTTTCGAAGGCATTGGAGTATTTACTGTATGGTTAAGAGTGGATAATGATTATGGATGTAGTGATTCTGTTTCCGAAGAAATAATAATTCAGAATCCTGAAATTATATATATTCCTAACGCATTAGATCCAACAAACAAAAATACTGACATTGCAACTTTTAGAGCTAGAGGTATTGGCATTGACCCTAATAATTATTTAATGGTAATTTATGATAGATGGGGGCAAGAATTATATACAACCAACAGCCCTAATGATGCATGGAATGGAAGATATCATAATACAGGCGACGTCCTTCCAGGTGATGTATATGTATATTATATTAAAGTTAAGTTTATATTAGCCCACGAAAAAGTATTCTCCGGTAAGGTTGTATTAGTACAGTAGAAATCTGTCTACATAGGAAAAACACAAAAGGCTACTATCAATCCGATAATAGCCTTTTGTGTTTTTCCTGACAACTTAGGTTTCTGAACCTGCCGAAGTATCCATCCTGACAGGTATAAAACACGATCGCAGAGCGGAGTCGAAGCGTTTCCGTAATTCCTACCTACCGGACAGGCAGGCGGAATTGTTTTCAACTTCAAGTACTTCAAGTACTTTCTTCTACTCCTTCACTATCTTCTTAAACTCAAACACCTTCCCATTCTCAAGTTTTATGATATAAACTCCCTGAGCAAAGTTTGTAGTTTGCACTGTCGTTCTCTCAATCAGGTTTCCTTTATAAATAGATTGACCAATTGAATTAAAGATTTCAAATAAAACTTTCTCTTTATTCCCTACTATTTCTATTATTAATTCATTAGAAACAGGATTTGGATAAACTTTTATTATGTTACTATTTTCATTTTCTTCTATTCCCGCATTTACATAATGAAAATGATTAGAAGAATCCGAACTACATCCCAGCAAAGTTACTTTTACATAATAATAACCATTTGCAGTAGGATTATAAGTTTGAGCAGTAGCACCGGTAATAATTCCTGAAGCTGCATTATACCATTGGTTACCCGAAGTAGCACTTGAATGTAAAGTATTTCCTGTTTGTGAAATTATAGGAGGGTCAGGAGTAAAATAAACAGTAATATTAGAATCATTAGCATTATTATATTTTGCAGGTGAAGTAGATGATACTTCTATTATATAATCGTTATTTCCATTTGCGAAACTAGTGAAATTAATGTTATCGGGTATTTGAACATTTATTACACCAGATGTTCTTGATGTATTAGAACCAATTAATTCATTAAATAATGAATTCGACTCACTTGTAATATAGGCTTTAAAAATATTGTTAGAATATAAAGTGTCTTTAATTTCGTAAATAATATTGAAAGATGTGCCTAACTTAGTACCATTACCAGCACAAACAGTATTAGGTAATGTATTTGAAATTCTAATTTTTGGAAAAATATTTTTGTTTATTTTTAATGCATAAGTTGAGCTACTACGAGGACAATAAGCTAAATCAAACCTGCCATCACCATCAAAATCAGCAGATAGCAAAGTACTACCGGCGGTAGTTCCTCCACTAGTGAAACCGTCATATTTTATAGGATTTAAAAATGAACTTGTATCAATATTACTATTAGTAGTTGAAACATTTTTATAAAGAAGTATTTGGTCGTTCTGAACTATAATATCTTTTTTCCCATCTCCATCAATATCAGAAAGAACAATCCCACTGGCTCCATTAATTATACCATTAATAACAGGAAAATCAATACGACTGCTAAAATTTAAAGCTCCAGCCAAAGAATTATTTTGAAATATTGAAATTGGATAATCAATGCCATAAGCTGCGACAATATCTTTTTTATCATCACCATTTATGTCACCAATTGTAATATGGGCAAGATAACTTTTGGTTGTTAAGTTAATTGCTGGTGAAAAATTTATTGTGGAGAAAGTACATGTGTTTTTATAAATATATATGATTGTTCCATTTTGATCTATGGTTATTATTTCAGGATAACCATCATTATCTAGATCTTCAACAAATAATTCTGTAGAAGACCCATCATTTTGACTATTAATACCAAAAGAATATTTATCAAAACTCAAATTGTTTAAAGTTGTTGTGTTTTTATAAACAATTATACCACCTGAAGAATAATTAGTAGTTATTATATCAGGCTTGCCATCTAAATTAATATCTTTTATTGCAATTGCGCCTACTTCAACTAAATCATTATCGTATTTAGTATGTTTGGTAAAACTGATATTATTGGAATTTTGGTCATTAATAAATATAATTAAAGTGTCATTACATTTTACTACAACATCTAAATAACCGTCACCATTTAAATCACCACACGTAGCTTGTACCTGTGAACTATTATAATTAAAAACATTATAAATAATTGGTGTGCTATATGATAATTCTGAATAAGATAAATTATCTTGTATGTTTTGATATATAGCCATATTTACAGCTGAATTTGTAGCATCATTTAAAGTTATTAAATCGGGTTTACCATCATTATTAAAATCACCAACTAAAGTAAATGTTACAAACTCAGTTTGAGAAGGTGGAACTATTGAAAAGCTTTGGAATTCACCTATAAATCCATTATCATTATATAAATAATTAAATATATTTTTCGAGTAAGCTGTTAATCCATTAGTTGTAACAGTAATTGGGCAATTAGAAGCACCCCCAGGAACTTTTACGATTAGAGTATTAGTTGTAGCTGAAATTACTACTGCTCTCACATCGCCAAAATACACAATATTATTTGAAACAGTTGAACTAAAATTATTCCCATTAATAGTGATATTGGTTCCTTTATTTGCTGATAATGGTGTAAATGAAGATATACTAGGGATTGAATTATTTGAAAATGTAATATTATTACCATAAGCAGTCCCTTGACTATTGGTAGCATAAGCTCTTACATGGTATGTTGAATTTGCTGTCAAACCTGTCAAACTGCTTACAAAAGTGCCTGTGCCAGTTCCATCAGTAGTATGACTGCCTGTAACAATTGGATTAGCTGTTGTTCCCCAACATACACCTCTTGCTGTTACCGTTGCACCTCCATCTACTGTTACATTTCCCCCACTTGTTGCTGTTGTGGAAGTGATTGACGAAATTGCTGTTGTTGTAACTGTTGGTATAGTAGATGATCCTCCAGTTGCTGTACATAGAAAATCATCAGCACATAAATAATACTTATCAACAGATACGCATATAACTGCAATTAAAACAGTTTGCCCTGCATAAGAACTGAGATTGTAAGTGTATTGGGTGTAAATACTTGGCACATTCGTGACAGAATTAAGTAAACTGTAGTTTACCCCTCCATCTGTAGAAATTCGCACATTAAACGATTCTAAATATAAAGGGTCAAGTGATTTTGCCCAAAAAGTAAAAGAAACTGTACTACCTGTTGGTAGATTCATTGTTGGCGTTATCAGCCAATCATTATTACCGCTGGTGTTGTATTGAACAGCCATACAGTTATTACCAGAGTGAGAATTCCCACTCATTATTGACCATTGATTGCCATCTCCATCAACGTCTGCTACAGCCCATCCGCTTACTGTTCCCTCAAAGCCTTCGCTTAAAAGTGTAGTTTGTGAAAAAACATTGCTCAATCCATATACAGAGAGCAAAAAGAAAATTGTAAAAAACTTTTTCATTTGTATTTAATTTTTAATGTTATTAATATTTTGTAATAAATCTGTTTCTATCATAAAATTTAATCCCTTGTCTAATATTTGTTGAATAATATCATTCCAAACATCTTTAACATTTTCACTATTTATTATTTTAATACCTTGAGTTAATCCTTGTGAAATATCTGGAATATTTAATATTGGACGTGCGAAACCTTGCAATCCTAAAGGTTCTGGTAAACATGGAGAGAAACTAAACATCCCTTCAAAATTATTTCGTTCTTCATACATTATAGCTCGATAAATTCTAGGTTTATTACTATAAATATTATCTTTTACACAAGTTGGTTTATAATCATCCTCATCATCACCAAATTTAGGAATACAAATACTTATCTGCTTTTGATCTTCATTAATTTCTTTTGGTTCTACTGAATCAATATTATTTAATGGAAGTAAAGAGACGTCATAAAATGTTTCATTATAATTCGATTTTAATCTGTCAATATTTTTAGTCTCATATTCTATAGAATCTTTCACAACAAAAAGTGTATCAAGAACAAAATGGTCATTTTTATTAGAGCCAAATAAAATAATCGAACCTGTTGATAAATCTCTTAAGGAAGGATAATGTCCTTGTTTGCAAATGCAATAATAAAACTGATCCCCTAGAATAAAAGGATCTGTATTACAAGCTCCTTGTGGAATTGGTAAAGTATAATAAGGTTCAAATATGTATTGTGGAAGTGGAGAAGAATTGCCAGCAATAGAAATTACATTTGAGGGCGCCTCCCACTCACCCCAGTAATAAATTTTGTCTTTAATTGGCGCACTTTCCATGTCTTTTAAATAAGAACCTTCAACTTTCAGGTATTTTCTTTTATGGTTACCTGTATTCCATTTTAATCCAGACCTATTGTCATGTTCACAACCTGGATGCGGAAATTGAATTATTGTTTTCATTTTTATGGATTTATTTTTCCCTATGGCTCTTTCAGGTTATTTGTTATTTTATTTGATTTATACAAAATAAAAAAGGGCGTGAACCTCTGCTATGATTTTCAACTTACTTAGGTATCGGCAAACACCCGGAACAATTGAAATAAGCAAAAGGAACACACCCATACGGGTGCGTTCACTTTAACTATCTCCCTGTTCCTATAAATTTTGCCGATTTTAAGTAAGAGAAATATTTTAAGCAACGCTATTTTTTATTATGCTTTAAATTGCTACATTATGTACTATTTTATTAAACATTATTTAAGAGTACAAATGTATACATAAATTTCTACAAACATCAAATAAATCTTTATTTATTTTTCATATTCATAATATAGCAAAATTTTCAAAACTACAATCAATTGTCCCAACAGTCCCAATTGTCCAATTTTATAATAAAGAAAACAACCGATAAAAATAATCAGCGAAAATCAGCGTTTGAAAATCCGCGTCATCAGCGTTCTATTCATCCCATTCACCCACTATTTTTACTCCCTTTCCTTCGGAAAGGGCTGGGGATAGGTCTAGGTCGCAGCTCCGCAGCTTTTAAAACAAACAATAATTATTTTCTACAAATAGCTCGCAGCTCTGCTGCTTGCCTTTACCCTCCCATTTTAGGGGAGGGCAGGGTGGGGTTATAAAAACAAAATCCCAACGCCGTTGTTCGAAGTTTCCGAACTTCGAACGTATAATATGTAGTTTTCAACTATATAAATTTGTCCCAACAGCCCCAATTGTTAAAAGATTTTCTGTTATTTCCCCTTCACTTGCTGAGCTTAGACTTAGTTTTAAAGAGTTGGGGTATATTTAGCTATAAATGTGATTAAAGTACGTCGTTAGCCTGAATTTATTTTCATATCGAATTTCTTGAAATTCACTTTTATTTTTTTCTATTTTTAATTTTTAGAAAAAAACACACCTTCTTAAGTACTTATAAAATAGTCACAACCGAAATCTGACACAAAAAAATAGACTTCCGACAGCAAAAAATAGACTTCCGACACAAAAAAATAGACTTCTGAATGAAAAAAATAGACTTCCTACCAAGAAAAATGAACATCTGATCTAAAAAAATAAACATCCGTTCACGAAGAATTAACATCCTTATAAGCAAAATGACTTCCAACTTAAAAAAATAGACTTCTGATTACGAAAAATAGACTTCCTACACCAAAAAATGCTCTTCCTACACCAAAAAACAGTCTTCATTTTGATTACTTTTTCTTTACAGTAAAATCGTATTTTCCCTAAATTAAAATCGAAAATTCTCCAAAAAGCCAAATACAAAAAGCATTCGTAAGATTATTTTAAAAACACCTTTAATAAATTAAGTAATTTACTTGATTATATAAGTAAGACGTTCGATTATTTGAGTAAGACAAACGATTATATTAATAGGGAAATTGAGACTATTAGTTTAATGTTTATAGTTTATGACTCCTTGAGTTAAATAGATACAAGGCATTTTAAATATTTAGCATGTCTAAAAGGAAATAAAATACTACAATGTATTAATTCTTAATAGTTAATTATTAATTATTTTAGGCAGTCTTTTTTTCTAATAGCCTAAACAGCTAAAAGCCTTCTTACAACTGAACCAGCAATACAACTTTTTGTCCGTTCCTCATCACATCAACACTTACCAACTGCCCTTTTTGCAGCTGTTTCAATCTAGCCATGTATTCATAAATATTCTTTACAGGTTTGCCATCTACCGCTACAATAATATCGCCTTTCAGCATACCTGCTTTTTCGGCAGGGCCACCTTTGCGCACAAGATCAGCCTTTAAACCGTTGTTATCCTGCGAAGCCATGTCGGGCATTATCCCTAAAGTTACCTTTAATGAACCTCCATAACCACCATTCGATTTAGGTCCGGCTTCTTTAAAAGTTAAAGCTTTTGAAAGGTTTATTAATTTCAATGATAATAAATAGGTATAGTCGAGTACTTGTTTTTCTCCATCATAATTTATCTTATCAGCATCATCAAATGGAGTATGATAATCCTCGTGAGCACCTGTTGTGAGGAAGAATACAGGGATGTTTTCAGCATAAAAAGCTGCTTGGTCTGATGGGCCATAACCCTCAGGAGAATACTTTAATGGGATGCTTGTCATTGTTTTTAGTTCTTTTAAGATACTAT
>TBL_comb47_HYPODRAFT_10005238_pt1 | contig 14526 bp, 7 predicted proteins | sample TroBogypolimnion_40_FD_10682 | JGI IMG/M metagenome (IMG submission 10682)
TTCCCAAGTTTCGTGCCCTGCTTGGATTCCAAAGGTGCTGTTCCCTGCGCTGGCCATTTTCGTGCCCTTCGATTCCTGTTCAAACACCTTCCAAGCGTTGTTCATACCTTTCAATACCTTGCATGATCGAATATTAACATTTAAGTGTGCAAGATCTGTGGTGTTGAATTCTGGCTGCTCAGAAAAACTTCGAGGAACGAAATTCGCCTCATTTGCAGGCAAGCTCCAGCTGCGCCCTACCGCCCTCCAGACGTGATTCGATCAAGCTAAAGTTGTTAATATCATATGTTGAGATAATTGTGTCGTTTTTCTGCAACAAAAAGCACAATGTGCCTCCAATTTCTAAAAGCCCGTCGCAAGCCCATACTAGCTCCCTCAAATTTCGTTTCGGGGATACGCGATCCATTGCGCTATTCCTACCGTTTCAAACAGGTTCAAAACTGAAAGGAGCGGATGCCTGTGTCTTTGATCTTCCATTCTGCAGGCTCAGAATTATGTCATCACCCCACAGTTCGACGAGCCGAACAGGCTGGAATTTGCAGGTGAGCTCCAGTTGCGCTCCACTGCAGTCAGGACGCGATTCCATCAACGAAAACCGTGTATCACTCATCTGTTTAGATAATGTTGTCGCTTTTCTGGGCCGTAAAAAGCGCGCAGTCCCTCCAAAATCTACGCACGGTTATCCAGACCATCGCTGCCGCAAATTTCTTTTCGATTGATGCGCGATACCTTGTGCATATCATGTATTTGATGTCGTCACGTTGCCACGTGCACGTGGTATCTCCAAATTTTCCTGACACGGGCCTTTCTGTGAACAGGAAAAGAACATGTCAGGATTAGGCGGCTCGGCCAATGATTCGCCTTTCTCTGAACAGATGTCAGGACCCGGCGGCTCAGCCGATGCCTGTTCCCCGTGCGCCTGGTGCCGTTCCTATCGATACTTTTTTCAGGAACAACACGGTGCAGATTCCAAAACCTCATCCTGTCCAGCGCCGCGGACCAACACGGCTCTCCCCCAAGAATTCACGAAGGGATTGCTGCTCCAATACTTTCCCGAACTATTCAAAAACAGAGCAACATTGGACGGCCTCGTGTTCGACGAAATACAGGCTCGGCTTTGTGAGGAGGTACTGAAACCATTGTGCCATTGCATACCTGCGAACTCGATGCTGAGGAGACTCTATGACCTATTTCATCCATCTGCTGGCTGTGACGGAGATGGCGAACCACCCTGCAAACAAACGGGGAGCAGCCAAACGAAGATGTTTGGCTTGCGTGGGGACCCTCCAATCGAAAAGTCTACAACTGGGGAAACAGATGAGTCTGACCAGTTTGGTGTGTCACATGGGGGGGAGAGAATTGATTCACATGCGGGCTGTGACGCGGAAAAAACTGGGGAATCAGACGAGTCTGACCAGTCTGACGAATTCTGCTCAGATGAAGATTTGGCGGAGTGGAGATCACAACAAGCCTACAAGGCCAAGGTATTAGTGTTCTTCGAAGAGTTGAAGAAATCAACCAAAAGAATAGAGGCAGTGCTTATGGAACACGCGGGTATGGACCCGCGTCAGCATTTCAAACTAGCAGAACAATTAGCCCGTGTACTCCTCGAGGCAAAAACCGAAGACAGGCAAGAATGGCCTCCGCCGCAGCGTCCGTGGCTAGCCTCCGAGGTTGAAACCCTAATTAACAGAAACGGAAACTTCATATCAAAGCATTTGGACATTCCTGACGAGATGATGTGTCTGATTCCTGATGGGGGATTCTGGGTCCGTATACTGGAAGCAGCTTTCGATGGTTGGCCGGGTTGGCTTCCCGTACATTACACTTCGACACGGCCCATGTCGGATTATCCCGACGAATATAGGCCTGGACGCATCGCCGAGCACGCGCACTTATTTACCTTCAACGACGGCGCTAAGATGATGCTGGTGGTGGGTCTGACAAAGTGGGAATGGATAAATTCCCCCAAAATAACCTCTGGGTCTTATGACAGAATGTATGCCCTCGCTGTTCGGACTGCTGACTCCGACGACGACAAAGAAGACGACTATAATAGCGACCATGAAGACCGTTCCGATACCGAATTAGATTACGACGACAGTGATCCAGAATTTGATGACATTGGTGGTGCCGTTCCTCGTATGTATGACGGCAAGCACTGCTATCCGCCGGACGCAGAGCACCCAGAGGTCGTGTGGCGAAAGAATGGAACCTTCGATTGGTTCGGTATATCCGGGCCTGCCCGGCCTGGCTATTGGAGGAAACCCCTAGTACCTGTGATGACCATGCATCCTGTACAGGTTGAAAATGGAATGGAATGGAAAGTTAGGTCCGTGAGGCCATTGAGGGAGGGAATATACAGCGGAAGATTCGCCCTTGAAATTGAAAACCAGGAGATGTGCAAACAATTGGCTGATATTATAGAGACAGGCAGTAGTAAAGCTTATGAGCGCATGGATCCGACAGCAATGCGTCAATTTCTCCATGCTGTTACGAATCACATCGAAGAGGTTTTGTTTCAAGCCAAAATACGCGTGGAACATCAAAGGTGGCCCTGTTTGCATGACTGGGTATCCTTCGGCGAGCTTGTTGAAGCAGAACGTCTTCCCGTAAACGTGAGATTTCCTGGTGTCGACAAGGATAGTGGAGCAAGACTCAAGTGCGAACTAAAATTGGCCAAGAATAAGCTAATTGCCCAAGTAGATTTCGAGTATTTAGGAGAGCATGGACCCGCGCCAAGTTATCCCACAACATGTTCATCACTTGATGTTCGAATCGTGGACCAGTTGTTGGGATCCGATGGCAGTCAGCAGTTGATGACGGCAATGAGGTTATCGATGGGCCTTTCTAGCAAACCTGTAACTATTCGTCCAGCTGCAAAAACTGAATGGTTTCAAAAAAGGAATGATCGACCGTACTGGATGAATCGACTTATTCAAGACTGGGATGATTTGAACTTATTTATTCCTGTTGTTGAGCTTCTGGCAGCAGGCGCGTTGCCTGATAACGATATAGGTCACCCATCTTATTCCTCGGTCCGTACGGTTAAATGTACCGAAGACGGCTATCGCGGTTTGTTGCAATCAGCTGATTTTAATTTTCAGACCGCATCCGGTAACAATTGGATGACAGTCACTGTCGAAAGGAAACTACTGGAAGACAGGGAGGTGAGGGACAGCCCTGCTGTCAAACCAAACATTATTATGCTCAAACTCACAGTCCAGAAGGGCAAGGCCTCACCACCGTGTGTGGGTAGCAATGGTCATTCTGCCAGGCGTCTCCTGGGGATTTACTTGGATCAAAATTCCTTGTGCAAGGACAACGTTGCGAAACTACTCAAACATTTCAAGGAGGGAGGCAACGTGTCTCTGAAAACCTACGAGCCCTGGTATAGATTGTTGTACGCCGGAAAATGCGGAGCGTTACAACAAAGGTTCTTGGATATGATTGGAATGCTGTGCCTTTGTTCGGGTGGCGGCAAGATCAAGAGCTCTTCTCCTTTGAGATTATCCACACATTTTGTGTGTGGTGACGGGTGCAATACCCGAGAGATGCCGTGGCAGGCTGAACTTGATCTTTCGGCAACCGTCGAAGATGACCAGCTTCCAGAAAAGTTCATCAGAATTCGCCTAGGGAATATGAACATTGCAGACACTCTCCATCTAGAGCTTCGAGTTGAGAATAATGTGATCTCGTCGATAGGCAACCAAGCTAGTTTGGCTTCTGCCGTCCAAAATGTCCCACAGGTAAAGAATGTTGTGCTTCTGCTCTTGGTTTTGTACGCAAAGATTGGCTGATCTTCAATCATAACTGGGCAGGGGACTGAAGCTCAACGTGGAGACAAATCGGCAGATGAAACATCCGTCGTGCACCAGGCCGAAAACGGCAACAATGCAGGTTCCCCGGTTAGCCAACGTGGAGACAAATCGGCGGATGAAACATCCGTCGTGCACCAGGCCGAAAACGGCAACAATGCAGGTTCCCCGGTTAGCACTCTGGTCTATACGCCACCGGACATAAAATCTCTTTCGTGGCCAGGCAGCCAAGATGATACGAACATTCCAATACCAATACAGGTACACCGATTTGCGTAGTGCGTCAACTTTAGTTCACTTGCCAACTCAACCGCTCCTGAATCTTATTGCGCAGCCCCATACCGACAGTGGCTCTGCACGAAAGGTTGCTAGAAAGCTTTTATCCCCTGATCATGGTGTTCAAGTTGACTGTTCTGGCGACTCTTCAGCTGCTGCCATCGTGTTCAGTGAGGCGCGTTCAGTTGTTCATCATGATTCACAATATTTGGAGTTTTAAGTTGATTGGTTTGGTAAGCAGGCTGCTGGGCAGAGGACTGAAGCTCAAACGTTGGCATTCGGTTGTGACAAATCGGCTGTAGAAATATCCCTCGAACAAGTATCAACTGCGGTATTTTTTTCTTCCAAATATGGCGTCCTGAACCATTTATGGGCATTTCTCTGGGTCCGACTTGAAGTGACCCTGATGTTTATATCAGGGCTGTGAAAATCAAGGCGGCTGCTCTGCGGAGACGGTTTCTGCAAATCTTCCATCCGTTGATCAAGTCAAGGTGTCTTCAAGCGTTGATTTGGTGGTTGCACTTGAAGGCCATGCAGCCCCATGCGATGAACGCAGTGGCGCAGACCAAGCATTCCTGATTTCTCACAATCAGTCTCTCCAGCTTGGCACGGAAAACAGCGGAGACGAAATCGGCAGTGATGTTGGCTCCTCCGCTTCAATGGTCAGTGGCTCCACTTTGCCTTGTGACGGACGATCTCTCAAGCGAGGGATGTCGGTAAGCATGGACTTCAACACCGATACCGTTCCGGAAAGTGCCAAACCAGCGTTTCTGAAGCTCTTCGAGGTCGCTGAAGCAGCGCATGAACAAGCCGAAAACTTGCGTGCAGCAGTGGAGGCAGTACGTAATGCCCTAACTACTGGGCTGGTGAGTTTCTATTTATACAGATTGAGCTGGTTTTTTTTCAGAATGTGTTGCTAATATGCCTGTCAGCAGAAGCGATCCAGAGTATCCGAATAGCTGCTCTTGGGCCCTCAACGCCACGCCAACATCTTACTTGCTGTTGCTAATATGCCTGTCAGCAGAAGCGATCCAAAGTATCCTAATAACTGCTCTTGGGCCCTCAACGCCACGCCAACATCTTACTTGCTGTATGACAGAAATCGTACGAACACGGAGAGAGGTCGTTCCGTTTTTTGCTGTTTGCATTAAACACAGTTCTCTACATCTGTGTCTGTCTGTGCTCTCCCCTGTTGATGACAAAGTTGTAGTTTCTCAGTTGGTCCCAGCCGCGGTGATAACTTAGCCTTCAAGTTACTATCACTCAGTGCCGATAAAAAAGACCAGCAGTGATGAGCTACGATCTTGACAAGCATAGCTCTTGACAAGCGCATTCTGTAGCACTGCAGTGATTTGAGTAATACAGTAGTTTGCAGTTGAGCACAGACCCGAAACCAGTGGTAATGGTGGTTTCGTAATGCGCTCACTCCACACACATCTACATCATACACCATCACAGTGGCATCACTTGAAAGCAAAGAATCACTACCTCTGGAAACTCAGGCTGCTTAGCTGCTGCTATGGCAACTAAGGCTCTGACACTGTCTGCATCTGTGTCCAATCCATGGACTCGCAACCAGTGGAGGTGACATTTGAGTCAGATCATCACTGCAACTATCTGCAGTGCTATCCCTAAACGCTATTAGGATCTTCACAAATTGACTGACCCCAAAAGATTTATTGAACCTACTATGCAAATTTCAAATAGACTGCCAAGTCCAAAGTGCCCTGCCAAATAAATCAGAGGTCCAAGCAAAAAAACATGTGCTCTAGTGCATCATTCGCCTTTAAGCGATCCTCGCTGGTAAATCTTAAGAGGCCTTGCTGCAGGTCCAACAAAGACAACCACTGAGATCCACAGTCCCCTGACAAACAGCCCGACAGGATTGGCCAACGATCTGTTAGGTACAGCACATGGACCATGGCTGCGATCCAGGATCTGCGATCCTCAGGGACTGACAGCGCATGCAACGCTTCACTTGCTCTCTTTCCTCCAGATGATGGTTTCAGAGCTTTAAGTTGCTTCTCAGCCCTCTCGCTGGCCTTCCATAGTCCTTCTGCCCATTCCTGGCCACAATTATCATGAGTCCGCCGAAACGGCGGAGCTAAAACACGCACGCTGAATACACCCAAGGCCCACATGTCCGCCGCCTGATCAAAGAGGCGCTGAACGGCCCCTTGTCCATGTTGGAACTCGCGATCATGGTTCGGGCAGCGTGACGAAACAGTTCCTGATCCGGGGTGCACAAACGAAAACGGGGTTTGGAGCATGTGGCCATATGATTTACTCAATTCTCGGGCTTTCACCAGAGTGAAACTCTCCTTTGGATGAACATCGAGGAGGGTTGTGGTTTCGTGCTCTTTCCCTCCCCTAGTGAACACGTGGATGGCCGTGTCTGACTGTCCCGACCATCGAGCGTGGCCCCAATCACCAAACACGATCTGGTATGTGATGCCCTCCACAACGCAAAATGCGACACGTGGATCCCTCGGGATTTGCTTCAGTCGTTTCAGCAACATGTTGGAATCCTTCAAATCCCCATGCGCCAAGCCGCTTGCGTGCATCCACACCGTCGCTTGCATGGTTCCACGCAAAACACTTTGCATATCTCGAAGCAGAGCCGCTGCATTTTGTGACTCGTGACCCACCATGAATCGTTCACTCAAATTTTTCCGAATGAAGCTGCCATCCACGTCGAAATGCTGCATTGCAAGCGCGCCAATTAGCTGTCCATTCGCCCTGAGGAGGGCAACAGGGCAATTCCCCCATCCGATATCTTTCTCGAGCGTTGGGCAAAAAATGCCAATGCCTTGGCAGCCTTGCTTCCTTGTCGCTTGATACAAGAGTGCAGCCTCACACAGGACGCCCCCCCTCTTCAAAGCATGGACTGGTTGACTTGTGAGCTTCACAACAAATGTCTCCTGCACGTCATGCCGGCCGACCTCAACTGCCACTCCTTCGGATCCTGCACCACAAATGCTGACCAAGTTCAGTCCAAGGTCTTTGCGGAGCACTTCCATAGCGTCGGTTACAAGAGGCTGCACACCCTGTCGCGCATCTGGAGGGATCAGATTCTCTCCCTCAGCCACTATCCTTCTCGGAATACCGTGGTCTCGCTCAGCAGCACTGCCGGTGTAGTACGCCTTCAGCATGGCGTGCTTAGGTCCACTATCCTTGGCAACTACCCAACAAGAAGCTGTAAAATTAGAGATTGGCCCAAACCAATCGAAACGTCCGAACCTCACATTGCTGCTGCGATAGTCATGGTTGATCTTGGAACCCAGCGAGGATTGCCGCACAAGCTCACAGTCCTTAGTCCGGCTACTATCAATGTAAAGACCAAGGGAGTAAGTGAGCGATATGTTGTGGGCAATGGAATCTCCCTCTCCCAATTGACTCTTGTGCATCAACACGCCGTCATATCCTGTCATAAACATCCCAGATTCAAATTCCTGCCCGCAGAACAAATCGCTGCCACGGCCAGGAACTGCCTTGCTCACGTACAAAAGGGGCACCTCGGTGGATAGACCTTTTGCTTTGCCACTTTTAGCGCTTACCCTCGGTATCTCACACGGCAGTTGTATGGCATACATCAAAGATCCATCTTCCTTCGGATACTGTGCTATTTCGCGACCCGCAGGCATATCCTCCATGAGAAATTTGTAGGCTTCTAGCCGGGCTTGCTCAGGGTCCGTCTTGGTCAACTCAAATAGCCAACGAAGTCTGTGACTTTCTGCCTTGGTACGGCGGACGGCACCAGATTGAGAGACTGCGTTGTTCACACCGTTCTGAACTGGTGAATCGTTGCTTGTCAGTGTTACCGCTTGGTGGACAGTCTTAAGGCGCTTTGCCTCGGAGGTTGCGCCACTCGGGTCAGATTGGCGTTTCGACGTTTGCTCTTCAGCATCGACGCCCGAGGTTGCACTTGCACAAGTCGCTGCATGATCCAGGTGCATGCCATTCCCGACAACGTTTCCCTGCTCACACAAAACCTTTCGACAACGCTCCGTAGTTGTTTCGTTAACCACCTTGCAAAGGAATACATCTGGCAGACGCGTTCCGGGTGCTGCCGTTTGCTTCTGCCGGACAAACTCCAGGATTCCCCTCTCGTAGTCAGAAACCCAACTTTCACCGTCGCAAATCCCCAGCCCCGAGTCCACTTTTGATCGGATCTGGGCACGGTGTCGTTTCAGATCCTCGACACCGACTGTGGCAAAGTATATGGCCCTTGTCCTGAAGTCCTTCAGGCTACAGCACACAAACTCGCTGGCAATATCGCCCATCATGTTATTGACCAGGCTAGTGCTGACGCGCGCCTGCCACCAGCCTCCCATCAGTGCAAGATAGGGCACCCCTCGAAGCAAAAAATCGCTGGTTGTTGTATGACCACAATAGATATTTGAATCAAGACCAAGGTCTGCATGCCTCAGCCGTTCCTTGTGCTCCTCGTTTGGTACATCGCTGGCGAGAATTAAGCGGCCTTCGGCAATTCCCTTGATCAAGAAGCGCCTCTTAACCCTCATGACCGCCGGCGACGGTGTGTCTCGAATCCAGAGCACAGTATTCGGAGTGGCGGTAAGAATCTCGGCGAAGGCCTCTATCAGAGGCTGTGATATCCGCCCAAGACGGCAGAAAAACGCAAACACGAATTTGTTATCTGGGAGATTCCAGTCTGATCGAGTGGTTTCTGGAACTTGACAGATTTCCACGCTGGTGCGGAAAGAGTCATTCGGTTGGTAGCAGCCCAAATACATCAATGCCTCGTCAGCCTTCTCCGCCTGGATTTCGCCAGGAATAACCACATGTTGATCAACAACAGTAAAGTCAATGTGGCCGCCTGGCTGAGTCCCTGGGTATCCCAGATGCGCCCCTCGAAGTATGTCTGGCAGCAGAGCCATTACTCCTGTAAAGCAGCCAAAGGTCGGACCCCCTGCATCCATAAGCACGTCTAGTTTATATGTACGGATACACTCAGCCACTGTCGCATCGCGCTGGCATGCTCCTCGAATTCTATTATGGTACAAAGACCTTTTAAAGCCAAGTAATGCGGGTCACCATCAAGCTGAACGGGAGGTCTGCTAAAAAGGAAGAGAGTGTGTTTCGACGCAAGTGCTAGAAGAGCTGCCTTCTTTAGTTGCCACCATGGAGTGTGTCGGAGATCGGCCGTGACATATCCCATCTTGATTCCAGTCGATGGAGATTCTTTTTGTGCCACGATGCGGGGGGGAGACCTTTTTTTGGCACTGCTCCGCAGCAATACCAGCTCTTTCCTTGCCTTCTTCTCCGCATGCTGCGCAAAAAGCCGCAACGCTTTCTCAACAAGCTCGTAATCGGGTCCACCCTCCATACCCCATAGATTCAATAGGTGAAATGGGCCCAAAGACGGATCTTTTCCTGATTCAACTTGAAAACTTAACTGTTGCATGGCGACGGGAAGATTCTTTTGTAAAAGCTCCCACTGACACGTATCTTGCAGAGAGGCAATGGCTAGTCCAAACTCGTCCAAAAAGAGAGCGTCTTTTTTGCAGCTTCTATCTCCGCAATTTTCTGGCCCCACAATCGACCTGACGCGATCTGAATTGATCTGAAAGCAATATCCAAGGGCGACATCGTGAGCTAAGATTCCGATACACGCAGGACACGTAAAAGGTAAAGGTATATTGCTCGTTCGCGAAGTACAGCAGCGGCCGAAGATGGCTTTGCAAGATCTGCACTCATCAGCCTCCATCTTGTTTTTCACTTTGGTGATTGGGCTTCCGCAGCCGAAACAAATCCGAGTCTCCTTTGCGGATATGATTTCGGTGCTCCTAGAGGGCGGAAATTGTCGGCGACCAAGATCTGCAAGCTCAGATCTGCAAAATGGGCATAAAAACTCAGAAGAGGCCCGATCGACGCCAAGGCATTCGGCATGGTACGCAGTAATTCTGCACCTAGCGCAAACACAGCTTTCTTGGTTACCCAGGACTGCTGAGCAGAGAGTGCAAAACACGCGCAACCTTTGATCTACAAGAACTTGTCCCGAATCCTCCGACGGGATCGACCGCCATTGATTGTCCTCCGTCGGTAAGAAGACAACTTCAGGATCCCCAAACTCGTAGCAACCTTTATCGCCATCATCGAAACTGATAGAAAACTGGTTCTTCCTCCTTTGGACTTGGGTCACTTTCCCATGGAACCATTCCAAGCCACCAGCCAAAAGCTTGAAAATCACCTCGACTTCCAGCTCGCAAGCAGGGTCCTGTGGTGTTTTCAGATTATATTCAAAGTCACTTCTCCTTACAAAAGTATAGGCAGTGTGGCTGCTGCGGCCTCCACTCATGCAAACCTGGTCTGTCTTGGTATGTATGTAAAACCTTTTTTGATTTTTACTCGAGTTCATTAAACACAGCAAATGCTCAGCATCCACTCCTTGGCCTCTGGGCAGACACACCACGCCAAGCACCCTCGGCGATTGTGAAATCATCCTGGCACAATTGTGCACATCCTGTGCACTCCAGCCAGTGCAAAACCAGTAAAGCATTGCAGGCAATCCAGCGGTTCCTCCGAGCAAAGAGCCAAGATCCTTCGAATTGAGCTGTCCACAGTCGCACCAGCGAAACTGAACATTCCCAAACTGTTCCTTATAGGTGGCCAGGGATGGATTAGAGCCTGCCATGTTTTGAAAGTATTGCTTGGCTTGCAAGATACCTTGTTTGTTTTCGGGATGATCCACGCCATAGACGGTCTTGAACAGTTTAGATACGACAGCAGCCCATAGCACATGTCCACACGAACACCCAATGTCAATGAAATCAAAGTCTGTGACATTCAGATGAGCTTGCTTGAGGGCTCTGAATCCTTGAATCAATAATTTCATCAGCTGACCTGGTTGTATGGTTCCAGATATCCCATGCGTGTTCGTATAAAACCTCGGAACTGAAGTGAAGATAATCCTTGCAAGCGCACACAAGTCCTCGATTCTCGGTTGTTCATTTCTTAAACAGAGCAGCAAATCGGCGTCCCCGAGAGCGGGCCGCTCGGTGTCGAAAGAAATGCTTGCGCCATCTTGGTATGCAATCGATTCTGGGGTGCCCTGCATGACAGTCTGATTAGCACAATCGTGTGATGCGGGCCGCTCAGCGTCGGAAGAAATGCTTGCGCCATCTTGGCATGGAATCGATGCTGAGATGCCCGTCATGCCAGTCTGATCAGGAAGATTGCGTGATGCTGGCAGCTTGCGGGTCGTATCGAGTTCACATTGGGTTTTGAACTTGGCGACATCATGGTGCTGGCTTCTTATATACGCCTTCACCAATAACGGAAGCCTCTCTATTGTATCAAACTTGCTATAAAGGTCGTTCAGTCCTTCTATGCCTTTTTCCTGACGTATGGCCTCCTTGAGAGGTTCTGTGGTGCGTCGTTCATTCTTCAGATATGGAGGGAGTGACTCGATAAACGCGTCTAGCCATGCATATCTGGATTTCCATGAATCATCCTCAAGCAGCAACACTTTGACCTCCTCATCGTCAAAGCCATGCTTAGCGAGACCTTCCATATGTTCCAACGCCAAGCATGACTCGAGGCTAAAAATTCCGCACCGCAAGAGCTTTGAGACGATTTGGTCTCCATCACCATCCGTCCGATGAAGGACACGCAATCGAAGCGAGTCGTCAAGCTCCAACATTCGGGAATGCGAACTTGAAGGCGCATCAACCCCACGGTGTTCCGGTTCGAACTCCGACTGGGCAGTGCTGGAGGCAGTCTCGAATGCCCCCTGTATTTCGTCGGCCCCGGTTCCATGCGTCGGGATCGGTTCAGCGCCGAGGATTATCGCTGGCTGTCCCGGACCAGCTGCATCGGGAGGATGATCTGCGCAGACATGATTTGTGCATGCCGCCGAATCAGCCCCGAGCCGTCGGGGTGGCTGTCCCTGACCAGTTGAATCTGGCTCGTGAATGCAATCGGGCCCCTTCTGCCAATCCGCTATAACAGGCGCGGCGAATGCAGTCTGGGAATGTATGACCATTCCTATGGCACCGTGAGCATAGTAAAAGCCGTTGCCAGGAGCGGCGGGCGGAAGCGCGACTCGCTGCGCGAGGGCTGGCATGGTGTGGCGGCTACTCTCGGACAGAGGGCGAGCCGGATGCGTAACTCTGTTTTGGGTGGGTAGCTTCTCCTTATAATACAAAGCAGCAGCTGCTCGTGCAGAATCATGATTGGCAGAATTTTTGTACCTATTGATCGTTCGGCCAATTGTAGCTGGACAAACATTGTATTGCCGAGCCAGATCTATGTGCATTTCGCCATGGAGGACCCTACCAAAGATTTCCAGCTCCTGATCCAGAGTCAATTTCTTTGGATACACCATGCATATGTATGTGCTCTTCGAAAACTCCGGACTCGGAATATGCGAAATTTAGAAGCTAGTACTGTCTAATTTGACGGGCTGCTGCCATTTCAAATCGAATTGAATTAATTGACGCGACGAATTCAGTGAATTCGTCGGGCCAAGCCCAAGTAAAATTGGGGAAGTCCGGGTAAGTCCGGAAAGCCCAAGTGAAAATGGAAAGCCCAGGTGAAAATGGAAAGCCCAAGTGAAAATGGTTGGCCGGGAAAGGCCCAAGCACGGCCTTTCATGCCTGAGTTTCGCAGTTCGATCCTTTGCCAAGCTGAGATTCGAAACTGAATGAACCCCATAATGTGCAAAACATTTGGACCCTTGAAGCCAGTCACGATTTGATTCATTTTGTGACTGCTCCTCCTACCTTGCAAAGTGGAATCAGATACTTCCACGCGGGCGCGAGGGTTTGCGCCGAGATTTCACGTCGGATCATTTGTCCAATTGGCCGCGAATCCGTTTCCAGTAGGTATTTTTTCATCATGTTCGATGAAGTTGCAGGAGTGAGCATTGTCGACGTCTTGCGGGACTGGCCCGGACTGCAGACCGAATTTGTTACAAACAGACAATGATGTTCAGGGTTTAGGATCCACCTCGCATCCAAGCTTCGGAATCCAAGATTCGAATTTCGATTGCAACACACCTCCACGCCGGCTTCGTCGCATCCAAGCTTCGGAATCCAAGATTCGAATATTGATCGCCGGTGACCTCCACGCCGGCTTCGTCGCATCAACATCGCATCCAAGCTTCGGAATTCAGAGCATTTAAACATCGGTGGATTCGTCGCATCCACCTCGCATCCAAGCATTCATCTTGTATCCATGCTGCGGAATCCAAGCTTCGCTTTTCCGATCTCTGCGGCAATCGATGCGCCCGCAGCGCAATCGCCTTTGTGTTATATACATTAGTAGGGTCTCACTTGGCGCCCGCGCCCGCTCTCACTCGGCGCCCGCGCCCGCTCTCACTTTGCACCCGCCCCCGCTCTCTCTCTGCGCGCCCGCTCTCACTTGGCGCCCGCGTCCGCTCTCACTTGATGCGCGCGCCCGCCGCCCGCTCTCACTTGGCGCCCGCGCCCTCACTTCCCGCTCGGCGCCCGCGTCCGCTCTCACTTGATGCGCGTGCCCGCTCTCACTTGGCGCCCGCGCCCTCACTTGGCGCCCGCGCCCGCTCTCTCTCGGCGCCCGCGCCCTCACTTGGCGCCCGCGCCCGCTCTCACTTGGCGCGGTCCACTCTCGCTCGGCGCCCGCGCCCGCCATCGCTTGGCGCCCGCGCCCGCGCTAGCTCCGCTCGGCGCCCGCGCCCGCTCTCGCTCCGCTCGGCGCCCGCGCCCCCGCTCGCTCCGCTCCGCTCGGCGCCCGCGCTCGCTCCGCTCGGCGCCCGCGCCCGCTCCGCTCGGCGCCCGCGCCCGCTCTCGCTCGGCGCCCGCGTCCGCTCTCGCTCGGCGCCAGCGCCCGCGCCCGCTCTCGCTCGGCGCCCGCGCCGGCGCCGGCGCCCGCTCTCGCTCGGCGCCCGCGCCCGCTCGGCGCCCGCGCCCGCTCGGCGCCCGATCTCCCTCGGCGCCCGCTCTCTTTCCCGCTCTCGCTCGGCGCCCGCGCCCGCGCCCGCCCTCGCTCGGCGCCGGCGCCGGCGCCGGCGCCCGCTCTCGCTCGGCGCCCGCGCCCGCTCGGCGCCCGCTCTCGCTCGGCGCCCGCTCTCGCTCGGCGCCTCGCTCGGCGCCCGCGCCCGATCTCGCTCGGCGCCCGCGCCCTCGCTTGGCGACTTTTTACCGACGACTTTTTACCGGCGGGCACCAACCACAATCTGAGTCGCCGTGGAATAGGGTCTGATAGCGTTTTCTCATGGTTATCAACGAAGCAGACATGGTTTATTCAAGTTGCGCAGCGTGCAAAACCACAGGAACGGGTTAATTGAATGATTGAAATTCCATGATGCACGAGAAATCGTCGAAATCGTAATTGCGAATTTGAATGCGAAGCATGACGGTTTTGTTGCTCAAAATGATTAAAATATCGTTCTAAATCTGAAACGGCAATCATGAAAAAGCGAAGAATTCGT
>TBL_comb47_HYPODRAFT_10005239_pt1 | contig 14526 bp, 8 predicted proteins | sample TroBogypolimnion_40_FD_10682 | JGI IMG/M metagenome (IMG submission 10682)
CCAATCTCAAAAGACTGGTCGATTGGGAAGTAGTCCTGGGGGTGAATTTTATCAATCAGCACCTTTCGTATTACACCATCAAAGGGGTCCGGAAATTTGATTATCCCCCTTCATTTACTTACCACGAGCCCTGGTGGGATAATTACAAACCCATGGGCGATTATATTGGACGTATTTCGATGGCCACATCATCGGGCGAACAAATCAATAAATCACTGGTCATTCAGCCGAATACCACCTCATGGATGTATTTTTCGCGCAAGGATAAGAACATAATGCCCGATTCGATCAGGAAAAGCTTCAAATCATTTGTCTATGAACTGGAACGTAACCATTATGAATATGACCTGGGGTCTGAAAATGTGATGCAAACAATTGGTTCTGTAAAAGATGGAAAACTAATCGTGGGAAAACGGTCTTACGAATTGGTCGTAATTCCGGAATCCATGCAAAACCTCGACAAAACAACTTTTACACTTCTCAAAGATTACCTTTCTCAGGGGGGTAAAGTTCTCTCATTTACTAAAGAAATCCCGTTTCTCGACGGCAATGAATCAAATGCCTTCAACGAATTAAGGAATACTTATACCGGTCAATGGACACTTGCCAAAACCATCGATGAACCGGCCGTTAAAAATCTGTTTTCATTACCTGATTTCTCCATCCAGGAAGCGGCCCCTGTTAAAGGCGAACTATACTATCAGCGCCGTATGATGGCCGACGGGCAGATGCTCTTTATTGTAAATACGGACACTGTTCAAAGTGCAGTCGCAAAAATCATTGCCAAGGGGCAAAGCCTGATTAAAATGGATTTAATCACCGGTGAATGTTTTGGCATTCCGGCAAAAGCGGTTGGAGAAAAACTCTCATTTGAGATTTCCTTACCACCTGTTGGGAGCGCTTTGTATTACTTAACCGACAACCGGATTCAGGAAACACAATTGCCGCAACCAGCAATACATGAGCAAACTGTTTCCGGATCGGCAATGAAGGTACATCCCGAAAGTGAAAATGTGTTGGTTCTCGATTATCTGGACCTGAAAACAAAGAAAATCGATATTAAAGAGATTTACTTCATGAAGGCAATGCACCAGTTATTTGACAGCAACGGATTTGCTATGGGCGATCCCTGGCAGCATAAGATTCAATACAAACAAGAGTACCTGGCTCTGGATACCTTCAAAACCAATTCTGCATTTGAGGTGAATTACCATTTTTCAATTGCCGAAAATGCAACCGCAGAAACCATCAGTAAACTCTGCGCGGTGGTTGAAAGGCCTGAATTATGGGATGTCCTTGTAAACGGCGAAAAAGTGGAAAAAAGTAATAATTGGTGGATTGACCGTGAGTTCTTCAAATTCCCGATTGGAAATAAGGTCAAAAAAGGTTCAAATCTGTTGACGCTTCGGGCACCCAAAATGTCAGTATTTGCCGAATTAATGCCTGCTTATATCGTGGGCGATTTTATTTTAAATCCGCTTAAACAGGGCTTTGAAATCGCATCGGGAACCATTTCCAAATTGGGCTCTTGGAAATCAATGGGTTATCCTTTCTATGCACAAAAAGTATCCTATTCTGAAAGCTTCGAGGTGCCCAAGGCCAGTGCCCAATTTAAGGTCATACTGAATAAATGGAACGGAATTCTTACTGAAGTTTATGTAAATGGCAAGAAAGCCGGAATCATTGCCTATCCTCCTTACGAATTAAATATCAGCAAATTTATCAATAAAGGAAAGAACGAGATTTCGGTAAATGTAATAGGAAGCCTGAAAAATACCTTTGGCTATTTCTATAAGGACACCCATCGTTGGATTAACGGTCCCGGAGATTGGGACACAGCACCGGAAAAAATACCGGGAATCGGTCAATATTTTCTGATGGATTATGGATTGACTGAACCATTCAGCCTGATCCACATGAAATAGCCATGGTTGAGTAATCACCAACCGAAATGAAAATATCACCATCCGTCAGCTGACGGATTCCATCTGACCTTTAAAAAACAAATTATTTACAGATGAATTATATATTTTTTTTCAATCAATACACTAACAATCAACATTATGCTTCAAATTAAAGTAAAATCAGCCCAAGCCGAATTTTGGCTTTCAGCAATCAAAGCAATAATTATTGTTGCTTTAATCGCATTTATCATTCAACCTTCTTCGGCAGCATCACCAAAGCAAAACTCTAAATTCGCTGGAGTTCAGATTGGTGCAATTACTTACAGCTATCGTAGTATGCCGGATCAAACCATTACGGGTATACTAAATTATGCCATACAGTCGGGATTAAGCTCAGTCGAACTGATGGGCGGAGCCGTCGAAGAGTATGCGGGTATTCCTCAGGTTAAGGACCCTGAGATTATCAAGAAATGGCGTTCAACGGTTTCTATGACTAAATTCAAGGAAGTCCGTAAGATGTTTAATGACAAAGGAGTAAAGATTAATATCTTAAAACTTGGCGATAAAAATTGGTCTGATGGAGAAATTGATTATGCATTTAATGCAGCCAAAACGTTAGGCGCCATTGGAATTACCATGGAGATTTCAGAAGATGCCGCAAAAAGGATGGAACCATTTGGAGAAAAACATAATCTTTACGTCATCTTCCACAACCACGGTCAACCCGGAAATCCAAATTTCAGCTTTGATAAAGTTCTGGCTCTTGGAAAACAACTAAGGTTAAATCTGGATTGCGGCCATTATTTTGGTGCTACCGGATTGGATCCTACTTTGTTGATCGAAAGATTACATAATCGCATTGTTAGTCTCCATATTAAGGATAAAACCAGTCCAAAGGCTTCGAATCCCGATAAAAATCAGGAATGGGGAAAGGGAGAAACACCAATTGCTAAGATTCTTCAGCTTATCCAAAAAAAGAAATACCCGATTGAATGCGACATCGAACTTGAATATAACGTTCCCGCAGGTTCGGATGCAGTAAAAGAGGTGGCTAAATGTCTTGAATATTGCCGTACCGCATTGCTGCCTAAAAAATAGCCGTACCAATCCGCTTTTATTCCTGAAAATTGACCGGATGACTGTTCATGTTTTGGACGGTCATCCGGTCAACCGTTCAAAATAGTGACTCAATATATAACCAATTACAAGCCAAAGCTTAACCATTGAATTCGTGAAAACGATTAATATATAACTTTCAAGGATATGAATTTTTCAATCAAAACCAACACTTACCGCCCAACGAATATTGCACCCTTACTTTTCGTTGTTGGAATTATATTTTTTTCATTCCTTGGATCCACAATTTCAATGGCTTCTCAATATAATAAGGTAATCATTCAGCATTCTGCCACTACTGGAAAAATAGAATTGAACATTATAAACTTACTGACTGACAGACTTAAGGAAGCAGGTCTGTCAGATGTCCAGGTAGTTACCGACAAAGTTGAAACCAAGGGAAATAAAAATGAATTACTGGTCATTCTGGGAATGCCTAAAAACTACGAGGTGATAAGTTCGTGGTTAAAAACAGAGCATATACGTGCATTAACAGACCTGGAACCCGGACCGGAAGGGTTCTTACTGAAAAGACAGGATAATCAGGATGTAATTGTAGCAGCTGGTATTGATGAACGGGGATGTCTCTATGCCGTTGGAGAATTTCTCCGGCAAGCGACCATCAGAAATGGAACCCTTAAATTCCCCGATAATCTTGAAGTACGGACAGCCCCTGCTTTTGAAATCCGTGGCACTCAGGTTCAGCAAAGCAATATAGCCAGAGAACTCGGTAAAGCCCGTCCATGGGGCGACAAGGAAATTCACAGGGTTATACTCGATTACGCATTGGCCGGAGCAAATATCTTCTCGACCGGTTATGGTCCGACTTTCGATTTCGTTAAATCGTACGGATTGATGACCCAGGGTGAATTCGGACCAAATACAGCTGCAAAAGATGTCCCTAAAGAATGGGAAGGAAAAGAATCCATTGGCAGGCCGGGATATGTCTGTCTGTCAGTTCCCGCTGCAAAAGAGTATATGCTTAACCTGTGCGATAGCTATTTCAAAAACAATCAGGCATTCGATTTAGTCAAATTCTGGGGTGGTGATGGTGGCGGATGTGAATGCGACTTGTGCAAACCTTATGGGCTCACATTTATAAAAACTGTCGAAAAAATGGCTGAAATAGTCCATAAATACCACCCTGAAACCAGGGTCTACTTCACCAACCAAAAATTCGACAATAACGATGACAATGCCATTTTTAAATACTTGCAGGAAAAACCACGCGACTGGCTCTGGGCCTGGGGATATGGTCCGGGATCAGATGCAACATCATGGCAACCCGGACACCGGCAAACCCATCGGATGGACCTCTTCCGCTATCCGGGATACGGTCCGTACAGCCTTTACCCCAAAGAAATCCTTCATCAGCTGCCACCTCAACAAAAGTTGCTCTATTACAATGAAATAACACACTGGAAATACGCCCAGCATGCGTTCATTCAAATGTATCCACGACCCGACAGGGACGGAAATCAGCCTCCCCACTGGAGCCACGAGATTTATGAAAGACGTCCCGATCAGTTTCTGACCATGGTTTATAACAGGCTCTCGTTCTACGCCTGCCCTCAGAATTATTACCGGGTATTTAATGACCTGATGCCTTACGGAGTGGGCGATATCACCCATTCGAGCGGCCACCATGACCACTTTAACCAGTGGATGTGGGCAAGACTGTTGTGGGCCCCAAGGACAAGTCTCGAGGCGGTCATAAATGACTATTGCAACACCTGGTTTGGAACCGAAGCTGCTCCGCTGATGGCAAAGGCTCTGTTAATCCTGGAAGAGAATATTGAAGAAAAACCAGGCACCCCACTTACTGAAAAAACAGGAATAAAGCGCTATTATGACCTCGTCAAACAAGCCGGAAAACTGATCCCCAGGGAAATTTTCGATCAGGATTGGTGCTGGCGTATGTATATGCAGAAAGGGGTGCTTGACAGGTATACCCAACTTAATGTCGAACAACAAAGGTTGCTTCAGGCAAGGGTTGAAAAACTGATTTCCGGTGCTCTGAAAAGCGGTGATTTAAAAAAAGCAATACAGGAGGGACTTACCTGGTTTGACCTGAAGGAAACTAATGAAATGATTGCCTTAAGGGAGGAAGCCACCACATTGGGTGAAGAGAGCAATAAATTATTTGGGGAACGGAATGACGGCCTATACAATCTGAAACACGATTTTATTGGTCTGGGATGGCTGCAGCGTCAGCTTGAACGGGCAAAAACAGCCGATACCAAGAAAAGAGAGGAACTTCTTTCGATGATTGTGGATTATGAAAATCCGGGAGAAGGTGGCTTCTACGATAATCTTGGTACTTATAACATTGCACCACATGTTGTTACCGGATACCCTTATGATCATGGCCAGCCGTATGTGTCTCAAATGCTCTCAGAAGGGAACCGCCCGTCTCAGCGATCAATGCATTACACCCAAAATGAAGACCAGGGATTAACGCTTCATTACAGCAACCTGGATAAGAATGCTTCCTATAAAATCAGATTCACGCTGGTCCGCCCCTGGTTTCAGGAGCGTTATGCCATGAGGATGAATCAGAAAACAGAAAGCATTTACGCCAATAACATCCTGATCGCAAAAGATGTGGAATTACCCCTTCAGATGTCCGATTTTTTCACCTTCGACATTCCTGCACAGGTAACAGCAAACGGCGACCTTACCATCCGACTGGAGCGTGCAGCTGATGTGGGTCGTGGCGACCGGGTCAGTGTAGAACAATGGCGAAATTCAGGAGGATGGGGAACCCTCGCCTCTGAGGTCTGGCTGATAAAAAAGCATTGAACTCAGGATTGAAACATTCTACAGATGATCACGAAACTGGAAAGTGTTATAACTAAAAAGTACCCCCGGAATTTCATCCTGAATAAGTCATACCTGGGAACTTTGATCTTTTTCATTTTTTGCTTTGGATTTGTCACATTGTACAATCCGCTCAAAATGCATGAGTCAAGGTTTCTGGATTATGAAGCAACAATGGCCGTTTAATAAGTGGCTGGTCGTTCTTTATTTACAAGATAGAATCTACCGAAATTAGTATTCTCGGGATTATTCACGGACATCGGAGGCCTTCAAAAATAAGAAGTTTAAGATTGTCAAAATGAGTTTGTTATCTATTGCATAGATCCGAACACTCCATTATTTTATTCGGTAACAGACAATCAACCAATCATTTAATTATCAAATTGACTTCTGACATCATACTATTAATAAAAACCGATCTGTTGGGAAGATCCAGATAAGGATAGGTAACTTTCGAAAGATAGAGCCCCTGTGCATAAACAGGAATTATCGTTTTTGGGGTCTCCCTGATTTTCAAATAGTTTTCAAAATCAGAAACCGAAAGATCCCCATTCCCAACCTCCAGCAATTTCCCTACAATAATCCTAATCATACCGGCCAAAAACCGGTTAGAAGAGATATGAAACCGTATTCTGGACCTTTGATCATTGGCAAAAAGGTTCGCCTCGGATACATTACAAATGGTGTGGTCATACTTTAGCGGTGACTTGCAAAAGCAGCTGTAATCATTGTATTGGGTAAGCAGGCCGACTGCCTTGTTCATTTTGTCGAAATCAGGATCCGGTAGGGGGTAGAAGGAACTTAAACCAACCAGGTACGGATCCTTTTGAGTATGAATAAAATAATCATAACTCCGCTGAATAGCGTCGAAACGGGCATGGGGCATCCCCTCCATTGGAATCACATCGAAAACCGTAATGTCGTGAGGGAGGCATTTATTGAGCCGAAACAGCAAATCAAAAGTCAGCTCTTTTTCAAGATCGAAGTGAAAAAAAAACTGACTCGCATGAACATGGGCATCGGTCCGGCCACAACCAACTACTGAGATCGGTTCTTTAATGATCTGGCTGAGTGTCGTCTCCATAACCTGCTGAACACTAAGAATCCCGGGAAGCTTTTGCCACCCCTGGTAGTTATTCCCGTTATAGGCGATATGAATAAAATAACGCAATAGGATAATTTATCTTTTTGCAAATATACTTCTTTGGAATCACGAGCGGTAAAATGTCCTCAATTAGCATTAAATTTGATTAAAATTTCCTTGCTATGCATTCCATCAATCCGTTTTCAGGCGAAATCATTCAAAGTTATCCGGAATATACTTCCGGCGAAGTAAATGAAATCATCTTCCAGGCAGATCATGCTTATCAGCTATGGAAACACACCAGTTTTAAAGTTCGGGCTAACCTGATGAAGAACTTACAAGCCAGGTTACTGGAACAAAAGGGGGAACTTGCCGCGCTTATGGTTGCTGAAATGGGCAAAGTGCTCCGCGAAGCCATGGGGGAAATTGAAAAATGCGCCATGGTTTGTTCCTTTTATGCCGACAATGCCGAATCGTTCCTGAGCAATGAACCGGTACAGACCGGGGCATCCGAATCCTATATTTCGTATCAGCCTATGGGAACAATTCTGGCTGTTATGCCCTGGAACTTCCCCTTCTGGCAGGTATTCCGTTTTCTGGCTCCGGCTCTGATGGCCGGCAATACAGGTGTTCTGAAACATGCAGCAAATGTATCCGGTTGTGCATTGGCAATTGAACAACTGGTCAGGGATGCCGGTTTTCCGCAGAATGTTTTCAGAACATTGCTTATTGGTTCTTCAGCGGTAAAAGCGGTAATCGAAAATCCGCTGATTAAGGCTGTTACCCTTACCGGAAGCACCCCGGCCGGCAGAGCAGTAGCTTCGGCAGCAGGAGCAGTGCTGAAAAAATCGGTACTTGAACTCGGTGGAAGCGATCCCTACCTGATTCTCGAAGATGCGGATATAAATACCGCTGCCCAATTATGCGTGACCAGCCGGTTGCTTAATGCAGGACAAAGCTGTATCGGCGCCAAACGATTTATCATCGCAGACAAAATATACGACGCGTTCGAGGACGAATTTCTGCGCTTAATGCGTTTGGCCACTTTTGGCGATCCTATGGATCCACAAACGACAATTGGTCCCCTTGCCAGGAAAGATCTGCGTCATGAACTGCATGAGCAGGTCATGAAAAGCTGCGAATCTGGAGCCAAAATCCTGTTCGGAGGATACATCCCGGAAGGTGAAGCAGCATTCTATCCGCCTACCGTTCTGACCAATGTCACTTCGGAAATGCCTGCTTATTATCAGGAGATTTTCGGACCTGTAGCTGTTTTATACCGGGCTAAAACAGAAGAAGAGGCAATCAGAATAGCCAACGATACGGTGTTTGGTTTAGGAGCCGGCATCTTTACTGCTGATTTGACCAAGGGAAAACACCTTGCAGAAAAAGGGTTGGAAGCCGGTTGTGTTTTTGTAAACGACTTTGTAAAATCAGACCCGCGGCTGCCATTTGGCGGAATCAGGGAGAGTGGTTATGGACGCGAACTTTCCGCTGTTGGCATCCGGGAATTTGTGAATATTAAAACAATTGTCGTAAAATAGAAATGGATAATCCAGCAAGGCCTCCCGCTGGATTATGTCAACATTTTTTTATACTTTCGGACCAAAATCCCAACCATGAGGTACCTCTTTCTAATCCTGTCACTTCTCTCTCTTCACACCTATTCGCAGAGATCAGTTTATCTTTTTTCCTATTTTACCGACAATGGTCAGGATGGATTACACCTGGCCTATAGCAATGATGGTCTCACCTGGAAAGCCCTTAACAGGGGCAAACCCGTTGTTGCTCCGACGGTGGGTCACGACAAACTGATGCGCGATCCTTTTATTATGCAGGGGAAAGACGGTTTGTTTCATATGGTGTGGACCAGCAGCTGGAAAGAACGTCAGATTGGCTATGCTTCTTCGAAAGATCTGATCAGTTGGTCGGAACAAAAAGCAATCCCGGTAATGGCTAAAGAGCCGACTTCCAAAAACTGCTGGGCGCCTGAAATGGTGTATGATCCTATGAATAAAAACTATATTATTTTCTGGGCAACCACAATTCCAGGACGACATTCTGATGTGGCTGATTCTGAACGCGAAAAGGGTCTAAATCACAGGATATACTGCACAACTACCTCTGATTTTAAAAATTTCGCCCCGACCAGGCTATTTTTTAATCCTGATTTTAGCGTGATCGACGCCACGATTCTGCCAAAAGGAGACACTTTTTATCTGTTTTTGAAAAACGAAAATCCAAATCCCCCGGAGAAAAATATCAGAATGACACAGTCCAAATTGGCAGCAGGCCCCTACCCTGTTAAAGTATCTGCACCAATTACCGGAAAATACTGGGCTGAAGGACCAACAACACTTGTTATTGGTGATTATGTATATGTTTACTTTGATAAATACAAGGATCATCAGTATGGAGCAGTTAGGTCAAGAAATATGAACGATTGGGAAGATATTTCCGATAAGGTAATCTTTCCCGAAGGAACACGTCATGGAACTGCTTTTAAAGTCTCCGGTAAAATACTTAAGAAACTAATTAACTTATAATGAATATACTAAAGCATGTAATCTCTGCCCTGGCCATTTTATGGAGTTTCTCTGGGGAGGCTCAGAATCCGGTTTCTATAACCAACTTAAAATGCGACTCCAAAGCTGATCCTTTGGGTATCGAAGTGATAAATCCTCATTTGAGCTGGGAATCCACCTCCAAGGAAAGAGACACCCGGCAATCTTCCTATCAGGTTCTTGTTTCTGACAGCCCTGAAAAACTCCAACAAAATACAGGCAATATCTGGGATTCAAAAATTGTGAAATCGGAACACTCTATGCAGGTCGAATATGCCGGATCACCCTTGATTTCGGAAAAAAAATACTTCTGGAAAGTAAAAATCGTCAGCCAATCGGGAAAAGAAACGGCATGGAGTAACCCTGCCAGCTGGCAAATGGGACTGCTTTCAACGCCCGACTGGGGAAAAGCGGTCTGGATCAGTTTTGAAAATCTTCCTGAATCGATGAGAGTCGTTCCCGGGGTAGCTGGCAACGAGAAAGAACTGGGAGCTAAAGCGGTCAAACGAAGTGTCGTCCCCCAATTCAGAAAAGAGTTTAAGGTTGAAAAACAAGTGAGAAATGCAATACTGTATATCTGCGGGTTAGGTCATTATGAGGCTTCAATAAATGGCAGGAAAGTTGGCCAGACCTTCCTGTCTCCCGGCTGGACCGATTATGATAAAGTCTGCCTTTACAATACTTATGATGTTACCGAATATTTAAAATCGGGAAAGAACGCTATCGGAGTAATTGTGGGTAACGGGTTTTATAATATCAACAGGGAACGATACCGGAAACTGGTTATTGCCTATGGTTATCCCAAAATGATCAGCAAATTGAAAATCAATTATACCGATGGTACTTCCAACACCCTTACTTCAGGAACTGACTGGAAATGCGACCTCTCCCCCATCCTTTTTTCAAGTATCTATGGCGGTGAGGATTATGACGCAAGATTAGAGCAGAAAGGGTGGAATCTGCCAGGCTTTAACGATATCAAATGGAAGCTTGCCCTTACCGCTCCGGCAACCTCAGCCCATTTAACAGCCGAAACCGACAACCCGGTTTCAATCAGAGAAGTGATCCCGGTAAAAAAAACAGAACAACCGGAGCCTGGTAAATACCTCTACGATTTTGGCCAGAATTGCTCGGGAATTGTCGAACTTAAAGTGACCGGCAAAAGAGGCTCTGTAGTTAAAATGACTCCGGGAGAGCTGATTACAAAGGATAAAAAAATTAATCAGAAAGCATCAGGAACACCTTATTATTACACATATACACTTAAAGGTGAAGGCGTAGAAACCTGGAGACCAAAATTTACGTATTACGGATTCAGGTATTTAATGGTTGAAGGTGCTGCCCCAAAATCGGAGAAACCCAATAAATACAAGCCTTCGATAATTGATCTGCAGATGCTTCACACCTGCAATTCAGCTCCGAAAAATGGCGAATTTACCTGCTCAAATCAGCTTTTCAATCAGATTTACTCATTAATTGATTGGGCGGTGCAAAGTAATATACAAAGTGTAGTTACCGATTGTCCGCACCGCGAAAAACTGGGCTGGCTGGAACAAACGTATCTGATGGGCGCATCCATGTTTTACAATTACAACTTGTATCCTCTCTACCGAAAAGCAATCCGCGACATGATCGTTTCGCAAGCACCCGATGGTTTGGTGCCTGATATCGCACCCGAATTTGTCCCCTTTCAGAAAGGTTTCCGCGATTCTCCCGAATGGGGAAGTGCGGGTGTTATCCTCCCCTGGATGGTATGGCAATGGTATGGCGATCTTTCGATAGTAGAAGAGGCATTGCCTATGATGAAAAAATATGTCGCTTACCTGGGGACAAAGGCGGATAATCATATCCTGTATCATGGTTTGGGCGACTGGTTCGATTACGGCCCCCATACTCCGGGTGAAGCTCAGCTCACCCCTAAAGCACTTACCGCAACTGCAATCTGGTATTACGACATCGTGTTACTCGCGAAAATGCTCGATCTGACTCATAATAAGAAAGAAGCCAACGAAATGCACCTGCTTTCAGACGAGGTAAAGAAAGCTTTCAATGCCAAATTCTTCAACCCAAAGACTAAAGTTTATTCAACCGGAAGCCAGACAGCTATGGCCATACCTTTGTGTGTGGGGTTAGTTGATGAAAATAACAAAAGGGAAGTATTTGAAAATCTGGTTGAATCAATAACTAAATCGGGCAAAGCGCTAACCGCCGGAGATATCGGATTCCACTTTTTGGTCAAGGCCCTTGAAGAAGGTGGCGGATCACAATTATTATTCGACATGAACTTCCGGAACGATGTCCCCGGTTACGGTTTTCAATTGAAAAAAGGGGCCACGGCGTTAACCGAATCCTGGCCGGCACTCGAGGAAGTATCTAACAATCATCTGATGTTGGGTCATATCATGGAATGGTTTTATACCGGACTCGGGGGAATTCAACAGGAGGCCAACAGTGCCGGTTTCAGGAGTATCATTATCAAACCTGAAATTGTTGGAGATCTCACCTGGGTGAAATCAAGTTACATTTCTCCTTATGGATTAATCAGAAGCGAATGGAAAAAGGAAAATAATATGTTGGAGATGACCGTGGAAATTCCTGCAAATACTTCGGCTACAATTTACTTTCCTACAAAAGATAAAAACTCTGTTACCGAAGATAGCAAGAAAATAACAATCGTAAAAACTGCCGAGGGTAAATATTGCAGAAAAGTAGGATCAGGAAGTTATATTTTCAGAATGGTTCTGTGATTTGCCAAACGGAGAATAATTATTCCGCCGATTTTCATAGATTCATTTCATTGGTTTACCATTTAAATTCTATCTTTGGGATCTGTTTATGAAAAAATGTAAAGAATTAAATGGGCAAACAATACCAGGTTAATTCAGACTCCTTATTGTGGAATGATTTTATTAAAGGTAACCAGGAGGCATTTCGGGATATCTATAATAGTTATGTCCAGACCCTTTATAAATATGGCTGTCATATCACTACTGACAAAGAGTTGATAAAGGATTGTATTCAGGATGTATTTATCGATCTCTCCAGATACCGTTCCGGTTTAGGTGGCACCAATAATATCAAACTCTACCTATTCAAATCGTTGAAATTTAAAATAATTAAATCCTTGGGTAAAGCCGGCATTTTTGGCCCTATCGAAAGCGAACAGTTGCCTTTTCACTATTCGATCTCAATTGAGGATGAACTGGAAGAAAACGAATCGGAGCAAATCAGAAAACGTCATTTGGAAAAAGCCATAGAATCTTTAAGCACAAGGCAAAAGGAGGCCATTTATCTAAAGTTCGTTTCCGGACTAAGCTATGAAGAGATTGGTAAAACAATGAAATTAAATTATCAGTCGTCCCGAAACCTTGTTTTCAGAGGACTCGAAAAACTGAGAGAAAACTTCCCCAAAAACATGTTTATGTTCTTTCTCCCATCCAGATTCACAATTTCAAAATAAGATATAACCAGCTGCCATTGATATTTCCAAACAACTGTTCTGGTCAAGAATAGTCGTTCAGCATTCTGGTTATCCCCTTCATGAAATTTTATTCAAAAAAAATCGCAAAAGACTGAGTACAAAACAATCATTCTCTACTTTTAAAAGAAAATGATTTTCCATGATGCATGACAACCAAAACCCAAAAGTTGAATTCATCCACAACCACGATTTTGTAGAATGGGTTCTAAAACCTTCTGATACTTCGAATCAGTATTGGGAAACCTATTTAGCTGAAAATCCATCTCATCAAAAGGGTATTGAACAAGCCCGGTTTTTAATTAAAGGACTTCTTCCGTATGAGCGATCGTTATCGGAAGAGGAGGTTAATGCTCTCTGGAATAAAATAGAACATACTAAATTCTCCGCGACAAGGAGGATATTCCCTCTGAAGAAGTGGTTAGCTGCAGCAAGTATTCTGCTGATTATTGGCCTCTCCGGCTGGTTTATGGCTCAAAAGAGCGGACTTAGAACCGGCCAAATTAACTATCAGTCCATTGCGAAAAATATGGATGCGGGCAACGAGATTAAACTGATCCTGGCTAATCACTCCCAAAAAACTTTTGCCTCCAAGGTGGTTGAACTAAAATATAAACAGGATGGCAAACTGGAAACTAAAACAGATAAACAAGTTCATACGGAAGACCTTCGTGAAAATACGGAAACAACACAAATGAATCAGTTGATTGTGCCTTTCGGAAAGCGTTCAAGCATTGAACTTGTTGATGGAACCAGACTATGGCTGAATTCCGGTAGCCGTGCCATTTATCCAGTTTCCTTTAACGGGAAAACCAGGGAAATCTACATCGAGGGTGAAGGATATCTGGAAGTTGCACATAATGCTTCAAAACCATTTTTTGTAGTGACCGATCAGATAAAGGTAAAAGTACTGGGCACAAAATTCGATATATCTGCCTACAAAGATGATGCCCATGTCTCCGTCGTTTTAGTCGAAGGATCTGTTCTTGCTTCATCAGCTTCAGGAAACGCAGTTATAAAACCAAACCAGATCTATAATTACCAAAAATCGACCAGGGAGTTTACACTTGAAAATACCAATATTTTGGAATATGTCTCGTGGAAAGATGGCTGGATGCTGTGTAACAAAGAACAACTTTATTCCATTACAACCAAATTATCAAGATATTATAATATAAAAATTACCTGCAATGACCCAATGATAAACCGCATGACTCTTACAGGCAAACTTGACCTCAAAAACAATTGCGAAGATATTTTTAAAGTCATCTGTTCAACAGCACCCTTAAAATACGAAATAATTGGGAATACAATAAACCTGACTACAAAATAGAATATAAGTATTAACCATTAAAACCAGGAAGCCAATGAAATGACAAACCAGACAAAAAAAAATGACAGGCCATATTGCAGTATAGCCTGTCGGAAGTTTTAACTCAAATCAAAATTTATCAAAACAAATTAAAACCAGACAAATTTATGCAAAAATTCGGGTTATTGGTTCCGTATATCCGGAACTTTAAAAAATTCATGCTGATTATGAAATTATGTTCGCTGATT
>TBL_comb47_HYPODRAFT_10005244_pt1 | contig 14518 bp, 14 predicted proteins | sample TroBogypolimnion_40_FD_10682 | JGI IMG/M metagenome (IMG submission 10682)
TATTCCGAAAAGTTCTCGGAATGCGCCACCTTTTGCCATTTAGCAGCAAAGAGGCTTGGTTGTTTCACGTAAACAAAATCAGGATCACAAGGCTCTATAGCCTGAATAGCAGAATAAGCCAGGAAAGGGATAACTAAAATTCCAGCTAAAGTTAGGTATAAGGATTTATTCATTTCAGGAATATCAGCATGTCATTTAATGAACTGCAGTTTCGGTAGGTTTTTGATCCTTAAATAACTTATGAACTAAGTATTCCTTTTTGGCTGTTGCTTGAATTAAATATTCATCAAAAGCATCGGGTCTATCATCTTTGTTTTCATTATGGAGATAGCACATGCTGTAACTCAAGTTATCAGCATCCTCCCCATGAACCGTAAAGGTTTCTGACTCGGTATGATCCACAACCCTCAGCCCTCTAACAAAAGAAGGCTTATCTTTATCAGCAAAGTTAATATCGAGCCTGTCTACATCAAATCGTTTGCTACGATAGATATTCCAAATATTGAAGCGATAGCCCTCTATGTAGGTATAGTCACGCATATCCAATCCTTTCTCTAAGATCTGATCTTTATATAATTATTTAGAAAATCTTTTCTGGAATAAATGATGTATGCCATATCTCCACGGACTTCATCAATGCAAATAGCTTTAGCAAAGAATTTATCCATTGTTTTTAATCTTGGTAACCCAAGAATCCTAGCGGCATCAATACTGCTTTGTAGTAAGAATGGTTGAGGATTAACGATTGAAAGCATCAGAGCAAGTAGGGTGGAAATAATCATTTTTTGGCAGGGCTGTAGCCAATCCGGTTACCTGAGTTATCAAAATAGTTAGTTACGCCACTTGGCGCCTTAACTTCATATCCAAGACGATTTCCAGTGTTGTCATATACGCCATTAGTGGCGCTGGCGTTATATGGGCTGTTATCCATGTTGTATGGGCTATTTCGCATGTTGTAGGGTGAGTTATCCATGTTGTATGGACTGTTTTGCATGTTGTAAGGGCTATTGTCCAAATTGGTAACTTGAGCCCAAGCTGGGAGTGCTATCCAAAGTGAAGTTAAGACGAAAATAGATTTCATTACTACCCCTTGTTTTGACTAGGAATAGACAGGTTAATGAGTTAGTAGCTCATTAAATGAGCTTTATTAAGTCAAAATGACTTTTTTATACGATATTTTTAATGTCATACTATTTGACACTTAACTATAGAAATAGCGGTTTCCCAAGGGTCATCCATATTGAACAGCCTAAAATTATTATTAAGACTATATGGAAATAATAGATAACATAAATCACCTACTTGGTGATGACTTAAAAAAGACGGTGAAACAAGGCGCAAAGCTAAAGATAGCCGCATCTTGCTTTTCAATTTATGCGTATGAGGCATTAAAGGCAGAATTAGAAAATATTGATGCATTAAATTTTATATTTACTTCGCCAGCTTTTATTCCCTCTGAAGCAACTGATAAAGTTAAAAAAGAAAAAAGAGAATTTCATATTCCTAAGTTAAATCGTGAAAAAAATCTTTACGGTAGTGAATTTGAAATCCAACTTAAAAATAAGTTAAACCAAAGAGCTATTGCTAGAGAGTGTGCAGATTGGTTAAGGCGGAAGGCTCAATTCAAATCAAATAAAACTAAAGCACCAATGCAGCAATTTGCTGGAGTAGAGTCAGACATAGCCTCATCTATATACATGCCTTTGCATGGATTTACTGCAGTAGACCTCGGATATCAGCGCGGGGATGCTGTATCAAATATCATTAATAAATTTAGTGAGCCAGAAAATACTCAAGTTTTTTTAGGGCTGTTTAACCAAATCTGGAATGATTCTGAAAAGTTAGAGGATGTAACTTCCAGTATTTGCGATCATATTGAGTCTGTCTATCAAGAAAACTCACCTGAACGCATCTACTTCTTAATGCTGTACAACATTTTCAATGAATTCTTGGAGGATTTAAATGAAGATGTGTTGCCAAATGACTTAACTGGCTACCAAGACACCCTTATCTGGAAAAAGCTATTTAACTTTCAAAGGGATGCAGCAGCGGGAATTATCAACAAGCTAGAAACCTATAGCGGTTGCATCTTAGCTGATAGCGTTGGCTTAGGAAAAACATTTACCGCGCTTGCGGTTGTTAAATATTATGAATTGCGCAATAAATCTGTACTAGTTCTTTGCCCCAAGAAGTTATCCGATAACTGGTTGAACTACAACAGAAACCTTAAGACCAATATCTTCTCTGGCGATCGCTTCAACTATGATGTTCTTTGCCATACCGACTTACTTAGAACCTCAGGAGAGTCTTTTGGTACTCCGCTCAATAGAATTAATTGGGGTAATTACGACTTAGTTGTGATTGACGAGTCACATAACTTTAGAAACAACGATGCCTATAAGGATAAAGAGACGCGGTATCAACGATTGATGAATGCAGTAGTTAAAGAGGGGGTTAAAACTAAAGTATTAATGCTATCTGCAACTCCTGTTAATAATCGTTTTGCTGATCTTAAAAATCAATTGGCGCTTGCCTATGAGGGTGATTCGGAGAATTTGAATAAGAAACTCCGAACTGAGAAGGATGTAGAGGCAATATTTACTAGGGCGCAGGCAGTATTTAATGAGTGGTCAAAATTGCCATCTGAGAAACGTACGGCTAAGACAATTTTGGAGCAGTTGGATTTCGATTTCTTTGAACTACTTGATAGCGTAACGATTGCTCGCTCTAGAAAGCATATTGAAACTTTCTATGACACCAAAAATATTGGTAAATTCCCAGAAAGAAGAAAGCCTATCTCGTTTCATAGCCCGCTAACAGCGCTCGAGAGTGTTAAGAACTTTAATCAAATATATTCAAGCTTGGTAATGCTCAAGCTTGCTGTGTACGCACCTGTCAGCTATATATTACCAAGCCGCATGAGTAAATATGAGGAAATCTACGATACCGAAGTTGCTGGAGGTAAGGGTAGGCTACGCCAGGTTGATCGTGAAAAAAGTCTTCAGGCCTTGATGACCACGAACCTCTTAAAGCGCTTGGAGAGCTCAGTCCACTCCTTCAGGCTAACGTTGGAAAGACTTAAAGAAAATCATCTAATAACGCTTAATAAAATAGCTGAGTATCAGAAGACTGGTAAGAAAACCAAGGTGGTAGATGTATCTACCCAGTATGAAGAGGCGGAGCCAGATGAGGATGAGCTTCCTGGCGATGACTCATTCAAAACAGGTGGTAAAGTTCAAATTGATTTGGATGACATGGATTTGCCTGGCTGGAAAGCTGATCTTGATGCTGATCTATATCTAATAAATGACTTGTTAGCCGATATGGCGAAGGTCACCCCTGATTATGATTCTAAGCTTCAGCATCTTAAGGGGGTAATTCAAAACAAGCTGGCTAATCCAATAAACCCAGGTAATAAGAAGATTCTCATCTTCACAGCTTTTTCTGACACAGCTAATTACCTGTATGAAAATTTAGCTGCAGATCTTTTGGGGAAAAACCACGTTCATTCTGCAAAAGTTACAGGGAGTGATGGGCCCAAGTCGACCCTTAAGAAGTCGTACGATTTCCAATCAATTTTGACTTTGTTTTCTCCCAAGTCTAAGGAGAAGGATCTTATTCTTCCTTCGGAACCAGCTGAAATTGATGTTCTTATTGGGACCGATTGTATTTCTGAGGGGCAAAACCTTCAGGACTGTGATTATGTCGTGAACTACGACATCCATTGGAATCCCGTGAGGATTATTCAACGCTTTGGACGCGTTGATCGTATTGGGTCACATAACGAGAGCATTCAATTGGTGAACTATTGGCCCGATATCTCTCTCGATGAATACATCAACCTAAAGGATAGGGTTGAGAGTCGAATGATGATTGCTGATGTAACGGCTACTGGCGATGATAACGTCCTTAGCGCGCAGGCCAATGATATTTCCTATAGAAAAGAGCAGTTACGTAAGCTACAAGATGAAGTCATAGAGATGGAGGATTTAAAAACTGGCGTATCCATTACCGACCTCGGTTTAAATGACTTCAGAATGGATTTACTTAATTACGTCAAAGAGAACGCTGATTTAGAGTCAGTCCCCAGTGGAATGCATGCTGTGGTACCTGCTGATAAAGAGCATGGCTTAATGCCAGGGGTTATCTTTACATTAAGAAATAGGAATCAAGGAGTTAATGTTAGTCAGCATAATCGCCTACACCCTTATTACTTGGTTTATATTGGAGCAAGTGGTGAGGTTATAGCAACCCATACTGAGGTCAAGCGTTTATTGGATATTGTGAGGTCAACTTGTAAAGGGAGGGATTTGCCCATACCTGATGCTCATAGGAAATTCAATAAGGACACTGATGACGGAAAGGCGATGAGTCTTTACTCAGATTTACTTGGTAAAGCTATACGTTCAATGATTGATGTAAAGGAAGAGAAGGACTTAGATAGTCTATTCACGAGCAAAAGAACATCTGCCTTGGTTAACAAAATATCAGGATTGGATGATTTTGAGCTTATTACCTTCCTTGTAATCCAGGGTTAGTCGTGGAATTTAAGCTTTTTACTTACCCTCAGCAAGCCATTTTTGATAAGGTTTTACCTAAGAGCAAGATTTATGAGTTTGCTAAACCTAGTAATGCTGTGCGAGAGCTCTTTATCAAGCAGGTTGAGCAAATAGTTTGGGAATATAAACTTTCACCAGATACGATTAATATTCCAGCTGGTGAAGGTGTTGATGAAATACAGATTCTAAAAATTCAATCAAAGGTTCCTGAGATTAATCAGGAGGTTTTTCGAACTATTGACGAAGCAATTCCATCTAATATATTTTATGAAGTGGTAACTGAGAGCAGGGTTAAGTTAATCGGTGCTTATAAACGAGTCAATGAGGCTGATTCAGCTAAGTGGGTAACCGATGCTTATTTCGAGTCTGATTGGGTGCCAATTGCCACTGAGAGGATCAATATTCCCTTAGCGCTAACCATGGGGGGTTTATATGCTCAGATGTTACGCTCCATAATGCCAGGACAGGCAAGGAGTAATGAGTCGTTAAAAGCTCAAGCTGAACGATTAGAGCAGTTAAGGTTAAAGAATGTAGACCTGACAAAGCTAAAGATTAAACTAGCTAAAGAGAAACAATTTAACAAAAAAGTTGAGATCAATTCTCAACTTAGAGTAATTGAGAATTTAATCGATCAACTATCTGATTGAATATTGTGAGAAAAAATGAAAAAAATGAAGATGCAATCATTAAATATAGCCCAAGCAAATATTGAGATATTGAAGACGCTATTTCCAAATTTGGTCACCGAATCACAAGATAGGGATGGTCAGCTAATAGAGGTAATTGATTTTGATATATTCCGTCAGGAATTCTCTGAGCTTTTAGTAGATGGACAACAAGAGCGATATCAAATAAATTGGCCCGGGAAAAAGGAGTCTATATTGTTGGCAAATAAGCCCATTACAAAGACTCTGAGACCTTGCATTTCTGAGAGTGTAAATTTTTATGATTCTAAGAATTTATTTATTGAAGGCGATAACCTTGACGCCCTGAAGTTGCTTCAAGAAGCTTATCTAAATAAAGTAAAAATGATTTATATAGATCCTCCCTACAACACGGGGAGCGATCTAATTTACGATGATGACTTTTCTGAAGATATTGTTGATTATAAAAAAAGAACAAATCAACAAGATGATCTTGGAAATAAATTAGTTCTAAACCAAGAAGCAAATGGAAGATTTCATTCTGATTGGTTAAGCATGATTTATCCAAGATTAAAGTTATCCAGAAGTTTGTTACGTGAAGATGGCGTCATTTTTATTAGCATTGATGACAATGAGGCCTCAAATCTTAAGAAAATATGTGATGAAATTTTTGGAGAGTCTTGTTTTGTTGCAGATATTTGCGTTGTTAATAATTTGAAAGGCAGAAATGATAAAAAATATTTTGCTACATCTAATGAGCGCCTCCTAGTTTATGTTAAGAGTGAAGCTTTTAATGAATATGGCTTAGATATTTCGAATGAATTGATTTGTGACTATAAAGAAGAAGACGATAAAGGTAAGTTTCGCCCTATTGAATTGAGAAAAAGAGGGGGTGCAGATACTAGAGAATCTAGGCCAAAAATGTTTTTTCCTATATACGTTTCTCCAGAAACGGGAAAAGTGTCTTTAGAAAAAAATGATACTTTCTCAATGACTGCGCTTCCTGTTAAATCTGATGGGGTTGAGGGATGTTGGAGATGGGGTTGGGACACTACTAAAAATAATCTTGATCTTTTGTTTGGGCGGCCGACTGGAAAAACTGGAAAATATAACATCTATGAAAAAGATTATTTAGAGCAAGATGGTGAATTGCGCAGAATTAAACCTAAAACCGTTATGTCTGGAACTGCATATTCAACAGATGTTGCTTCAAAGCAATATAAATCCTTAATGGGTTCAATTGAATTTACAAGTCCGAAATCTGTGGCATTTTTACAGGATCTAATTACATATGCTACTGATCCAGAGGAAAATATTATATTGGATTTTTTTGCTGGGTCAGCTACTACCGCGCATGCTATGTTTTTGCGTAATACGATAGATAGCGGAAGGAGGCGTTTTATTCTTGTGCAAATTCCTGAAAGTGTATCTAGCGAATCTTCTGGATATAAACAAGGATTTACGACCATTGCTGATGTATCAAAAGAGAGAATTAGAAAAGCAATTACTTCTATAAGTGAAGAGTACAAAAACCAATTTACAGATAACATTGATCTTGGATTTAAGGTATTTAAAATTGACTCTTCAAATATGGTGGATGTTTATTACCAACCAGATGCTATTTCACAAGATTTATTAGTCGATCAAGAGGTGAATGTCAAACATGGTAGGTCATCAGAAGATCTCTTATTTCAGGTTCTTCTTGAGTGGGGGGTTGATATAGCTTTACCTATTAATAAGGAAGTTATTCAAGGGAAAGATGTTTATTTTGTTGATCGAAACGCACTTGCCGCTTGTTTTGACTATGACGGTGGTATAGATGAAGCCTTTATTAAAGAGCTTGCCAAGAAGCAGCCATTGCGAGTTGTATTTAGAGATGCTGGCTTCAAGTCAGACAGTGTCAAAATTAACGTTGAGCAGCTTTTCAAGCTTATGTCACCAAGCACCGATGTCAAGTGCATATAAGGTGTGATCATGAAGCTCAAGTTCAAAGTTCAGCAGTATCAAACCCAAGCAGTTCAGGCTGTTACCGATTGCTTTGCAGGTCAATCACCCACAAGCGCTGTTCAGTACCGTGTTGATCCTGGTAAGACCGTAAATGACACGGAGTCTTTGTTTGATGAGGGTTTTAAAAATGCAGATTTTTCAATCACTAACAGCATAATTTTCGATAATATTGCTGAAGTTCAGCGCAATCAAAATCTTCCAGTTTCTTCAGCCCTCGTAAGTACCAAGGTCTGTCATGTCAATCTTGATGTTGAAATGGAGACTGGAACCGGGAAAACGTATTGTTATATCAAAACAATATTTGAATTAAATAAGCTCTATGGCTGGGGTAAATTTATTATTGTGGTGCCCAGCATTGCCATTCGTGAAGGTGTTTATAAGACGCTGCAAATAACGGCAGATCACTTTCTTGAGGGTTACGGAAAAAAAGTACGTTTCTTCATATACAACTCAAAGCAGTTACATAACCTCGAGAGCTATTCATCTGACGCTGGAATAAACGTAATGGTTATCAATGTCCAGGCCTTCAATGCCACAGGCAAAGATGCTCGTAGAATTTATGAGGAATTGGATGATTTTCAGTCGCGCAGGCCAATTGACGTGATTAAAAGCAATAGGCCAATCATGATCCTTGATGAGCCGCAGAAGATGGAGGGTGCAAAGACCTTAGATTCTCTTAAGGAGTTCAACCCGCTTTTTATTCTTCGTTACTCTGCAACACATAAAACAACACATAACAAGATTCATCGCTTAGATGCGCTAGATGCTTATAACCAAAAGTTAGTTAAGAAAATTTCTGTTCGTGGTATCTCGGTCAAGGGCTTATCTGGCACAAATAGCTATCTTTATCTAGAGGATATACAGGTGAGTGCAACTAAGCCACCTGAAGCTCGGATTGAATTTGAAATAAAACAGAATAATGGCATTAAGCGTGTTGTGCGCAAATTATCAAAAGGGAAAAATCTCTTCGATGAATCGAATGAATTGGACCAATATCGCGATGGTTTTGTGATCTCAGATATTAATGCAAACACAGACACAGTTAGCTTTACAAATGGCATTGAGATTTCTGCAGGCGAGGCTATTGGAGACGTGAATGTCTCTTCCTTACGTCGCATACAAATTCGTGAAGCTATTAAAGCGCACTTCGAAAAAGAGCGATTTTTATTTAATCAGGACACTAAAGTTCTAACCCTATTTTTTATTGATGAAGTTGTTAAGTACCGTGACTATAGCCAAAGCAATCAGCAGGGCGAGTACGCACGTATTTTTGAGGAAGAGTACAACAATGCTTTAAACGATGTTCTTACGCTAGAAGATACGCCTTACAGCAAGTATCTTCGTGGAATTCAAACTAGCCAAACTCATAGCGGCTACTTCTCAATAGATAAAAAGACAAAGCATCTTGTTGACCCCGAGACTGGTAAGAAATCTTCCGAGACCGATGATGTCGATGCCTATGACCTAATTTTGAAAGATAAGGAGCGTTTGCTGTCATTTGCAGAGCCAGTTCGTTTTATCTTTTCTCATTCAGCATTACGCGAAGGCTGGGATAATCCTAATGTGTTTGTAATCTGCACATTGAAGCATAGCGATAACACCATTTCACGGAGGCAAGAGGTTGGCCGTGGAATGCGCCTTTCTGTCAATCAGATGGGTGATCGCATGGACGACCCAGCGATAGTTCATCAAGTTAATGTTTTAACGGTTGTAGCTAGTGAGAGCTACAAAGACTTTGTAACTGCTTTACAGCGAGATATTAGCGAATCTCTGTCGGAGCGTCCACGTATTGCCGATGAATCTTACTTCGTAGGCAAGATTCTTAAGACGGATGCGGGTAGCATCACAGTTACACCATTAATCGCTAAGCAAATTTATAAATACTTGGTCAAAAATGACTATACGGATGACTTGGATAGAATTTCCGAAAAGTATCACGAAGATAAGAAGAGCGACTTAATCGCTGAACTACCTATAGAGTTGCAGCCATATGCCGATCAAGTTTTTGCATTAATCGATACGGTGTTTAATGATGCGCAGTTGCCTACGCTGGAGAATGATCGTGGCACAAAGATCAACCGTTTGAACTCAAACTTTGAGAAAAAAGAGTTTAAGGAACTTTGGGGTCGCATTAATCGCAAGGCCGCCTATAGCGTTCACTTTGATAGCGATGAGCTTGTGGCTAAGTGTATTTCTACCCTTGATACTGAATTGCGTGTGACTCCTCTGCAATACACAGTTCAGCGTGGAGAGCAATTAGGCACTACCACTTATGACGAGGTTAAAAGTGGCGACGCTTTTAAGTTAGTCGAAACGGAAACAGCGAACGAACGTGTCTCGGCTCATTCAACGGTCAGGTATGACCTGGTTGGTAAGATTGCAGAGGCGACACAATTAACACGTGCCACTATTGTTTCCATGCTTGGAGGTGTGGCTAAGCCAGTATTTGCACAGTTTAAGACCAACCCTGAGAGTTTTATTGCGGAATGTAGTCGTTTCATCAACGAACAGAAGGCGACATGCATTATTGAGCATTTATCGTATGACTCGATTGCCGAGATTCACGATATCGATATTTTTACTGAGACCCAGTTTAAGCAAGATTTTTCAAAAGCTGGCGACGCACTAAAACGCCATATTTATGATTATGTAGTAACCGACTCCAAGGTTGAGCGTGAATTTGTAAATGAGCTTGATACCAGCTCTGACGTTGTTGTTTATGCTAAGTTACCTAAGGGATTTTTTATTCCCACTCCTGTAGGTAATTACAACCCTGATTGGGCTATTACCTTCAAAGAGGGCTCTGTGAAGCATATTTATTTTGTGGCGGAAACTAAGGGTTCGATGTCTTCTATGGAGTTAAGGGGAATTGAAAAATCTAAAATTGAATGCGCTAAGAAGTTCTTTGAGGGATTCAATAAGAAAATTGAAAAAGATAAAGTTAAATATGATGTTGTAACAAGTTTTGGAAAGCTTATGGAGATTGTTAAAAATTAGTAATTAAAGATCTTTTAGACATTGTTAGTTTGACTACCTTCCGTCAGGAAAACTGGTAAGACTCGAGTGATTTTTTTGTCGGTTTACCCGACAAATTTTCCGATCGACCTTATTTAAATCTGAAACTAAGCTACAAGCGTCACTTAAAAGGACGCTTGTTATGAATAATCTATCGTTTTTATTTGCTGCCAAGACTCTTAATGAGGAGTCCATCAAACTACTTGATGGTGATCTGACTCTCTATAAGAGGCCTGCGAGCCAACAGTGGCAATGCCGCTTCAAGCTCGTTTCAGGTGCTTGGCATTCCGCTAGCACTGGATCTGACCAGTTGGCCGAAGCCACAACCCAAGCCATTGCCATCCATGAAACTGTTAGGGTCAAGCTGGCCAGTGATCTAGCCATTAAAACCCGGACCTTTCGGCAATTGGCCAATCAAGAGCTAGCTGCAGCTGCCCGAGTAGTCCATGCCGATCCCAATAAACGTACCCATGTTGACTACATCCATATCTATACCAAGTACTTGATCCCATTTTTTGGCGCCTATCAAATTAATGACATTAGCCAAGAAGTAGTAGATGACTATTCGGCTTGGCGCATATCTCAGATGGGTAAGGAACCAAAGTCTTATACGCAAAGGCGCCACGCTGGCTTATATAAGCGGGTGATTGAGCGAGCCAGAGAGCAGGGCTTAATTCACCAGCATCGAACCATTCCATTATTAGAAGTAGCCGGAGATAAGCCTGAAGCTAGGCCAGCTTTTAATCAACAAGAGGTCAACTACTTGCTGGAATACATGCAGGACTGGGAAAGGTTTGGTCGTAATGAACGCAGTAACCATATGCGAAGACTTTGCCGTGTTTATATTGAGTTCTTGTTAGGAACTGGCATAAGGCAGGGAACTGAGAGTATGCCTATCCGCTGGAAATCATTGCAATGGCACTGGATAGGTGAGCGGCGGTATTTACGAGTCTGGGTATCGGGCAAGACGGGGCCTAGGTATTTGATTGCCAAGCATTTTGTGGTTGAGGCCTTAGAGCGACTAATCAAGTGGCAAGCTTTGCCTTATGCCAATCTCGATGCTGTGATTGAGGCCAAGCTAGATCGCCGGGTATTTGTATTTCCTGCGGGTGACGCTCCGCATAGTCTAGATAGCGTATTTGAGCGGCTCATGGTTGAATCTGGCTTGTTTAAGGATGCTACTGGCAAGAATAGAACCTTGTATAGCCTGCGACATACCTATGCCACATTCGCACTAGCTGAAGGTATTGACATACACACCCTCGCTAGGCAAATGGGTACTTCTGCACTCATGATTGAGCGGCATTACTCAAAACTCACTCCAATGATGGCGGCTGAAAAATTGGCTTAGATTTTTCAGCTAAATCAACCGCCTCCTTTAGAAAATCTTGCTTCTTAACAGAAACATGATTATTCAAAATCGGAATAATCCCATCATATATGACTTGATACTTGCAGTATTTTAATAATTTGGGATCATTTTTTAACATTTGATGAGCCAGATCGACTTGTTGACATTCCATAAGAGGATCTTGTATGTAAAAAGCTAAATCTAAAATACTGAAGCTAATAAAATCATCATAATTACTAAAATTTTCTTTAAAGTTGTCCCAATGTGTGGTTGAGGTAATTTCAAGAAATTGACGCCAATTATTATAGATATTTGGGTTAAATTGGTAGCATTCAAGAAGATGAATGTAGCAACTGTTAGCGTCATGCAAGGTGTCAAAATATCCCATAATAGGTTCCAAGAGTTATTGTTTAAAGTGAGCGGTAATCTTAGGCTAATTCTTCAATCTCATAAAATTGCACGCCTTCAACAATATGTTTGAAGTAGAAATTCCATTCTTCACTTTGACTGCCCCAAGACTCTAATGCCATATCATTGAGTGCATCCTCAATTTCATCTGGATCTTCATAGTCAGATTTATCTAAATAGAAAATCTTTGAATATAGAATCTCTTCAAGAATTGAAGCATTTACTTTATACGGGGTTAATTTTTTCATTCCAACTCCTTGCTCAATATTCCAAGAGGAATCACTTTTTCAATGTAAAAGGTGTCACCAATGACTTTGAACCAATCTTCCTCCCATCCTAGTAAGCCATCTTCTGACTCATCTTCTAATGCAATTTCTTCCACCATTTCCATTAGTTTTAGCTGATCATCGATTCCTTGATCCTGAATTTCAAACTCTTTGGTATAAAAAGTTTGAATTGTGTATGAGCCAACTACTTTAAATTTTAGTTTTGATTTCTTTTCAGTCATTTCTAACCCTCCAATAACTTGCAGGTTGGGAAGGGAATTACTTTTGCCGTCTCAGTTCTTTTATTTGAGGCAGTCGATAGTGTGTCCATGTAGCTAGACCATGCACTCTTAGCTGGTTTAGGTGGGTAACGCATGTTTGTACGTGGCCAGATATAGGGCTTGTAGCTTGTTGTGGTTAAATTTTGATCATCGCCATCGTCTTTGATAGAGATATTGAGAGTAATCACAATGTGTTTCATGATGGTTCCTTTAAAAAGTTATTTTTTAGGTTGCTGGCGCTTAGCTTCAGCAATTTCTATGTCAGTAAAGATGGTTCTAGCAGAGCCATAGCCTGCATTGACAATGCCTGCAATCGCACTAGCTGATGGTGTAGGAATATTTGACTGTGAATAAATATCCACAATTTTCTTAACCCATGCTGTAGTTGGTGCTGCATTCATATCTAATAGGATTGAGCGATTAATGATTCCTTTATCAACTTTGTCTAAATTATTGGTAGTTAGAATGAATACCACATGCGTGTAATTCATTACAGCCTTTAATGAGGCATGAGCTGCTGCTGTAAGATTGTCTACTTCATCCAAAATAACAAAGTGCAAATTACTGGCATTTAAGCTTACTAAGCTACAGCGCTGTTGAATAGTGCTAATAAGGTTTGCTCCATTCTGTCCCTGAGCGCAACTGTGAAAATCGTAATAAGGACTTTGCGTGTCAGCTATTTTTCCAACACCAACCGTCTGCAAAGCATCGGTCGTTTTTGCAGTATCAAGCCATCCTGGCAGCAAATTGGCCATGGTAGTTTTACCTGTGCCAAAGGTGCCATATAACAATAAAGTCGATACACCATTAGCGGGAAAGCTAACTGTTCCGTCAATTACTGCTTCAAGTTTTGTCCGCGTGTGCGGCATTAATACAAAGTCATCCGGGGATAACGGTTTTTCAATTACCAACGCCATGTTGATCTCCTATCAGTTATGGCATCGTGCACTACCTTTCTATCAGTTTTCATCGCTTACTTACTACGAATTGACTGCTTGAGAGATTGCTGCATTTCGCATGGAGTCATCATTACTAGCTTTCTGTTCTGGAAGTTTCTTTTCAGCCTCTTCCTTCATAGAACTTGCCAGACTTGACAACACAGCGGTGATTGCAGATCCACTCTGAACTACTCGGCGAATAGCAAAACTGCCATTTGCCTCATGCGTTGAGAGCAAAATTACAGCACCTTCGTAATCAACGGCTTTGAAATTGGCTGCCAGATCATCACTTTGAACTGATGCCAAAATCTTGCCATTTAACGCTAGCGCTCCAATCCCTGCTTTTTCTTTAGCAGTTTTGTGATTAGGTGAACGGGAGCGGCGTACCTGCTCGGCACCACCAGCTGAACGAAAAAAATCAGGGATATCTAATACCCCAATATTTTTGGCAGCAGCCTCACGAAGTGCAATTGAATACGCACTGACTAATCGGCGCTCATGCCCAAAAACCGCACGAACAATACGCGTGATTAATGGCGCATCTGCATTAGCAGTAGGAAATTGCTCTTTGTAGTACTCTTTAAAAGCACTTTTAAGCCCCATTGCATTAGAGCTTGTGCTGTCCATGGATTTGTACAGGGCATAACAGCTCTGCAAAATCTCATACAAGCGCTCATTGCTTCGAGTAACCTCCGTAGCCTGCCAATCCACACGTTGTGCGATTAGGGTATCAAAAGCGGTTTTCACAGATTTGATGGCAGTTTGAGTAATCTCAATTACCAACGATTTGACGGTCTGTGACGCCGTTTTTTCTTCTACAGATACTTGATCCATATAAGCCTTTCTAATAAAATTAAATAAAACCTAAGCCAGTTAAGCTTCAGCCAGCATAGGGCTTTGTCGGTTTACCCGACAATTTGAAAGGTAGTGCACGATTTGTTAAAGAGCGATAAAAACTGATGTAGTGATTTGGCTCTTAACTTTTAAGGAACGCACTTATACAAAATAGACCTATACCTATTTTGTATAAGCAAAATTATGAAAAAACT
>TBL_comb47_HYPODRAFT_10005245_pt1 | contig 14515 bp, 12 predicted proteins | sample TroBogypolimnion_40_FD_10682 | JGI IMG/M metagenome (IMG submission 10682)
ATGGCAATGGCAATGGCAATGGCAATGACAATGACAATGACAATGACAATGACAATGACAATGACAATGACAATGACAATGACAATGACAATGACAATGCTAGGCACGCATGGCGACTCCTAGACCTGTGACTTATTTGGCTCATGTGTTAGATCGCACGATCCGCGAGGATATGAGTGATGGATCTCTCTATATGCGCAGCCACATATCAGCTAGAACAGTCATCAAAGATATCGTCGAGATGCCTGATATGCAGATTGACAGAATCATTCGATCCGCAGAGACAAACCTGGGCAAACTTTCCAATGTTTTGAGCAAGGAAATTCCAATCCTTGAGGAGTCTAGCATTTGGGACGCGATTTTGAAAGCTATTGAAATTGCTTTTCGAAGCGGACCCAAGGCGAGTACCGTGAAGAAATATGCCAGTGGAAATCCAAGGGGATGGCAGTTCAAGTGTGAAATGAGGATTTGAGCCACAAGACTTGCAAAGCGATGGCGAGCCAAATTTTCGTGGCTGATAAAACCCCTATAACAACTAAAATTGGTGAGTGGTCTGTCACCAATGTTGGAGCATTAAAGGATGCATTGCCAATACAGATTGGACCTTTTTCATTATTACTCGAAGGTGCGGTTTGTGTGACCGGAAAAAAATTCATGGCATTGGGCCTGATGAGCGAACGACTCACCATTCACCAGTCGACTTAAACTGTTAACTGTAAACTGATAAGGGAGGAGTCTCACATGAGCAAATGCTCGCCGGCGTTGTCGCCACCCAATATCACATAGTTCACGCGGCGTATGTCCATGAGTCGAACACCTCCCGCATAGGAAATGGAAGACTGCACGTCCTCTTGCATTTCTTTGAGGGTGTCGGCCAGGCTGCCTTTGATGGGTTCCAAAATGCGTTTACCCTCCACGTGCTTGTACTCGCCTTTGTTGAAGTCGCTCGCCGAGCCGTAATACTCTTTGAAGCGCTTGCCCTCGAGCTCGACCGTCATGCCCGGACTCTCTTCGTGGCCAGCGAGCATCGAGCCCACCATCACCATGGTGGCGCCAAAACGGATGCTCTTGGCGATGTCACCGTGCTCGCGAATACCCCCATCGGCAATGATGGGCTTGGTGGCCACTCGTGCACACCATTTCAGCGCCGACAGTTGCCACCCGCCGGTGCCAAAACCGGTTTTGAGTTTGGTGATGCACACCTTGCCAGGACCAATCCCCACCTTGGTCGCATCCGCGCCCCAATTCTCCAAATCGATCACGGCTTCCGGCGTGCCCACGTTGCCGGCAATGATGAAGGTGTTGGGCAGCGTGTGTTTCAAATGGGTGATCATTTTATGAACACTGTCGGCATGCCCGTGGGCAATGTCGATGGTCACGTAATCAGGGGTGAGTCCCTCGGCCACCAAACGCGCCACGGTGTCGTAGTCGGGCACTTTCACTCCCAAGGAGATCGAAGCAAAAAGACCCTGGCCCTGCATGTGCCTCACAAAGGCGACATTGTCCAAGTCAAAGCGGTGCATGACGTAAAAATAATCGTGGCGGGCGAGCCACTCGCAAATGGTCTCGTTCACCACGGTCTTCATATTGGCCGGAACCACGGGCAGCTTGAACGTCCTAGGCCCCAAGGTGACCTGGGTATCGCACTCCGAGCGACTCTCCACACGGCATTTGCGTGGCAATAAAAGAATGTTGTCGTAGTCAAAAATTTCCATAACCCGCGGCCTCAAAAGAATCGTCCGTGCATCGACATTATGGACCCCCAAGGTGCGGTTTTGACGAAAAAAAACCGCGCGCAAGAAATCTTGGGCCCGGTGATTAATTCTACCCTTGTTTGAGGGCTTTCAGGTCTCCTATAAAAAGGCCATCATGACCCGGGGTGTCATTGTCTATTTGCGATGGGGCACCGCGCCAGGCAAGCCTCAAGGCCCTAGAATCGAGTCATGCACGAATCCACCCCCTACACGGCTGCCGCAAGCCCCTTTCAGGACCTTTTGGCGAGCGCTCACGGCAACAAACCAACAGCCCATTCAACGACCCATTTGCCCCTTGGCCATGGCAGCCCCTTGATGGCGGGATTGAACGAGGAGCAATTGAAAGCGGTAACCTTGCCGGCCGAGCACGCCTTGATTTTGGCGGGGGCGGGTTCGGGCAAGACGCGGGTACTCACCACCCGCATGGCATGGCTCATGCAAACGCGCCAGGTCACCCCAGGCGGCCTGTTGGCCGTCACGTTCACCAACAAGGCGGCCAAGGAGATGCTCGCGCGCCTAGGCGCCATGCTGCCCTTGAATGTGCAGGGGCTTTGGATGGGGACCTTTCACGGCCTATGCAACCGGTTTTTGCGAGCCCACTGGAAAAACGCGAACTTGCCCCAGTCCTTTCAAATTCTTGACACCCAAGATCAGCTCTCGGCCATCAAGCGTCTCATGAAACAGTTCAATGTGGACACGGAGCGTTTCCCCCCTAAGCAAGTGCAGTGGTTCATCGCCGGCGCCAAAGATAACGGCGAGCGACCCAAAGACTTGGAGTCCAGTGCTAACGACCCTGACAGCAAAAAGCGACTCGAAATTTACCAACTGTATGAAGAGCAGTGCCAGCGCGAAGGGGTGGTGGACTTTGCCGAATTGATGCTGCGCTCCTATGAAATGCTCCGAGACCACGAGTCTTTGAGAAATCATTACCAAGCGCGTTTTAAACATCTGCTTATCGATGAGTTCCAAGACACCAATCGGCTCCAGTACGCTTGGATCCGCATGATGTGCGGTCCTGAGAGCGCGATTTTTGCGGTGGGCGATGACGACCAAAGCATCTACGCGTTTCGCGGCGCGAGGGTGGGCAATATGGCCGATTTCGTGCGCGACTACCACGTTGGACACTCGATCAAGCTCGAACAAAACTACCGCAGCACCAGCGCCATTTTGGACACCGCCAACGCCTTGATTTCGCACAACCAGCATCGACTGGGCAAGAATTTGCGCACCGATCAAGGTCAAGGTGAGCCCGTTCGCGTCATGCAAACCCCCAGCGACTACGAAGAGGCGCAGTGGATTGTGCAAGAGATCAAACACCTCCTCAAAGTGGGTCTTGAGGGTGACCCCTTGCAAGGGGCGGCTACGCGCTCGGACGTGGCGCTCCTATACCGCAGCAATGCCCAAAGCCGAATCATTGAGTCGGCCCTCTTCAATGCCGCCATCCCCTACCGAGTCTATGGTGGCTTGAGGTTTTTTGAGCGCGCCGAGATCAAGCACGCACTCGCTTATTTGCGCCTTTTGGAAAACCCCAAAGACGACACCTCTTTTTTGCGCGTGGTCAATTTCCCGCCTCGGGGCATAGGCGCGAGGACCTTGGAGCAACTCCAAGACATGGCGCGCGCCAGAAACCTGAGCTTGCACGACAGTGTCGAGTTTGTGGTGGGCAAAGCCGGCACGCACTTGCAGGCCTTTGTCGCCAAAATCGATGTGATGCGCGAGCAACTCTGGAGCCTCACCTTGAAGGACATCATCTCCTTGGTGCTTGAGCACAGTGGTTTGGTGGAGCACTACAAAAGTGAGCGCGAAGGGCTCGACCGCATTGAGAACTTGGAAGAATTGGTCAATGCCGCCGAGGGTTTTGTCATGCAAGAGGGCTTTGGCAAAGACGCTTTGGCAACGGTTGCGGCCAAGGAGGTTGGGCTGCATGAGTTTGTCGGCGATGCGGCCACGCCCAGCCTGAGTGCCTCTGTGCAGGCGGAGGACGGTCTAGGGCCAAGCTCAAGCGCACAAGCCAGCTCGCCAGAGGTGAACTCAGGATGGGTTAATTTTGAGACGGGTGAGACCTTGTCGCCGCTCGCAGCATTTTTAAGCCATGCTGCCTTGGAGTCTGGCGACAACCAAGCGCTGGCGGGCAAAGACGCGGTGCAGTTGATGACGGTGCATGCGGCCAAGGGCTTGGAGTTTGATTGTGTCTTCATCTCTGGATTAGAGGAGGGTCTCTTTCCCCACGAGAACTCCTCGCAAAACCCCGACGGTTTAGAAGAAGAGCGCCGACTGATGTATGTCGCTTTGACGAGGGCGAGAAAGCATTTGTTTTTGAGTCACGCGCAAACGCGCATGCTCCACGGACAGACGCGGTTCAACTTGCCCAGTCGGTTTTTTCAAGAAATGCCCGAAGACGCCTTGAAGTGGATTTCCGCCCCCGCGAGTGCCAAGTCTGGAGCGCTTTGGGGCTCTCCGCCTGGGGCCTACCAAGGTTCGGGCAGTGCCGATCGGCGCTACGCGCAAGGCCGAACCCAGGATCACTCACCCAGCACGCCTCGGGTGAGCGATGACTGGAGTGCCCAGCAAGGCGTCAATTTGCGCCCAAAGGCGTCCTTCGCGCAGTCTTCTGGCGAGAGCTCAGGTCTTGCCAACGATTGGGTGCGGGTGGGGCAGCGCGTGTTTCACAATAAATTCGGTGAAGGCAGCGTATTGGCGCTGGAGGGTCTCGCGGGTGACGCTCGGGCACAAATTGATTTTCCAAGGCACGGTGTGAAGTGGCTCGCTTTGTCGATTGCCAAGTTGACGCCCATCTGAGATGGGGATCGAATGAAGATTGAGCAACGATTGGGCAACGATTGGGCAATGATTAATGGGGTGGACTGCCCTGGCCGCGCGACTCAGGCCAAGATGGGGTCGTTGCTAAAAGAGTCGCGAAAGCTGAAAAAAGCCGACGTGAAAAACATGGATCCGAGTACCAATAAAAAGGGCAGCATCAGCTCACCCACCCAGTCGGCGTCATCGGTGCCGCTTGACAGTAGGCCGAGCAAGACCGCCATCAGTGCAAACACACTGATCCAAGTCATCGAGTAGATCACAAAAGCGCGCCAGTTAGAAAAGCAAGCCACGCTGGAAAAAAACATGCTCTTGGCGATTCCAATGCCATGCCAATGGACCAAGGCACTGGCATGCCAAAAGAGTGACGAAAACGGAATGTAGAGCAGGAGTGCGAGCCAAATGGCACGCTGAAAGTCCCCTTGCATGACACTTTCTTTGGTAAGTGTGCCCCCGACCAAATAGACCTTTGCAAAGCTGCCGTTGTCCATCAGAGCCGACAACCCCAAGAGCAGCAAAAAACCCAGCATGTAGAGCAGACCCAGAAGGAGCATTTGTTGGCTTTTTTGTTTGGACACACGAAAGGCGCTCAGCAAGGTGAGGGGTCTGGGAAACTTGCCCGCGTTGGCCTCTTGGGCCGCGGCCATGAGCCCCAGGCTCGCCGCAGGCACAAAAATCAGGCCCACCAAGCCACCAATCCACGGCAGCAAGGAGAGCAAGGACACGATGGCCATGAACATCAAAAACAAACCCGTGAGTGCAATGGGTTGTCGAAAAAACGTGAGGATCCCTTCCTTGACCCATTGGGCACCTTGTCTGGCGGGAACAATATTCAATTTCATCAATGCAGCCCAAGTGTTGGAAGGTGGAGGGGGAAGGAGATGCGCTCGCACAAAACCCGCTCAAAATGCGCCGGGTCGTGGGCTTGAAGCAAGTTGGCTTGCCGGGGCAGGTGAAAGTCCCACAAGCGAGAAATCCAAAAACGCAGTGCCGCGGCTCGCAGCATGGGATTCAAGAGTTGGCGCTCGCTCGCACTGAGCGGCCTCACCCGTTGGTAGGCCGTCAAAAAAGCCACCAAACGCGAGCGATCAAAATGCCCGTTGTGCTGCTCGGTGCACCAGTCGTTCAAGCACACGCACAGGTCAAAGAGCCAGGTGTCGACCCCAGCGAAGTAAAAGTCAAAAAACCCCGTCAGACGCTCGCCTTGGAACATCACATTGTCGCGAAACAAATCGGCGTGGATGGGGCCGCGCGGCAAACTGAGGTAGGCTGGGGTTTGGCTCAGGTCGTTTTGAAAGGCCACCTCTTGCTGCAAGAGTCGCACCAAATCGGGCGATAAAAACGGCAGCACCAAGGGGGCTGTCTCGTTCCACCAGGGCAGTCCCCGCAAATTGGGCTGCTGGTGCTCAAAGTCCAAGCCCGCCAAGTGCATGCGAGCCAGCATGTCGCCCACCGTCTGGCAGTGCAGTGGCGCGGGCTCGAGTTGGCTGCTGCCTTCCAATCGATTGACCAAGGCGGCGGGCTTGCCCGCCACCTCAAAGAGCAGTGTCTCGCGCTCATCGGCCTGGGGGTTGGGGACAGGAACGGCGCGCACGGCCAAATGGCGCATCAATTGCAAGTAAAAGGGCAACTCCTCTTTGCTCAGGCGTTCAAACAAGGTGAGCACGAATTCACCACTTTGGGATGTCAAAAAATAGTTGGTGTTCTCAATGCCGCCTTGAATGCCTTTGAGCTCGAGCACGGGACCGAGCTTCAAGTGGTCGAGTAGCGTTTGAGCTTGTTCGAGCGTGACGGGGGTGAAGACGGCCATGAAAAGCAATAAAGGGTGGATGAAAAAAAGGAGGGTCAATCCAATGCGATGGGTGTGTTTTGGCGGCCCTTGGGCCCAAGACCGGCCACAAGCCTACCTCCTGCCCCCATTGTAGAGGGCTTGGCGCGAAGAGATTTTTAGGTGCGTGTTGCAGGCTTAGCAGGTCTTTGGCAGGGTTTGGGGCCACGGGGCACCTCAGAAACAAGGCAAAATGCAGTCATGATCACTCCTTCGAAACTCTTGCTCGTTGACGGTTCGAGCTATCTTTACCGTGCATTCCACGCCATGCCCGACTTGCGCGCTGTCGCGGGCGACCCATCGAGTCAGGCCACGGGGGCCATTCGGGGCATGATCAACATGCTACAAAGTCTTAAAAAAGACTATCCCTTTGAACATGTGGCCTGTGTCTTTGATGCCAAAGGCCCGACCTTTCGCGATGAGTGGTATCCCCAATACAAGGCCAACCGCTCGCCCATGCCCGATGATTTGAGGAGTCAAATCGAGCCCATCCATGAACTGGTGCACCTCTTGGGCTGGAGCGTTTTGACGGTCCCTGGCGTTGAAGCCGATGACGTCTTGGGCACCTTGGCCAAATGGGCAGCCAAGCTCGGGTTCTCGGTGGTGATCTCCAGTGGCGACAAGGACATGAGCCAGTTGGTCGATGAGTCCATCATGATTTTTGACACCATGGGGCAAAAAAAACGCGACATCGCCGGGGTGAAAGCCGAGTTTGGGGTGAGCCCAGCGCAGATGATTGACTACCAAACCTTGGTGGGCGACGCGGTGGACAATGTGCCTGGGGTGCCCAAGGTCGGCCCCAAAACCGCCGTCAAATGGCTGGAGAAATACGGCAGCTTGGAGGGTATTGTGGCCCACAAGGACGAGATCTCCGGGGTCGTTGGCGAGAATTTGAGAAGCAGTTTGGACTGGTTGCCCATGGCCGCTCAACTCGTCACGATCCGCTGTGATTGTGATTTGTCTGCGTTTTTGCCGCAGTGGCCCGCTCCCGAAGCGATCGAGCACTTGCTTTGCCGCGAGCCTGAGCAAGAAGCACTGTTGCAGTTTTACCAAACCTATGGATTCAAGGGTTTGATTGCGAGCACCACGCAGCAGCGCCAAGGCGTCCAGGCTCGAAAAAATGCCGCTTCCTCGAACGCTCAGGAGGGCTCGCTATTTGCATCCACCGATCCCGCCGCCTCTTCGGGGGAGGAGGCCATTGGCCAAGCAGCGCCCATGGGCGACTTGTGGGGAGAAGGGGCTGCCAAAACCTCCACGATGGACAGCTCGCGCTATGAATGCATCACCCGCTGGGAGGAATTTGAGCGCTGGCTCGCCTGGCTTGAAGCCGCCCCGTTGGTGAGCTTGGACACCGAGACCGACTCCTTGGTGGAGATGCAAGCGCAGATCGTCGGTTTGAGTTGGTGCATCTCCCCAGGTCTGGCGGCTTATGTCCCCTTGGCCCATGCGCTTGAGGACGGACAAGTGCAACTGCCCAGAGACGAGGTTTTGGCCAAGCTCAAGCCTTGGCTAGAGGATGCGAGACAGTTCAAACTCGGCCAGCACGTGAAATACGATCGCCATGTGTTTGCCAATCATGGCATTGAGGTGGCGGGTTTTGTCCACGACACCATGCTCGAGAGTTATGTGCTGGAAGTGCACCGCCCGCACAACTTGCAAAATCTGGCTCTGCGCCATCTCTCCAAAACGGGTCTCTCTTATGAAGACCTCTGCGGCAAGGGCGCAGGCCAAATTCCCTTTGCTCAGGTGAGCTTGGACAAGGCCAGTCGATACGCCTGTGAAGACGTGGACATGACGCTTGGGGTGCACCAAGCCTTGTGGCCCATCCTTAAAAACGATGATCCCTTGAAATTCATCTACGACCTCGAGATTCAAAGCAGTGAGGCGCTGTTTCGCGTCGAGCGCAATGGGGTCTTGATTGATGCACCAACGCTGGCCAAACAAAGTTTTGAATTGGGCCAGCGCTTGGACCAACTCGAGCATGAAGCGCACGCGTTGGCGGGCAGCGAGTTCAATTTGAACTCCCCCAAGCAAATTGGGGAAATCTTTTTTGAGCGCTTGGGCCTGCCGGTGATCAAAAAAACTGCCAAAGGCGCGGCCAGCACCGATGAGGAGGTGCTCGAGCGACTGGCGCTGGACTACCCGCTGCCCGCCAAAATTCTCGAGCACCGCGGGCTGATCAAGTTAAAAGGCACCTACACAGACAAGTTGGCCGGTATGGCGCAAGCGCGCACGGGCCGTGTGCACACACATTACGCACAAGCCGTGGCGGTGACGGGAAGGCTCTCGAGCAACGACCCGAACTTGCAAAATATTCCAATTCGCACGGTGGAGGGGCGCCGAGTGAGAGAAGCTTTTGTGGCGCCAGCGGGTCGCCTCATTGCCAGTGCCGACTACAGCCAAATTGAGCTTCGCATCATGGCCCACCTGAGCGGGGATGAGGCGCTCATGAAGGCGTTTCAAGAAGGCTTGGACGTGCACAAAGCCACGGCGGCCGAGATTTTTGGTCTGTCCACCCAAGACGTTTCGTCCGAGCAACGGCGCTATGCCAAGGTGATCAATTTTGGTTTGATCTACGGCATGAGCGCTTTTGGTTTGGCCAAGGCACTGGGTATTGAGCAGCAAGCGGCCAAGCTCTACATCGAGCGCTACTTTGAGCGCTTCAGTGGTGTTAAGCGTTACATGGAGAGCACGAGGGAGAGCGCCAAAAACAAGGGCTATGTGCAAACGGTGTTTGGCCGGCGTTTGTATCTGCCTGAGATCAATTCTCCCAACGGACCCAGACGCAGTGCGGCCGAGCGCGCCGCCATCAATGCGCCGATGCAGGGCACGGCCGCTGATTTGATCAAAATGAGCATGATCAAAATTCAAGAGGTGTTGGACGAGGAGCGCAAAGACACCCTCATCATCATGCAAGTGCACGATGAGTTGGTCTTTGAGGTGCCCCAAGGGGAGTGGCCGTGGTTGCAGGACAACGTGCCCGCTTTGATGGCGGGCGTTGCCAAGCTCAAGGTGCCGCTCTTGGCGGAAATGGGCCACGGGGCCAATTGGGACGAGGCGCACTGATGGAACAAAGCCCACGGATCGGCCAAGGCACAGGGGTGCGAGATGCCCCATGGCTCAAAGCCCTTGGGGTTGAGCCAAGGTCGTGTGGCTTTGCGGGCAAGAACCCAGTGAGGCACTGAGATGCTGCTGCTCAATATTGTTCTTGGTACCTTGGTCTGTGGCGTGGGCAGTGTTTTGTTGGCCTTTGTGTTTGCACGCGCTTTGTGGAGTCGCTTTCAGCAGCACTTGCTGAGTTTGGCCGCAGGGGCACTTTTGGCCACGGCGTTTTTACACCTCTTGCCCGAGGCCTTTGAGTCGCCAGCGAGTGCGGCGGATTTGTTCCTGGTGCTGCTCGTTGGACTCATTTTTTTCTTTCTTTTGGACAAGGCCGAGTTGTGGCACCACGGGCACGAACACGCGCATGGGGCTGAGCGCGAGGAGGTCCATGCTCACGATCAAGCACCAGAGTATGCCCATCAACACAGAGCGCAGGGTCCGCACGATCCACACGATCTGCACGATCTGCACGTTACACCCGACCTCCTGGGCGCAGCGCAACGCCCATTTGCCGGGAGTTGGTCTGTCTTGCTCGGTGACAGTGTTCACGCCTTTGGGGACGGGGTGTTGGTGGCCGGCGCTTTTATGGTCAGTTTCAAGCTCGGTTGGGTGGCCACGCTGGCCGTTTTGGCCCATGAAATTCCACACCATATGGGCGACTTGGTGGTCTTGGTGAAAGGGGGCAATGCACAGGCCAAGGCCATTGTGAAATTGGCGCTGTCAGGTTTTGTCACTTGTGTGGGTGGCTTTTTGGCGTATTGGCTCTTGAGTGGACACGGCTCATGGATGCCTTACTTGCTTTGCATCGCGTCGAGCAGTTATGTTTATGTGGCCTTGGCCGATTTGATCCCGCAACTGCAAAAGCGGTTGAGCTCGAGAGAAACGCTCATGCAAATCACTTGGCTCTTTGCCGGTATGGGTTTGGTGCAGCTGACCCTTTGGGCCATGAATTCGGTTTGAGTGCTGGGCCGTGTGTGTTGTGTGTTGTGCGGTGTTTGCTTGGGTTTAAAGCCAATGAGCCTCTGCGGCGTGCGATCAAGACGCGGGCGAGCTCACCGGTAAACCGGGCGTGCGCGACCACTCGCTCCAACTCCCGGCATAAAGCGCACTGCGCCCTAGGCCAGCGATTTCCATGGCCAAAATATTGGGAATGGCACTCACTCCCGAGCCGCAGTGGTGAACCACGGTGTGAGGATCTTGGCCCCCCAGCAATACTTCAAACTCTGCTCTGAGTTGAGTGGCGGGTTTGAAAAAACCTTGGGGATCAAAATTATCGGTAAAAGGGCGATTCAAGGCGCCTGGAATGTGGCCAGCAATCGGGTCCAAGGGCTCTTGCAACCCCAGGTAGCGGGGCTTGCCACGGGCATCAATCAGGGTTTGATCACCTTGACCCAGATGGTCCACGACAAAGCGCTGGTCACGCAAAACCACCAAGGGTGGACCCATGGTGCTGGGTTCAGGCTGTGGGGGTTTGGCAGTCCAAGTTGCTGGACCACTGGCGAGCTCGCCGCCGTTGTTTTGCCAGGCTTGAAGTCCACCGTCCAAGACCGCCACCTTGGCGTGTCCACACCACTGCAGCATCCACCACAAACGGGCACAAAAATTCATCCCATTGCGGTCATAGACCACCACCTGCGTGTCTTGGGTGATCCCTTGGGCCTTTATCCACAGGCCAAAGTGTTCGCGTGTGGGCAAGGGGTGGCGCCCGCCGTTGATCGCCTCCACCTCCCCGTGGGCGCTCAAGTCATGGTGCAAATCCACGTACTGTGAGCCCGCGATGTGGCTTGCCAAGTACTGTTCACGCCCCCAATGGGCCTGTGTCAAGTCGTAGCTCACATCAAAGATCAGCCACTTGGCGCTGGAGTTTTGATGGGCTTGGGCTTGGAGGGCGCGCTCGAGGTCAGCCGGTTGCAGCGTGAGTGAAAAGGTGTGGGGGTGCATCATGGCAAGGGACTCCTCGTGGAAAAGGGATCGGGGTTCAAAGGGGCAGGGGTCATAGAGCAGTTTGTTCTTGCGCTGCCGTGCAAAGACACTCCAAAACACCCCAAGACGTGCGCCAGCAGTTCAGTCGGGCAGTTGCATTTTCTTGCGGTACCACTCATGAAAGTGCTGCATGCCATCTTCCATCGGGCTTTGGTAGGGACCACTCTCGTTTTGACCCCTTTGCAAGAGGGCTTGGCGACCGGCGTCCATGCGTTCGGCAATTTCATCGTCCTCGATGCAGGTCTCCATATAGGCGGCTTGTTGCGCTTGCACGAACTCGGGCTCAAAGGCCACAATCTCTTCGGGATAGAAAAACTCGATCTTGTTGAGGGTTTTTCTCGGCCCCATTGGCCACAAGGTGGAGACCGTGAGCACGTGCGGGTACCACTCCACCATGATGTGGGGATAGTAGGTGAGCCAAATGGCGCCTTGGTTGGGGGTTTGGCCTTGCGTGTAGTCGAGCAAGGCCTTTTGCCAGCGTTCGTAGACCGGTGAGCCTGAGCGCGTCAAGCGGTTGGCAATGCCCACAGTTTGAACGGAGAATTCGGATTTGAACTCCCACGATAAATCGTCGCATTCCACAAACTGACCCAGTCCGGGGTGGAAGGGGCCCACATGGTAGTCTTCCAAGTAGACTTCGACAAAGGTCTTCCAGTTGTAGTTGCACTCATGGAGTTGAACCTTGGCCAATTGGTAGCCACTGAAATCGAGTTGAGCTCTGGGGCCCATGTTTTTCAGATCTTGGTGAATGTCTCGACCCTTGTTTTCAAACAACAAGCCATTCCAATTTTGTAGTCCGAATCGCTGCAAATTCAGGCAGGGGTCGCGATCAAAATGGGGCGCGCCGAGCAAATGCCCGCTGGGTGAATAGGTCCAGCGGTGCAGGGGGCACACAATGTTGCCGCCATTGGACTGACCTGGGTCGCTCAAATTGCCCTGACCTTGGAGGATCACGGCTTGGCGGTGGCGGCACACATTGGAGAGCAACTCAATGCCGTTGGCGTTGTGCACCAGCACGCGGCCGTCGCCTTCTTGAGACAAGGTGCAGTAGTCGCCCACTTGAGGAACACTCAGCTCGTGTCCCACGTAACGAGGTCCAGAGGCAAATAGCGTGGCCATCTCGCGCTCATAGAGCGCAGGGTCAAAATAGGTATCGACTGAAAGAGGGCTTGTCGCCGGCTGCAGTTGAAGACTTAAATCAGACATAGGGACCTGACCTAAAGACTCCCCACAGGGAGAAGAGAAGAAATCCGGTTTTTTCCGGGGGAACCTTGAATTATATGTTTTTTAGGGGCGATGGGGTCAACACTCTTTCAAACAAAGCCCAAAAACGCTTTCATTTGTTCCAAATCAGGCGCCGCGTGGCGAGGGGGCAGGATACGGGTTGGCGTGCTCAATTGGGTTGTGGTTTTTTTGCAAGGACAGGCCATTTTCATGGTTTCTCAGCATAGCCAGGAAAAGCTTCTAGAGCGAGGATACAAGGGTAGAGGGTAGAGAGTAGAGGGTGGGCAGTCCAATGCGAAGTTGGTGGCCACTGAGGGGTCCACTAGGGCAAGAGGAAAAGACTTTACCCACCCCTGAGGGCCTTCGAAATGAGTCCTTTTGCTCAATGACAGAGAATTCGTCTTGTCAAGGCTGTATTATTCTCACCTTGACCGCACAAGCGACAGACATGACCAAAACAAAAAACACCACCGTGGGGGACGCGCAAGCGTTGCCAGACCCAGAAACGCCCAAGAGCTATGAGATTGCGGTGCAAGAGCTCGACGCCTTGGTGCAACGCATGGAGTCGTCCCAGTTGCCGCTCGACCAGTTGCTTGTGGCTTATCAGCGTGGCGCTTTTTTGTTGGGCTTTTGCCGCGACAAGCTCCAAAGCATCGAGGACCAAATNAAAGTCTTGGATGAGGGGCAATTGAAACCCTGGCAAGGTGCACTTTGATGTCCATGGCCTCTGCAGTGGCTGCGCAGGACTGGGCCGCCCAAGCACGCCTGGCGGTGGAGCGGGCGCTCACGCAATGGGTGCCCGAGCACGCCAGTGCGGGGCTCGGGGCCAGCATGCGCTATGCGGTGATGGGTGGTGGAAAGCGCTTGCGGCCCTTGCTCTGCTTGGCCGCTCGGCGCAGTGTGTCGGCCAAGGAGCCGCTCGAGTTGCGTGAGGTGCTCGATCAAGCCGCCCTCAGAGCGGCCTGCGCGGTGGAGTTGATTCACGCCTACTCTTTGGTGCACGACGACATGCCGTGCATGGACAACGATGTGCTCAGACGCGGCCTACCCACGGTGCACGTTAAGTTTGGTCAGGCCCAGGCCCTACTGTGTGGGGATGCTTTGCAGTCGCTCGCCTTTGAGCTCTTGACCCCAGAGGGTGCTCAGGTAGAGCCCCGTGTACAAGTCGAGCTCTGTCGCCTCCTGAGTGTTGCTGCGGGACATGCGGGCATGTGTGGTGGTCAAGCCATTGATTTGCAAAGTGTCGGCCTCAACCTCAACCGAGAAGCCTTGGAGGAGATGCATCAAAAAAAGACCGGTGCCTTGCTGGTCGCCAGCGTGATGATGGGAGCGGCCTGTGCCCAAGCGCAGCTTTTGCCAGAGGGCGCGGTGCAGCACTTGAAAACGTATGCGGCCCATTTGGGTTTGGCTTTTCAAGTGGTGGACGATATTTTGGACGTGGTGGGAGACACCCAAACGCTTGGCAAAACAGCCGGCAAAGATGCCGACATGGACAAGCCCACCTTTGTGTCTTTGCTCGGCTTGCCAGAGGCCAAAGCCTTGGCCCAGCGCTTGCACGATCAAGCCCAAGCCGCACTGGTCGCGAGTCAACTGCCGCACACCGAGGTGCTCAGCGCTTTGGCCCAAGAGGTGATTGATCGACAACATTGATAAGATGGACAACATGGACCCCATGCGGGCATGGGCCCAATGGGGGCTGAGATGCCTACCCCCTTTAGCACCGAAGCACCTGAAGCCCTGAAGCCCTAGAGCCCTAGAGCCCTAGAGCCCTAGAGCCCTAGAGCCCTAGAGCCCTAGAGCCCACCTG
>TBL_comb47_HYPODRAFT_10005248_pt1 | contig 14511 bp, 10 predicted proteins | sample TroBogypolimnion_40_FD_10682 | JGI IMG/M metagenome (IMG submission 10682)
TTTAAGGTGATGTCGCCCCAGAAAATCGCACTCAAACCATGCACCATGCTGCCTTGGAGTTGGGCCTGGATATTGTCTGGATTGACGGCGTAGCCTGGATCAATCCCCACCACAATGCGGTGAATTTTGATTTGTTGCTGCGCATTGACGGAGACTTCACAAACGCAAGCCGTATAACTGCCGTAGCCTTCGGTCTCGGCAATTCCGCGAAACACGCCCTTGGGCAAAGGAGCACCGTAGTTGGCCGCTTTGGTTACAGCCAACAAAATTGCTTTGTCTTTGGGACGTTTTTCCGACAAATTGGCCAGACGAAACTCCAAAGGATCCTTGCCCGCAGCGTGGGCAAGTTCGTCAATGAAGCTCTCGCGCATGAAGGGGTTTTGAGAGTGTCCGACCGACCTCCAAAAGCCCACGGGCACATTGCTGTCGTGCTGAGCATACTCCACCAAGGAGTTGGGGTTGGCGTAAGGATGGTCTCTCAAGCTCGCCACCGCTTGCGGATCAATGCCACCTTGCAGGGGTAACTTCAAAAGGGATGACAAAATCGACGGCGCACTCACACGGATGTGAAGTGCATCGATGCGGCCATCATTGCTGACCGTGCCCCTGAACTTGATCAGGGACGCTGGACGGTAAAAATCGTGCTGCGTATCTTCTTCCCGAGTCCAGAGCATCTTGACTGGCAAGGGCGACATGGCACGGGCGATTTTTGCACCTTGGATCGAAAAGTCTTGTGAACCACCGCGACGACCCAAGCCGCCACCGAGTTGCACGGGGTGCACTTTGACGTTTTCTTGCTTCACGTCGGCGGCCCTGGCCGACACGGCCAAGGTGGCCTCTGCACTTTGCGTGGAGGTCCAAATCTCCAACTTATCGCCTTGCAGCCATCCGGTGTAGCCCATGGGCTCCATGGTCGCGTGGGCCAAGTAGGGGGTGAAATACTCGCCTTCGATGACTTTAGCACCCGAGGCAGACAACGCGGCCATGGTGTCACCGTCTTTGCGAGCGACAGCAACTTCGGCTTGTGTGAGACCTTCTTTAAAGTATTCCATCAATGAGGTCGAGGAGAGCTTGGCGTTTTTCTCCGGCACATCCCACTCAATGCTCACGTCCTTCAAGGCCTCTTTGGCACGCCACCAGTTGTCGGCCACGACGGCCACAAAGTCGCCCATATTGAGCACTTTTTTGATTCCACGTCGGTTGTCGATTTTGCTGCTGTCCAAAGTCTTGACCTTGCCATTGAAAACTGGACAAGCGGCCACCGCAGCGTAGACCATGCCAGGCAACTGGGTGTCAATGCCGTAGCGGATTTTGGCTCGAACGATATCGGGGATCTCGCGGCGTTTGATGGGTTTACCAATGATTTTCCAATCCTTGGGATCTTTCAAGGCCAGATTGCCAGGGGCATTGAGTTGAGATGCGGCCAAGGCCAATTGGCCGTAGGTCATGCTCTTTTTACTGAGGGTGTGGGTGATCACACCCAACTTGGCCACACACTCGGAAGAAGGAACATTCATGGCGTTGGCACCGGCCACGATGAGCATCTCGCGCGCCGTGGCGCCGGCTTTTCTCAAATACTCATGCGAATCTTGGATGGTTCGCGATCCCACAGAGGCCATGTCGCCGTAAACGCGTTTTTGAGCCAAATTGTCTTCGGCCGTAGCGTACTGGACCACCACTTTTTTCCAATCGGCTTCCAACTCATCGGCAATCAGCATTGGGGCGGAAGTGCTTGAACCTTGGCCCATTTCTGCTCGGGCATAGCGAATGATGATGGTCTCATCGGGCTGAATTTCAATCCAAGCGTTGACTTTTTGAGGAGCACTTGATGCAGCCGCCGCCGCTTTGGCGTCAGGCAAGAAAAATCCGAGTGAAAATCCCATACCCGAGGTCACACTCACGCTCGTGCTGAGCTTCAAAAAGTCACGCTTGGAGGGGTCTTGGGTCTGAGCTTTGACTGCGCTCGAGTTGTCGAAGGAATTGATCATGCTGAGACTCCTTTGTTGGCAACGGCGTGAATGGCCGCACGAATGCGAGCATAGGTGCCGCAACGGCAAATATTGGTCATGGCCGCATCGATATCGTCATCGGTGGGCTTGGGTTTCTTTTTGAGCAGAGCTACAGCGGCAAGCATTTGACCACCTTGGCAGTATCCGCATTGGGGCACTTCGTGATCGATCCACGCTTGTTGCACAGGGTGCAAGTGACCCTTTTTCTCTAGGCCTTCTAGCGTCACCACCTGTTGCCCGACTGCAGCAGACACAGGGTAAGAGCATGAACGCACGGGCTCACCGTTCAAGAGCACGGTGCATGCACCGCACTGGGCCACACCACAACCAAATTTGGGACCTTTGATATCAAGTTCGTCGCGGAGTGCCCACAAAAGCGGCATCTCAGGCTCGACATCGAGTTCGTACACGTGTTCGTTGATGGACAGTTTCATGCTTATTTCCTCTGTTAAATCTGTTCTAGCTTAGCATTGCACCCAGCCATCGGATTTCAGGGTTATCCCGATAAGCGCCAGGGCTGTTGGGCATCATTTTAGACAATCATATCTTGGGTAATCACCAAGGGGCCTTTTCCAGCCCAGCGCTCTAGGTACAAGTAAATGACCGGGGTGATGTAGAGCGTGATGACCTGAGAAAAGAGCAAACCGCCCACCACCGCGACACCCAGGGGGGAGCGCAACTCGGCGCCAGCACCCAACCCCAAGGAGATGGGTAAGGCCCCCATGAGGGCGGCAAAGGTGGTCATCATGATTGGGCGGAAACGCAGCACGCAAGCACGCCTGATCGCTTGCTCCGGATGCAAGCCTTCACTCCTTTGGGCCTCGAGAGCAAAATCGATCATCATGATGGCGTTCTTCTTGACAATTCCGATGAGCATCAATATTCCGATGGTGGCAATCAAGGTGAGGTCAATTTTAAAGAACCACAAAAACAAAAGTGCCCCCACTGCAGCAGACGGCAAGCCTGCCAAAATCGTCAAGGGGTGGACATAACTTTCATAAAGAACGCCCAGCAAAATGTAAATCACCAACACCGCCACCAGGAGAAGTATCACTTGGCTGCTCTGAGAGTTTTGGAAGACCGCTGCGTCGCCTCCGTAATTGGTGATGATGGAAGACGGTATTTGAAGCTCTTGAGAGAACTGCGCAATTTTCTTGGTCGCCTCTCCTAGAGGTGCTACAGGCGCCAAGTTGAAAGAAATCGTCACCGCTTGCAGCTGCCCCTGGTGATTGACCGCGGTTGGCCCCACAGCTCTCGTGACAGTCACCAAACTTGAGAGCGGCACAATTTGCCCCGAGAGCTTGGAGCGCACAAAGATGTTCCCGATCGAATCTTCAAACTCTCGATTCTCATTGGGGGCCTCCATGATCACCAAATAGCTGTTGACCGGCGTAAAAATGGTCGAAATTTGTCGATCCCCAAAGGCGTTGTAAAGGGCAGTGCGAATATCTTGGGTTTCGATGCCCAAGGCGCCTGCCTTGTCACGGTCAAAGTTCACATTGACTTGTAGCCCTCTGAGTTGTGAGTCACTCGTCACGTCCCTAAAAGACGGGTCACCCCGCATTTTTTGTTGCAACTTGTTGGACCACTCGTTCAAAGCGTCGGCACTCACACTTTGCATGACGTACTGATAACGGCTCTTGCTTTGCTTGCCGCCGAGTTGCAAGTTTTGAACGGGTCGCATGTAGACCGCAAAACCGGGATAGCGCGCTTTTTTGCGCAGCTGCTCGATCACCAAACCGATGCGCGGGCGCTCACTGAGGGGTTTTAACACCACAAACATGCGCGCCGAGTTCAAGGCACTGGGCGAGAAGGAGGCCGAGCCCACAAAAGACTGCACATAGGCGACCGATGGGTCATGTCCAATGATATCGGCAATGAGATTTTGGATGCGGACCATCTCTCTAAAGGAGATATCTTCCGATGCTTCGGTGGTGATTTGAATTTGACCAATATCTTCCTCTGGAAAGAAGCCCTTGGGACTGATCGCAAAAAGCCATACCGTGAGACCGAAGGTGATGAAAGCCACCAAGAGCACCCAGCGGCGGTGATTGAGGGCAACCTCCAAAGAACTTTCATAAGCATCCAAAACCGACTTGAATGCCGACTCAAACCAACGGCCAAAAACATTCTCTTGGGCATGCTCGTCGGCCTTGTGAACAGGTAAAAAGCGCGAACACAGCATCGGCACCAAGGTGAGCGAGACCACTGCAGACACAAGCACCGCCAAACCGACCACAACCGCAAACTCATGGAACAAAAGGCCAATGACCCCTGGCATGAAAAAGATTGGAATAAACACCGACACCAAAGACAGTGAGATCGACACAATCGTGAAAGCCATCTCCTTGCCGCCTCTGAGGGAGGCTTGCATGGGGGTCATGCCATCTTCCACGTGGCGAACAATGTTTTCTATCATCACAATCGCATCATCCACCACCAAGCCCACGGCGAGGGTAATGCCCAAAAGCGACACATTGTCCAAGCTGTAACCAAAGGCATAAAGCAGCGAGATTGCACCAATCAAAGAAACGGGCAAACTGAGGGTTGGGATGATGGTGGCAACGGTGCGGCGGATGAACATCAAAATCACCATGATCACCAAAATAACCGTGAATGCCAATGAATATTGAACATCATGAATTGCGTCTCGCACAGAAATCGATCGGTCATTCAATGGCAAAATTTCGACCGACGCGGGTAGCTGAGATTTAAAGCGAGGTAACAAACTTCGAATGGAGTCGATCACTTCCACCGTGTTGGCATTGGGCTGACGTTGGATGGCCAAGATAATGGAGGTCTTGCCCTGGTAGCTCGCTTGGGTGCGCACCGATTCGTAGCTGTCTTCAACCGTGGCCACATCCCTTAACCGCACCAAACCATTGGGGCGTGAACTCACCACCACATTGGCAAATTCGGCAGACTTGGTCAACTGCTTGTTGGCCGTGATGGTGAGCATTTGCTTGGGGCCATCCAAGATCCCCACCGGTGTATTCGAATTGCTCGAGTTGACCGCGGTCATCACGTCGTCCATGGTGAGTCCATGGGACGCCAAGGCCTGGGGATTGGCGCGGATGCGAACCGCAAAGCGCTTTTGGCCGTAAACGTTCACCAGGGCCACACCACTCACGGTGGAGATTGTTGGCGCGATCAAATTTTCCGCATAGTCGTTGAGCTCAGACATGCTCAAGGAAGCCGACGCGAGCGACAAAAACAAAATGGGGGAGTCTGCTGGATTGACCTTTCGATAAGACGGTGGCAAAGTCATCTCGATGGGCAAAGATTTTTGTGCTCTAAGGAGTGCCGCTTGCACGTCCACCGCCACCAAATCGATATTTTTATTCGAATTGAACTCCAAGTTGATGGTGGTGCCTCCCAAGATATTGGTCGAGCTGATCACGTCGATACCGTCAATCGTGGAGAACTGCTTTTCTAGCGGCAAGGCCACCGATGCGGCCATGGTTTCAGGACTGGCGCCTGGAAAGGTGGCCGTGACACTGATCACCGGTGTATTGAAGGTGGGCAATGCCGAGATGGGGATTTTGCTGTACGCAATGAAACCAGCAAATACGGTGGCCAAGCTCAGCAGCACCGTCATCACCGGGCGCTGAATACACAACTGTGGAATATTCATGGCTTGGACGGGTTGGACGGGTTGGATAGGTTGGGCTGGTTAGGCGGCTTGGCCGAAGCGTCTTTGTTGGCCGAGGATTTGCCCGCACCCGGTGTGACCACCCTCACTTTGGCATTGGGTCTCACGTTTTGTTTTCCATCGGTCACCACTTGATCACCCGCCTTGAGGCCTTCGACCACCATCTCCTCGCCAAAAAGATAAACTTGCTTGATCGGGGTTTGAATGGCGATTTGGTCCTCGCCAACCACATAGACAAATTTTCCATTGGGACTGTTCACCACGGCTTTGGAGGGAATGGCGAGCGCATCTTTCAACGCTCCCAAATTGAGGGTAGCCTGCACAAACTGGCCTGGCCACAGAGCGTCTTTGCTGTTGTTGAACTCAGCCTTGGCACGAATGGTCCCCGAGTTGGGGTCAACCATATTGTCAACAAAATACAAATGACCCGACACCGATTGTTCTGCGTTGGGAATCTTGGCTTGAACATCGGAAGCATTGGACTTCTTGGCGTTGACCAGTGCTTGTTGCAGTTTCGATAAATAGCTCTCCGGCACGCTGAACATCACGGAAATGGGGTCGAGCTGGGTCACGGTGACCAACGAAGTCGTTTGCGGTACCACCAATGTACCGGGAAAGACATTGATGATGCCCGTTCGTCCTGAGATGGGTGCGCGAATCGTGTCAAAGTCCAAAGCGATGAGCGCAGCCTCAAGCGCCGATTCATCGCTCTTGACCGTTCCCAGTTGGGCGTCTCGCAAGCTGAGGGATGTGTCCACCGATCCTTGCGAGACGAAGTTCTTGCTCTTGAGTTCTTGGGCTCGTTGAAACTGTCTTTCTTGATCCAGCGCCAAAGCTTTGTCGCGCATCAATTGGGCTTTTAGCTTTTCCACATTGGCACGATCGCTTCGATCATCCAAAGTGAAAAGCACTTGACCTTGACTCACAAACTGACCTTCATGCACAAGCACTTGTTTGACCACATTGGTGACTTGGGCGTGCACATCCACGGTTCGAATGGAAGATACTGCGCCATTGAGGCTCAGGTTAAAGGCCACGTCTTTGGGTTGGACTTGCTGCAAGCTCACTGCGGGGTCTGGTGCGCCCTTGGGGCCATCGTCGGTTTTGGGCCAAAGGCGATAGGCAACCAGTCCCGAAAAAACGGCCAGCACACCCACACTCCAAGCGATTGATTTGATTTTCATAAGTTCAATGGTCCATGGCACAAAAAATAATCTGCAAAAATCGCCTGCAAAAATAGCCCCCCTTGGGTCACCCTTCTTGGCTCACGAAGATCGCCTGAGTTTACAAATAAAACCCCACTCGCTTGCTTAGTGGAAACGATCGGTTGACTGCACGCCTTGGCGTCTATTGACAGTGGTTAAATTCACGCCAAAGTTGCCGGGCGGCGTCTCCATTAAAACTTCAATGAAACGATTCCATGGGTTTTGGGCCAAAGCCCAGACGAGACAGCCCTCTTTGTAAGCCCGTCAAAGCTTGGCTCAGGCAAGGTTCAACAAAACGATGCAGCACCAAGCCCCATGCTAAAGCGCTGAACCAACATAAAAGAATCATGACCAGGGCCTGCACCACACCGTGAAGATCAGCAGCATTCCAAAGAGCGCTAAAGATCACCACCCATGCGAAATGATTCAAAAAGGTGGCATAAGCCGCATTGCCCAATTGGGACAAACGCCGCTTAAAGGCTGGACTCAAGAACTCGCCCGAGTGGTCCGCATAGCAGTACAACAAGATCGCACCCATCAAGGCCACCAGGATGCGTACACGCCAAAACTGCGTGAGTGAGACCCATCCAAAGAGCCAAACGGCGAAGAACAAAGGACGGGCATTGTCAAAGCGAGCGGCAAAGGCCGCCAAGAGCCCAAGACCATAAGCGCCCATGAAATAAATCGCCCAATCGTCCCACGTTTGCGTGAGGTTAAAGAACCACAGCGAGGAGAAAGTCAAGAGCGCCAGCACCCATATTAAATTGGCGCTCACCTTGATGGAGGTCCAACCGTTCTTTCGACAAAGACTCGCCAAGAAGGCCACCATGGCAAAGAGCTGAAAATCAATGGCAACATACCACACGCCAGCCGACATGGAGGGCACATGGAGCACGCCTTGCAAGAGCAAAGCATGGGCCAACAATTGCGTCCAAGTGACCCCCTCGGGCACCCAATCCTGACAGACCCAATCACCCAAGGCCCCCACCACAGCGGCACAGATCACCAAGCTCATGAGGTAAAACGGCGTCAAGCGCAAATAGCGTTTGACGAGCAAGTCTCCCAAATGAGCCCCGCGCGCGCGCATGAGCGACTGGGCGGTCAAATACCCCCCAATCACCAAAAACAGTTGAACAGCCAAGCGCGACCCCGTGAACAAGGCATCGACAATTCTGGGGTATTCACGCTCGAGCACGTCTCTCATCGGACCGTAGGACAACAGATGATGGATGACGATGCACTGGGCAGCCAAAAACTTCATTAAATCGATGACCCAAGATCGCATCAAAAACCACACCTTAAAAAAAACCGAGTTGCCACACCCCTAGGTCGCGCCAAGAAGACCCCAAGATCAGCAACAGATTGGGATCCAGGTGCGAGCTGGCCAGATTCCTGAGCACCAGCCTTGGCATATGCTCGAAAACCCTCTATCATGCCATAAAAATGATTTCAACACCTGCGTCACCCCGCTCTTTACCCTGTCTTGGCCCACTGGACCCCTTTCCCGATGTCCGTGAGGCTTGGGGGAGCGATTCCCCGGCTCCTGGCCTCTTGGCCAGTGGTGGGGATTTGTCGCGAGAACGCTTGGTGGCCGCTTACAGCCAGGGGATTTTTCCATGGTTCAGCTCAGGAGAGCCCATTTTGTGGTGGAGCACCGAGCCACGCATGGTGCTGCGAATGCCAGACTTCAAATTGCACCGCTCACTGCTCCAAACCCTCAAGCGCTTCACCACCCAGAGCGGCTGTGAAATTAAGTTTGACCATGATTTTGCCAGCGTGATCAGCGCCTGCGCTGGGGTCAGTCGAGCTCGCCAAGGGGGAACTTGGATCACCCCAGAGATGGTGCAGGCGTACACGGACTTGCACCGCGCAGGCTTGGCCCACAGTGTCGAGACCTGGATTGAGGGAGAAATGGTGGGCGGGCTTTACTGTGTGGCGCTGGGTCGGGCGGTCTTTGGCGAATCCATGTTCAGCCGCGCGAGCGACGCCTCCAAAATTGCCCTGTGTGCCTTGGTGGCCTTCTCCCGAGCCCAAGGCATTGGGCTCATTGACTGCCAGCAACAAACCGCCCACCTGCAAAGCTTGGGAGCCAAACCGTTGGCCCGTAGCGAATTTCTAAAAGAAGCTCAAAGCGCCATGCAGCACCAAGGCACGGCGTGGCACTTTAAACCGATATACTGGCAAAAAATTCATCCCTCATTGAGCTCGGCGTGACCCACCCCCACGAACTGCCCCTTCAAAGCCTTCAGTTTTACTCGACGGCGCCTTATCCTTGCAGCTATTTGCCGGACCATGAAGCGCGCTCACAAGTGGCCTCGCCAGGGCACTTGATCAACCAAGACGTCTACTCCGACTTGGTCGCCAAAGGCTTTCGTCGCTCGGGACTCTTTACCTACAAACCCCACTGCGACCAATGTCAGGCCTGCATGCCGCTTCGGGTTAAGGCCCAGTCCTTTGAGCCCACACGCAGCCAAAAACGCGCTTGGCGCTCTCACCAAGACTTGCAAGTGCGCATCTCGCGATTGAGTTTTGTGAAAGAGCACTATGAGCTCTACTTGGCGTACCAGGCCTCTCGTCACCAAGGCGGGGGCATGGACCATGACAGCATGGACCAATATGCCCAGTTTTTGCTGCAGTCGCGGGTGAACTCCAGAATTGTAGAGTTCCGCACAAGAGACCAGCAAAGCGCCACACCCAGCCCGAGATCGAAGCTGCGAATGGTCTCAATTTTGGATGTCTTGAACGATGGACTCTCGGCCGTTTACACCTTCTTTGACCCTGAAGTCAAAGGCAGCCTAGGAACCTTCAACGTGCTGTGGCAAATTGAACAAGCCAGGCTCTTGGGCCTGCCCTATGTTTATTTGGGCTACTTGATTGAAAAAAGCCAAAAAATGCGCTACAAATCGCTCTTCAATCCCCATGAACTGCTCAAAGACGGGCGCTGGTGTGAGGTTGAGCTTGGGGCAAATCAAGGCGCACATCTACAGGCATCTCCAGAGGCCAGCGGGACTTAAAAAAACTTCCACCCTCGGCGAGCAAAGACTGTAAGATGTTGACATGAATTACAACAAGAAGGTCGATCGCCAACCCCACGATTCCAGCACACAGGCCCATGAGCAGGGTTTGCCAGTGAATGCTCACGCACTGACCCCAACCATCCAAGTGTTGCAACGCATGTTCAGTCTGATCGATCTCTTGGCCTCGCGCCAAGAGGCGATGAGCCTGAAGGAAATCAGCGAAAAAACCAAGTTGCACCCCTCCACCGCCCATCGAATCTTGAACGATCTCGCGATTGGACGCTATGTGCAAAGGGCCGACGTGGGCAGTTACCGCTTGGGTTTGCGACTGCTTGAGCTTGGCAATGCGGTCAAAGAAAGGCTCAATGTGCGCGACGCCGCCCTCGAGCCCATGCGAGAGCTGCACCGGGTGATCGAGCAGTCGGTGAATTTGAGTCTTTGCCAAGGCGATGAGATTGTCTACATCGAGCGCGCTTACAGTGAGAGGTCGGGCATGCAAGTCGTGCGCGCCATTGGCGGTCATGCCCCCTTGCACCTGACGTCTGTGGGCAAGCTTTTTTTGGCCACCCAAGACCCCCAGCAGTTGCACGCCTATGCCCTTCGCACTCAACTCAAAGGCAACACCAAAAATAGCCTTAGTGAATTTGCCCAATTGGAGCAAGACTTGGTTCGGGTGCGTGAGAGGGGCGTTGCGCGTGACAACGAGGAATTGGAGCTTGGGGTGAAATGCATGGCCTGCGGCATCTACGATGACCAAGGCCAATTGGTCGCAGGCCTATCCATCTCAGCCCCTGCGGACCGACTCGATGAGACTTGGTTGGCCCAATTGCAAGAGACAGCGCGTCAAATATCCCATGCCCTGGGCCACCGCGAGACCTAGCACAGGGGTCAAGACGGCCTGGGCGGTCTCAGGTGTGCCGATTAACTTTGCGGCACAATCCCAGAGTGGTAGGCTTCGACCCAGTGGCGCACGCGCTCGGCGTCGGCGATGCGGCTCAGGCGTCCAGCCGAATCCAACAGCACCATGATGAGGTGACGACCTGCAATTTTGGTTTGCATGACCAAGCACTGACCCGCTTCGTTGATGAAGCCCGTTTTTTGTAGACCGATATCCCAGTTGGGGTTTTTCACCAAACGGTTGGTGGTGTGAAAACTCATGAGCCGATTTCCGACTTCAACCGTATAGCTCGGTGATGTCGTGAATTCTCTAAGCAAAGGGTCTTGGTAAGCATGGCCCACCAAGGTGGCCAGGTCTTTGGCACTCGACTGGTTCTTGCTCGAGAGACCCGTGGGCTCGTGGTAGTGGGTATCTTTCATCCCTAGCAAGGCGGCTTTCTCGTTCATCTTTTGCACAAATGACTCCAAGCCGCCTGGAAAAGTTCTGCCCAAGGCATGAGCAGCGCGGTTTTCACTGGCCATCAAGGCCAAATGCAGCATCTCCAAGCGGGGCAAAGAGGTGCCCACTTTGAGCCGAGAAGCGCTGTTCTTTTCCGTATCAATGTCCTCATCGGTGATGGTGATTGTCTCGTTCATGTCGAGATTGCCTTCACTCACCAAAATCCCCGTCATGAGCTTGGTGATGGAGGCGATGGGCAACACCGCTTGGTCGTTTTTACTGAGCAAGACTTCGTGGGTGTCTTGGTCTATCACATAGGCAACACTCGACTTTAGGGACAATCCATCGCTGCTATCGTGCAAACCGGCCAACTGACCAAACGAGGGCTTGGTGGGAATGATGACCACCGGGTGTTGGGCGCGGCGGTTGAGAGCGTGGTGGCGACTCTTGTGCGGGTTCGCAGCGGCGGTATTGGCGCGTGTGTCGTGGCGCTCCAAGGCCTGGGCAAAGGGGGCAGAACACAAAATCAGCAGCCCAGTACAAGTTGTCCAGAATGGTTTGATCAACACGTTTCTCCAGTAATAGTCATGCACAGCCCTTTGAGTGAGGGCCAAGCCCCAAGCGAACAGTCGTTTGCTCTTCAGATGACGCAGTATAACCATAAGCAAAAAAACATGCAAGATCATAGACTTGCATCATTTTCATAAGGTGAGCACAAAGGCGTTGGACAGGACGCAGATTTTGAGCGCCAAGGGGGGGGTGCTTTGGCTCAGGGGCCTTGGTGCTCGTGCAAGCCCTGCTCATCGGGCTCATCGGTGGAGGTGCTGATGACGCTCACTTGGAGTCCCTTGGCTTTGCGCCAAGCATAAATCACGTAGCCACTCAAGGCATAGGCCACAAAGAGGGAGAACATCACAATCGGTGGGTGAATATTGATGACGGCAATCAAAAGCGCCAAAAACACAATGGTGGCAAAGGGCACGCTTTTTTTCATCTGCACATCTTTGAAACTGTAAAAGGGCGCGTTCGTCACCATGGTGAGCCCGGCAAACAAACTCAATCCAAACATCACCCAAGCCACTTGTGTACCGGAGATGCCCGCATCGTTGATCACCCAGATAAAACCGGTGAGCACCGCCGCAGCCGCAGGTGAGGGCAAACCTTGGAAGTAGCGCCGGTCCACGACTTGGGTGTTGACATTAAAGCGCGCCAAGCGAAGCGCAGCACAGGCACAATAGAGAAATGCGGCAATCCAACCCCAACGCCCAAGCCCCTTGAGCGCCCACTCGTAGGAGATCAGTGCGGGTGCAGCGCCAAAAGAGACCATGTCCGACAGGGAGTCCATTTGCTCACCAAAGGCGCTTTGCGTGTTGGTCATGCGGGCAACGCGGCCATCCATGGCGTCCAAAATCATCGCGCAAAACACCCCCATGGCGGCCGAATCAAAATGCCCATTCATGGCCATCACAATGGCATAGAACCCCCCAAAAAGGGCCGCCAAGGTGACCAAGTTGGGCAGCATGTAGATGCCTTTTCTGGGTTTGGGACGCAAAGTCTCTCCCGCCTGCAGTCCTTCGGTGCTGCACCCGGGTTCTGGGGGCTTTGGCGCTTGGGCCTCGCGCTCATTCATGGGCAAACTCCCAGACCCAAGTCGACCCAACACCTTTGGGCTTGGCAGGGCAAAACAGGGTCAAAAAATACACTCGCGAGCATGACATGGGGTCTTTGGATCACAGCTTGGCCAAGATGGTGAGGGTCGCCTTGACCTTGTCGCCAGGGGAGACTTTGACCGTGGCGTCAATGGGCAAGTAGACATCGACGCGCGAGCCAAAGCGAATGAAACCGTAGCGCTCGCCCTTGGTGAGGGATTGGCCAACCTGTGCATAGCAAAGAATTCGCCGTGCAATGAGGCCCGCGACTTGGACCAAGGTGATGGTTTTGGCTTGTCCATTGAACTGCGCATCAATGACCATGGCGTTGCGCTCATTTTCACTCGAGGCTTTGTCCAAACTGGCATTGAGAAACTGACCGGCGCTATAGGCAATGCTTCTCACCACCCCGTCAACACTTGCGCGGTTGCTGTGCACATTGAAGACGTTCATGAACACACTGATCAAAATCGCCTCGCGCTCGGCGTAGGGGTCGAAAATTCTTTGGACTTTGATCACTCGACCATCTGCCGGTGAGAGCACCGCATCCGCATCAGGGGGAAGGAGTCGAGGGGGGTCACGAAAGAACTGGAGTACAAAGACGGCCAACACATCGAGTGGCAAACCCCATCCCCAAGAACCGAACCAATGCCCTAAAAAGGCCAGGCCTAGAGTGAGCGCGATGAAAGGCCAGCCTTCGCGGGCGAGCAGGGGGTGAGGATAATTCAAGAGACTCCTTGGAAAATGCATTGACAATAAGCCATTGTAATGCCTCTGTCAGAGCACAAAATAGCCCAAAAGAAGTCTTATCCATGGCCCCAAGAGTCACTTGGTGCTCAATTTCGACACACCCAGTGCACAAAACCGCTGGATCCAACAAAAAAGGCCTGCTTTGAGCAGGCCTCGACAGGGTTGAGAGCGTTCAACCCGTCTTTGCACCCCAGAGAGAAACAACACCCATGAAGCCCGCTCCATTGAAGCCAGCACCAAAGGTGGGGTGAGAGGATCAATTGCGGGTTTGATCAACCAATTTGTTTTTCGCAATCCAAGGCATCATGGAGCGCAATTGAGCGCCCACTTTTTCAATGGAGTGCTCAGCGATCAAGCGTCTGCGAGCGGTCATGCTCGGGTAAGCGGTGCGGCCTTCCAAAATAAAGTTCTTGGCGTACTCGCCATTTTGGATGTTCTTGAGCGCTTTGCGCATGGCGGCACGGGAACTCTCATTGATCACCTCAGGACCCGTCACATACTCGCCAAACTCGGCATTGTTGGAGATGGAATAGTTCATGTTGGCAATTCCGCCTTCATAAATCAAGTCCACAATCAATTTCAACTCGTGCAAGCACTCAAAATAGGCCATCTCAGGCGCATAACCGGCTTCGACCAAGGTCTCGTAACCCATTTTGACCAACTCCACAGCGCCACCACAAAGAACGGCTTGCTCGCCAAAGAGGTCGGTCTCGGTTTCTTCCCTGAAATTGGTCTCAATGATGCCGGCGCGCCCTCCACCATTGGCCATGGCGTAGCTCAAGGCCAAGTCACGGGCTTTGCCGCTCTTGTCTTGGTGAACAGCCACCAAGTGGGGCACGCCCCCGCCTTGGGCGTAGGTCGAACGAACCGTGTGGCCAGGAGCCTTGGGCGCC